>OGQO01003537.1_pt1 | contig 10659 bp, 7 predicted proteins | sample 1553241 | NCBI WGS metagenome assembly OGQO01 (sample SAMEA2579933, study PRJEB22360) | human gut metagenome | biome: human gut; feature: human-associated habitat; material: faeces | place: Denmark | collected 2008/2010
TAATAAAAGCTATTGCGAACAATAGATTATCTGTCAAAGAGATGATGGCAGCCGTAGGATTAAAAGACCGTGAGAATTTTATGGAATACTCACTCAATCCAGCCATAAAAGAGGGATTTGTTTCTATGCTCTACCCCGACAAGCCTCGCCATCCCCGTCAGAAATATCTGTTGACGATTAAAGGATTGGCAGTGTATAATTCTAACTATATGCAAAAATGACAGACGAGAACTGCATTTTCCTTACATTCTATGTACTTGTAAAAACGGAGGTTGTCTGATAAAATGAATTATCACTGATAATCAGTGGTGTAAATATGCTGGTACGGCAGTGTCAATATTCTTGGCTATCCAACAGAAGAAGATAGTATTTTAAAAATTGCAGACATCAAACTTGCAAACGAACTTTTGGATGTCATTTACAACAATGGAGAGAAGCTTGTATGAAAACTCAAGAAGTAAGTATTAGGGCAAATATGAAAGTATCAATGAAGCCCGATACTGAAGTTCTAGACGAAGTGGTGGTTACTGGCTATGGGGTACAACGAAAGGCATCGTTTACCGGAGCAGCAGCAGTTGTAGGCAAGGATGTCCTTGCTAAAAAAACTGATGCTAATTTCGTAAAAGCATTGGAAGGTGCAGTACCTGGTATCCAGATGAACAATTCAACTAGTATGCCAGGTATATGGGGATCTATCTATGTACGTGGTCGGGGTTCACTCAATTCAGGGACTCAGCCACTCTATGTTATTGACGGTATGCCGGTTGATTCTGATACCGATGATAATTCACTTACTTACTCTACAAATAATACAATAGATCCGATGTCTTCGCTTAATCCTGCTGATATCGAAAGTATTACGGTATTGAAGGATGCAGCGGCTACTGCTATCTATGGTTCACGCGCCGCTAATGGAGTAATTGTTGTTACCACTAAAAAAGGTGCGGAAGGCAAATTCAACATTAACCTCGATATTAAACAAGGATTTGTTACTACTGCCAATAACAATATGGATTTTGCTAATGCACAGCAAACTATGAAACTTTTCACTGATGGCTACACTGCAGCACAAGGAGGAGATTGGCAGGAAAATTACAATTACTTGGCAGATGATTACTTTGGCTGGGATCGTAAATCTTCCTACGACTGGATGGATGCTATCTCTCGTAAAGGTTATTATCAAGATTACAATTTGAATATGCAAGGACGTACCGGTTCCACTGGTTATTATGTCGGTTTAGGCTATTTGAACACAGAAGGCCTAATCATTGGATCTGATTTAGAACGTTTTTCTGGACGCCTCAATTTGGATACAAAATTTAAATGGGCTACTTTGGGGGTGAATTCATCATATAGCTATACTACACAAAACGGTTTTTCCTTATCCACAGCCGGTTCTATGAGTAGCCCTCTTACAGCAGCTGTTTCCAGCCAAACTCCTATGGACCCTTTTTACGACTCAGAAGGCAATTATGCTAATATCAATAATTATAATCCATTAGCATTAATGGATGAGAAGACCGGTGAGTTAAATCAAAGTAATACTCAAATGGTGAATTTGAATCCTTATTTCCAAATAGATTTTGGTAAGGGAATCTATGCAAAAACAACATTAGGAGTAAATATCAATGAACTGCGTCAATATCAATATTGGAGTGCACTTTATAACCCGCAAGCTCAAGATTATAATGGCTTAGGACAGCAATATAATTCAAAGAGTACGGTTGTTACTTGGAATAATATTATTGGTTGGAATTATAAATTTGCCGACAAACATGATATTAGCCTGATGTTGGGTCAAGAAATGCAAAAGAAGAGTTATTTCTATGAATATTATGCTAAATCTGATTTTCCGTTTGCTGCTTCTGGTATGCGTGACCTTACAACTGCTGGTACTGACCAGGGAAATGAGTATTACAAGCAAGAGGCGCGTTTAGCGTCTTATTTCGCGGATGTGCACTATTCCTATGCTGATAAATATTATCTTTCTGGTTCTTTCCGCCGTGACGGTTCATCTGTATTCGGTACAGACAATCGTTGGGGTAATTTTTGGTCAGTAGGTGGTAAATGGCGTATTTCGGGGGAAGAGTTCCTGAGTGAAAACGAAATCATAACAAATGCTACGCTTCGTGCGTCTTATGGTACAGTAGGTAATCAGGATATTAGCTGGTATGCTGCCCGTGGATTTTATTCATCAGGATACAATTACAATCAAATGCCCGGTATGAGACCGACAAGTATCCCTAATCCTGAATTGACATGGGAGGTTTCTAAGAAATTTGATATTGGTTTTGACCTTTCATTCCTGCAACGTATTCATTTGACCTTCGATTTCTATAACGAAGAAACTTCTGATGCCTTGTTTGAAATACCTTTGTCTATGACTACCGGTATCTCAAAAACTTATCAGAATATCGGTTCTATCCGTAATCGGGGTATTGAGTTCTCGATAAATACTTCCATCATTCAAAATAATGATTTAAATTGGAACTTCTTCGCCAATCTGACATGGAACAAGAACGAAGTAATAAAGCTATCTACTGATGACCCTCTAGAATATACATATCAAATCATTGAACAAGGACATCCTTACAGCCAGTTCTACATGAAAGAATATGTAGGTATAGATCATGAGACCGGTAAACCATTATGGTACCTTAATAAAGAAGGTGACGAAACTACATCTGATTACAATGCAGCTGCCAAACGATACGTAGGGGATGCCGACCCCAAGGTATTGGGAGGCTTTGGAACCAATCTTACATGGAAAGGAGTTGATTTCAACCTTAACTTCAATTACCGTTTAGGAGGAAAAGTCTATAATTCAGGAGCTGCTTTTACCGGCTTTGGTATGGCATTCCGTACACCGCTTGAGGATGTAGCCCTTAACTCATGGACGCCTGAGAATAAGAACGCTAAATATCCTCAATATATTTACCGTGATCCCAATAACGCTACAGCTACATCTTCCCGTTATCTTTATAGTGGCAACTACCTGCGTATCAGTAATGTTACATTGGGATATACACTACCTAAGACATGGACGCAAAAAGCATTTATCCAGAAGCTACGCGCCTATGTATCAGTAGATAATCTCTATACATTTACAGCAAGTGATTTTGTAGGATATAATCCAGAGACTTCTGCTAATGGTGTCATTGCATGGCAATATCCTGCTACGTGTACCTTCATCGGAGGTATTCAGCTCACCTTCTAAAAGATAGTATAACAGTAATTAAAAGCAATATATGAGTATGAAAAAGAATATATTAAAGACATTCATCATATTAGCCTTAGGAGCTGGTATTTCAGGATGCGGAAATAGTTTCCTAGAAACCAACTACTACAAAGGCATTGATGTGGAAACGGGATTGTCTACGGTTGACAATATCTCGACGGCACTTAATGGTACTTACTATGATTTGTTCTATTACTATTTTGCCGGAAATTATGCAATCAATATCGGTGATATTCCAACTGATATAAGTTATTGGAATGGTAAAACCGGACACTTTGATGGTATATACACTTATACTTATACAGATACAGACACCTACCTGAAAGCAATTTGGGAATATGGTTACAAGACTGCTGATAATGCAGCCCGTGTTATTGAGGCTTCTAAAGCTCTTTACGAAAATGTCGCAGCAGAAGAAAAGTCTGAACTAGATCGCTGTATGGCTGAAGCCTATGCTTTGCGTGGGTATGCACAATTAATGTTAGTCAATGTCTATGCTCATCAAGTAAAAGTGAATGGTACTGACCATTCATCTGCTCCCGGCATCGTATTGATAGACAAACCTATTGAAGCTCTTTCTCAGGTTAGCCGTTCGACAGTTGGACAAAGTTATGAAGCTATTGTATCGGATTTCAACTTGGCAATAATGCACTTTGATGCCGCTGGGGGTGATAGGCAATCCTTGGTATTTTTCAATAAAGCTGCTGTATATGGTTTGTTGGCACGTACACATTTGTATTTGGAAGATTGGGACAAGGCAATGCAATATGCACAAATTGCTCTTGACGAAAAAGGAATTGCCGAATTAACCTATGGTACCGCTAAATACAAGGCATTGTATAATAACGAGGCATCCAACACTGAAAGTATGTTTGCATTAGCCATTACCCAAACAGACAACTGGTCGGCTAATTCGTGCGGTACATTGTGGTCTAGTTACAACTATAGTCCGAGTCCTAAATTGCAAGCCCTTTATGGTAAAAACGATTGTCGTACAAGTATCTTCGAATGGGATGCTAAATCTTCTCCAACTGTGCCTATATTCAAAGCTGGTAAATTTTCACATTATGATTCTGGTAACCCTGCTTATGGAACCAATTATATTGTGAATGCTCCTGAAATGTTTCTAATAATCGCAGAAGCAAACTTAAAAGGTTCAAACGGCAGTTTAACCAAAGCACAAAATGCCCTGCTAACAGTAGCTAAGCGTAATGCAGATATTACATCTGTATCTGATTTGCCTGCTACATCTGATGGCTTAATGAAATTCCTTAAGGACGAACGTGCGCGAGAATTATTTCAAGAAGGTTTACGTTTGTATGACTTAAGACGTTGGGACGAAAATGCAGAGGTATATGCTGCTAAAGCCCCTACTGTATCATTCACTTATACTAACTACAAAATCTCCAATTTGGTATTCCCCATTCCAAGTGCAGAAATAAATGCAGGTTTTGGAGTTGAACAAAATGATTGGTCAAGTACTTTACCGAGGTAAATCGTTGGAACTTGTAAATAACGCAATTCGATTATAAAATCGGATTTTATAAATAAAGTGTTTTTGAAGAGGTTGTGTCAAAATGCGATACCCCTCTTTTTGACTATTTACGATGACTATATCGTAACTTATTGAACAATAACGCATTAATTAAATTGTGCAAGGCAGGGTTATAGCCCCCAAAGCTATTTAAAGGCAAAATAACCCTTTTTTGGTAGAAACTCCTACTCTACGATGTAGGCTTTCATGTAGTCCGATTAAGGTCAACTAAGGACAATTAAGGACAACTGATGCCAAATGGACACAATTAAATTAATGCGTTATGTTTTCATTAACAATCAAGGGTAAGGAGAACCCCAAATCTCCCCAGTTAGTCAAACTGGAAATGATTTTCTTCAAGACAGGTTATGCCAGGGTTCCGAAAGTATTAAGCATCACGGGACCATTCAGTGAGTGGGATAACGAAACCCAGTGCTTCACATCTAAGTCGTCCGAGGCGTTAGAGAAAAACAAACGGTTGCTTGACCTCAAAACGAAATACCTGAAAGTGGCAGAAGATTGGGAAGCGGAAAACAAATTATGGGCCCCGGTCCAGTGGTCACATCACTTTGACACCCAGCAGCAGAAAAAGCAGGACGTGAAAGTTCTCTCCGTGGCAAAAGCACTCGATCTTATCATTGAGCAGATAAGTAACAGACAGCGCATCAAACACGGACAAGTAATATCCAGTGTTGGTACGGCACGTTCCTACAAAGACTTGCGCACAACCTTAAACCAGTTCACCATTGAGAAATACGGACGGGCGTTCTCAACTTATTATTTCAACGAAATTACAACCGAGTTCGTGAACGATTACGTATTCTTCATTCAGAAACGGGCAGCGGAACGGCATAACGAGGGAAACCTATATGGCCGTATGCGTAAATTCTACGGTTTACTATTCTATGCTGACAAAATGCGCATTCCGGATATAGACCTTACTGTTTTTGAGCAGTCAAAGCCAAAGGCTAAAGCAAAGCCTTTTGTCCCTAAGACCCTACCGGCTGATATTATCACTAAAATCGAAAATATCGACAGAAGTCTTTTTTCACGGTTAGAATTGTTCCACATCGACCTCTTCCTGTTCAGCTATTATACGGGTGGTATGGCTAATATCGACGTGGCATATCTGACTAAAGACTGCATCGACCAAGATGGCAGGCTAAACTACGAGCGTATTAAATTCCCTAAAACGGCCCGTATGAAATTCACTGCGAAAGCTCAGGCTATTGTTGACCGCCACAAGGACAAATGCTACGGGGATTATCTATTGCCGGTATTCTCCCACAAACATCAAACAGAGGCACAAAAAAGAGGTCGCCTGAAAAGATTGTGTGACAAAGTAAACAAGACACTGAAAAAAGTGAAAGGGCTAATAAAGTACAAAGGCAAATTGACGTGGTATTCGGCTCGTGGTACGTTTATCTCAAAGATGATAGACAATAATATCCACCCCATAATTGTAGCTCAAATGGCTGGTAACAGTCCTAACACCATTTACAAACATTACTTTAAGAATACGACAGAAGATGTAATAGACAAACAGGTAGAAAAGGCATACGGATATTAAAGAACCTGAAAACGATAAAGGGCATCCAAGTGATGTCCTTTATCATTTGATATATCTGCGGCAAAGCCACAAGAACGCCATAAAAATAAGAAACGAAACGGCACTAATCACAATTACCGACAGCCAGAGCGGAAATCCCAGACCAAAGCCCAGCGCAAACGCGGCACCTTCCAGAAAGCCCAACGGATTAATGGAACTGAACTCAAACCCATCGGTTTTCGGAGCACTTATATAAGTCAGCACACAAAACAGCAATATCAACCCGATGGCTGATATTGCAAAAGTTTTCAGATTATATTTCGCTATATTATTCACTTGCTTTCCTTAACCTTATCCACAAACTCATCATTATCAAAAGTTTTACATAAAAATGATTTTCAAAAGTCTATTGCTATCAAAAGTAATAAAAAGTGATGATTGATAGTCAGATGATTACAATCATCACTTCATAAAACTACTTTTGATAAAATTATTGTTCCTATCCTAATCCTTTAAGATATGATTTTAGTTTAGGGCTTTGCTCCCAACTCTTAATCTGAGGCTGAGAGAGACCTACATCTGCGTATGCTTGCTCAAGCACCTTCGCTTTTACTTCTGGATTCGTCCTTGCATAAATCTCGGTAGTTTGGATTGATACGTGACCGAGAATATCTCTAATATATACCAAATTGACTCCTGCTTGCAATAAATGCATTGCTCTACTATGTCGAAATTTATGAGGACTGATGTCTTTAGGAATAAGAGCCGGATATTTAGTTCTCGCCATAGCTGCATACTTTCTAATAACGTAAGATACACCAGGATTTGTTAATTTTTCACCCCAGTGGTTGAAGAATAAAGGATAATGTGTTTTTTCCGGTTTATCCAATCCATTTTCTGTCATGTATTTTTTTAATAGTATCATCATTTCATCACTAATGGGAACAACACGTTTCTTTGACCCTTTTCCAAGTAATTCTACAACAAATGGTTTGTCTGCTCTGATAGAGGTAGGAGTTAAGTCGATTAACTCTTGAACTCTAGCTCCGGTATTATACAAAAGAGCAAGCATTGTTAGATTTCTCCGACCGCTCAAAGTATCTTTGGGTATTTGCTCCAATAGATATTTCATCCCATCGACAGTTAAAAAATTTATCTCCTTTTTGGAGGCACGTTTTAATCTAATCGAACAAATTGATTGCCATCGAGCCATGTGAACCGGATCTAAGTACATAACATATCGAAAAAAAGAACTTATTGCTGCGTAGCGCTGATTTCTTGTGTTATTACTGCTGTTTCTTTTATCTTGCAGCCAATCTAAAAATTCAAGAATGATATTTTTATCAAAGTCTTTGAATGTTATTTTATCTGCGGGTATTTGGTGAATATCATTCATAAAGTCCAATAATAGTACAAAAGTATCTCGATAAGATCTGATGGTATTACCGCTGACATTCCGCTCTCTAACTAAATAATCTTCAAAAAAAGATTGTAGTGTTTTGGCAAAGTCTTTATATTGTTCAGTCTGTATAGTCTTCATCATTTTGTATTAAGGTTGAGTGTTTAATAATAAGGTTAATCTCTTCTGTTACGGACTGATCCATTTGTAAAATCTCAGGATACATATTTTGTGTCAATCGCAAATAACGTTCCGTTGCCGTAATATTGGTATGCCCCATAAATTTTGATAGTGTAGGCAGACAGCTATATAATTCTCTTCCTGCATTTATTTGCTTGATAAGGCTATGACAACAACTTGTATGTCTCAAATCATGTACTCTTGGTCCTAAATACTGCCCTTTGTACGGGATACCTGCCATTCTCAGTGCCTGTTGGAACCATATAGATATTTCATCTTTATGACATCGTTTGCCCAATAAAGATATGAAAAAGTAGCTATCCGGATCGGCTACATTATATCTTGTGATCTTGTTCCTATATGATAAGTATTGGCTTAACACAGCCTTCAGTGAAGGATTGACTGGGGCATAGCGTTGACGATTATTTTTCGTTTGCCTTAATAGTATAACGGATTTCTCCATGTCAACATCCTTGTTCTTCAAAAACAATGCTTCGTTTATCCTCATTCCTGTACTATACAACAATCGAATTATTGGAGGGACGCTGAACAATATTGTTCTTTTTAAGCGGCTTCGCAAACAAAGAGTGTCTAATGCGCAGAATATTTTACTAATTTCTTCAGCAGTAAAAATATAAGGTACATAATCTGTTTTCTTTAATCTACTAAGACGAGGTATATAGGAATCAAATCCGATTCGGCTTAAGAATACAGAAAAGGATCGAATTACTGCCGCTTTTTTATATCTTGTGCCAGAGCTTAAGTCTATATTGTGGTCACACCATCTATTAAACAACGACTCTGTTATATAAACATCATTGTATCCATTGTTTATCAAAAAAGTATCAAATTCCAGTAAAAACCATTTATAGCTCATAGAATCATAGCCTTTCACTTCGTATTCACGTAAAAACGCATACATATATTGCCGCATTGGACTTTTATAATTCATACTATTATTCATAGAAAAAACCTCCATGTTGATTATAGAAATTATCATTTACCATAGGTACATCCAGAGAACACTCTATAAGAGCTTCTAAATTTATCTCTAAATAATGTACTGTAGAAAGTGTTGTTTGGTGACCCAATACATCTGAAATGATAGGTAATGAGACATTATTATCCATCAATGCAGTCGCGACACTATGCCTTAAGCTATGTGCCCCATGATGCCTGTTATCCAAATTAATATTGGATTCCCTCATATATTTATCCACGATACCAGTAATTGCAGATCCTCCTAATGCTTTATAGGGGCGGGTAAATGTTACAAATATATTCTTTACACTCGAATTTGGTCGCCCATGTATAATGTAATCAATAATCGAATTGCCGACCTCTGTCAGTAAGGGTAACGAAATAGCCTTATTCATTTTTATCTGAGTGAAGCGTATCTGATTATTATCCCAATCTATATTCGACAACTTCAAATTTGCAATATCAGAAGCTCTGATTCCAAGCCTGGAAGCCAGTAGTATTACGGCATAGTTTCTTTTACCGACTCTACCACTGCGATCTACACTGTTTTCAATTTTCAAAACCTCCTCCTTACTGTAATAAGATGGCAATTTTACTGGTTTCTTAGTTTTTATATTTTCAAAAACAATAGATAGGTTGTCAGCTATATGATTTTTTTGATACATATATTTTAGAAATCTCCGAATCGGTGTAATAGCGTATGAGCGCGTGTTCGGCATTGTCGATAAGAATCGGATTAAATCCTCAGTGCTTATATTTTTTAATGTAATGTTGTTCAAATCCATTGCCACTGAAAAGCGACTCAAGTTGGATTTGTAAGCATCAGTAGTTCCTCGGGAGAATCCATATACCATAATTTCTTCAGTTAAAAAAGTTTTTGCCAAAACACCGAGATCACCGGGAAACTGATAAGACAAAGTTCGTTTTCGGGCAGGATACGCTTCGCCTTTTGAGATGGAATTAAGCAATAATATGGTACGAGCATCTCTTGCAAGTAACCCTGCTGACACATGAACTTCGTTATTTTCGTATTCAATAAACTTCTGTCCAACAGACTCATCATAGCTGCAAATATGTTTTTGCAACATGAAGTTTAAAAGATGACGAAGTCTCGCCATAAGCTCCCTTCGCATCCTTTCGGATACTTGATAAGACAAAAGACCTGATTCGAAAATTCGAGTCAGGTCTTCGTGGAAAATTTTGCTATTGTTCATATTAAATGCATTTATGCTCTGGCTTCATTGCCATAACAATCGCAATTATATGAAATTATCTCAAATTATTATCAAAACAACGATTGAAAATCAGAATGTTAGTTCCGTATAAGTGTTTAGCTTTTGATAGCAATAGACTTTTGAAAATCTTTTGCCGGTTTGAATGCTGGTACGTTGTGAGCCGGGATAACAATCGTAGTATTTTTCGATATATTTCGTGCCACTTTCTCCGCACGATGCTTTATATGGAACGTCCCGAACCCTCTTAAATAAACATTCTCGCCCGAAGCCATAGAGCCTTTCACATTTTCCATAAACGCTTCAACGATAGAAGAAACCTGAACTTTCTCCGCTCCGGTTGATTTAGCGATCTTATCAATAATATCTGCTTTAGTCATTTTAAAAAGTTTTTTTAGTTAGATGCGCAAAGATAGCACTTTAAACGGAAAAATAATGTCCGATTACCCCTTAAAAAACAGCCTGTCAGAAGCCTTATTTAATTAATATATACACACTTATATACTGTTATTTTCCTATTGTTCAAGAGAATAAAAGTACCGCCTT
>OGQO01003546.1_pt1 | contig 10645 bp, 7 predicted proteins | sample 1553241 | NCBI WGS metagenome assembly OGQO01 (sample SAMEA2579933, study PRJEB22360) | human gut metagenome | biome: human gut; feature: human-associated habitat; material: faeces | place: Denmark | collected 2008/2010
ATCGGCCAGCAGCCGGTTGTAGTCGTTGAACAAGTCGATATATCGGATATCATCAAGACGAATGCCCGCATCGCAACAGAATTTCAATAGTTCCCGGTTTAATTTCAGTATCTCAATTACTTTCATTCTCCAAAAAAATAGTACATTTGCAATATCTCACTTACATACACATACAAAACAGCCACAAGTGTAGTCTGGGTATTTGCCCCCGGCTACGCACTTGTGGCGTGTATGTGTTAATATGTAGGTGAGATGACTATTGACAGGCCGGGGGCTTTCTTTTTTATCCCCGTCCTCTTTCTTGACTTTCCGTGCTTTATTCCTACGTATCCATATTAGTATCCTTTTTCTCGTTAAACACTCGTTCCAATTCTCTCGCTTCCGCCTCGGGGAGTTCCTCCCAATTTGTCAGGTCGGTTCCGTCCGGAGCGGAAACCCGGTCGGTAACGGAAAGGGAGCCTTCTTTTCGGGACACCAACAGATATCCCTTTTTCGCTTTTTTCGTTTGCATGTATCTCTCTATTTGCTTTACCCTACGATTATCCAGTTTTTATCCGTGGCGATCTGCCGTTCCTCTTCCGTCAGTTCCTCCGCTCCGGGATTCCCTGTGATGTCGATTTGGCGAGTCGTCCCTCCCGAGAAGTCAGGCAGTAGCTCGAACAGTTCCACCAGCCCTTTCCGCTCGAATCGGCAATATTTGATATTGATATGATTCGCATCGCCTTTTTGGTCGAACGGGCTGTCCGGGTGAAACACCAGCCGGCTTATCGGTACCCTGCGGCGGGTATCCGTGCCGGGAAAGCTGACCCTACGCATCTTCGCATACGGGAAATTCACCTCTGTCAGGCGTAGCGAATAGCACCCTGAGAAGATGTCCCAGCAGTCCACATTCTCCACATTCTTGCCCAAGTCTCCCGGGAAGTTCTCCACTTCTTCCAACAGGGTACAGCTATTGGCGAATCGGATTATGTTTTTACAGTTCGCCAGACTGTCGCCCGGCTGAAATTCTATCCGCCGAATATTCGAATACGAAATAAAATCGGTCATTTGAGTACATCTGTCGTACATTTTCGGCATGCGCAACACTTCCAAGAACCTCGTGTTGTTCGCTATGCTGCTGATACCGGTACGGTTCGGATTCGAATTGTAATTCGTACTACTCAACTCGCAAGTGCTGAAATCCAACACTTCCCGGTCGATTCTCGAATTGCCCAGATACGAGACATTGGCAAAATACCGACAATGTTCAATCCGAAACGGGAAATCGAAATACGAAGCCGGGACAGGGCTTCCGATCAGATATTCCACTCTCGCCTTCTCGTTGTACCTCACCTTTTTGACCGAGTAAATCAAGCCGAAACTTACCGGCTTCCACACTTCGTCGCCCTTCACCCGCACATATTCGAGCAGCGGATGGATATATTCCTCCGATACGGTCACTTGGAATTTCAGACCTTCCCCTATGCAAAGTGCGACGATCCCGTTTCGCCCGTCGATGTCCAATGTATTGTAGCTGTTGTTCCCGTATCGGGAAAATGTGAGTCCGCCATATATATCGGAAGTGGTATCGGCATCTATATCCACCAGCCAGAATTCACGGCCCCGGCTGTCCGGACTACCTGTTCCCCGAGCGAACTTGTGGTGCGAGGCTCTTGCATACCGGTTTAAAATATCTTCGCTCTCGCCGTCGCCCCAGTCCACTTTTCCCTCCACATAGGTTTGGTAAAAACAGATATCGTAATCTCCTTCGTCAAAGCTGTAACAGACAGCCCAGATATGTCCTGCCGGGCAAGATTCCAAATCCGGCCACAAAGGGTCGGGGTGATACGCCGGCATCCGCTCTATGCGCACCTCCACCGGCACGCTGACTGTCTCTTTCACCGCAACGGCATCGGGCACGACGACCTGTTCTTTTACTGTGACAGCCTCCGGTACAATTATCCGCTCTTTCACTATCACGCAATCGCACTTCTCCATACCTCACACTATTTTAATGCCCGTCTCGTCCTCACCGCCATACTCCCAGACTCCGCTCGCGAAATCGGAGTCGGTACGGCAATAATGCCTTTCTACGGTAAGGATTCCCTTGCGGAAAGTGTTCGGCTCGAATACGGCTATCAGCTCGCCGTCTCGAAGGACACAATTCACCCGCTTGTCACCCTCCTGCGAGACTTCGCACGTCCGGCCGTATTGGTCCCGATAGATGAAGCGGAATTTCAGTCCCTCTACATCGATGGGGGAACCATTCATATCTGAAAACTCCAAACCGGCCTTAATACCTTCCCATGAGTATTTCTCTTCGTACTTTTTGTCACTCATCGCTGCCATCGGATAATGTGTTGAACATTTTTTCCACTAATGCTTTTGTCTCCTCGACCGTGGAGGTCATGGAATAGACATTCATGTTAAAACTGCCTTGCCCGACAGTGACATGACCTTTTTCCACACCGTTTTCCATAATTCGGTAATTGACCGCTTGCAGGGTTTCCACAGTCTCTTTTCCGTTGAACGAACGGCTGATGTTCTCGCTGATTTTTACTAATTCTATCATAATGTTTTGTATTTATGGTTAACTGATAATCCCGCTGTCGGGAATGTCGAATGTCACGTTTTTGGATAGGGAGTCGAGTTGGACGCCGGCCTCGCCCGACGAGGAGACCCCATACACGGAACAGGTCAAGTAATAGGTATGGGTTCCCGGTGGAAGGTCTGGATGTGTCGTCCCCAAAGGGATATTCAAAATGAGAATCCCTGCTCCCTTGTATTCGTAATCATAGATTGCGAGGAAGCCAGAGCCCGAAATGCGGAAGGTGTATTTCTCACCCGCCGGAGGATTCCCGTTCGGAAAACTGATACGCACCTGAAAGTAGCTCGAAAGGAAAGTGAAATCCACGATTTTAATCGGGGTATATGTGCTGTTTATCTCGGCTGTCATGGCTATCGATGTGGGTATGGGGAAATAATCCGCCACGGTGATCTGTTTGTCGACCCCTGTCCAGTATTCGAACGACTTCTTATCGATAAGGAACAACGTCACCTTCAAGTTCGCCCCTACCGAATCCTCCCCCGGAAATGTGTCGCTCTGTCCGACAGGAAGTATCGGCGGAGTAGTACCGTCACTGAAAAATTTTACCTTGAAAGCAGAGTACCACACATTGCCCACCCGCAAGGTGGTTACGGTATTTGTCGAGGTATTTGTCAGCAATCGAGCAAAACTGCTTCCATTTCCATCGGTTACCAAAATAGCCGGGTAATAATCGCCGATACTCTTGTCGGAGGCCAGCGACAGCCACGATTCGACGGGTACACCGGTGGGATTCACCGAAGTGTCGTAATAGTTGATGTCGACAAAAAGATACGGCACGTCCGCACTGATTTCATCAATTTTGCTTCCGGTAAGATTGGGTTTTGCGTTATGGTCGTAGCCGTCGAAATCGCTCAGGCGACAAAAATCCGTACCCGGGTGGGGATAGGCCACATAGTCGAAGGAGGTGTCATGGATAGCGACGATATTCGTTCCGTGCGGTATCGTGGCTTTCAGCCCATAGCGTATGCCCTGATTTTTGTCGGTGTCGCTCCCTTCCCACTGGTCGATATATGTCGTGACCCCGCCGGCCTGTTGGGGATAGTTGTCGGATAGCGGCGCAGCCTGCGGATAGCGCACGGGTTTATGACGGCTCCATTTGTTGATACGTCCCGGACGGCCACCCTGCAACAGGGGGCGTTCGAGGGCAACAATGTCGGCCACGTCCCATACCCCGTTTGCCGGGTATATTCCCAGCAGGTTATAGGGGTCGGTTATCGCTACCGGGGCTGCTATCTTGTTTTTATCGATGGCCATACGCTCACTTTCCTCCTTTCCCTTTTAATTCGGACAATTCCTTTTTCAATCGTTCCACCTCTTTTTTAAGGGCTTTAACCAGACGGGCGGTCTCCTGCGTTGCACCGGCGATGGTGTTGATATAGTCGGGCGACAGGTAGTTCAGAGCCCCGTAACCGTCCTCTGTTTCGTAGGCCATCGATGGCAATACCTCTTTCACCTTTTGGTACAGCAGTCCCGTATGGGCTTCCCCGTCCACACCGCCCTTGTTACGCTTCCGTGCTTTTTCGGTGTATCGGAAATCGCATACCCTGCCCATCGCCAAGAGCCTGTCGGTATAACTTCGGGTATAGTCGAAATCTCGCTTCAAACGCTCGTCCGAAGTTGTTAGAGCGGTGACCGAGCCTTGTGCCGAGATATTGCCTTGCGACGATATATCCCCTCCGGCCGTGATGTTACCGTCCGATGTGACACTCTCCTTTGACCTTATGTTATTCGTCGCCACAATCCTTCCGGCGGAGATGGAGACAGACTTACTCCCGGTCGAAAGGTTTATACTCGTAGCCCTGATTACATTCGCTCCATCGATGTCTCCCTCCATCGTTATATCCCGGACTCCCGACAGACTTCCGGACACATCGTTCGATCCGTCAAACGGATTTCCCCAAATCGTCCGGATATTTTTAAGCCTGTCGGCGGCGATGGAATCGTTATCCGTCAAGGCGACAGACGGGGTCACCACGGTCAGCTTGCTCACGCCGACTGCCGGCATGGGAGACAACGATATGCTTTCCACACAGTTCTCGCAAGTCCCGTTCAATGCCCCGTATGTGTTATAGACGAATATGGAGCAGGTCTGGTAATCGGTCTTGGCCGAAACCCAAAAGCACACGTGTCCCCCGTACAAGAACACCTTCACGTCACCCAAATCGTCACCGAAATGCGTACCGGCCGTAGCCGTAAACTCGACATCGTTCGGGGCATAATTGTACGCCTGTACGATCGTATTGATAATTCGTCGGCTATAATATCCATTTCCGATCAAATGCAACGTCAACATAGCCGCCTCGGCCTCCTCGACTTTCGTGCGAATCAACCACCCGTTTCCGGTGGCTGTCTCATACATGCCGCCCCTTTTATACAGGAAAGCCCCGTTGTCAAGTCCGTTCAACTTTTTCGCATTGTCCGATTCGACCGCACGCCCAACTGTCAGCCCCGTATATGTGCCGCTCACGTTGTTTATCTCGGCCAGCGAATAGGTAGGCTTGTTCGGCTGCCGCACCCAATCGTACAGGGTTATGCCTTTGGTGACAACGATATTACCACCCGTTTTGCTGATCGCCGTCACCACATTACCTGTACCTATCGTAGATGCGCCGGCGTTGGCGAGTTTCCAAATCTCGTTGATGGTGTAGGCGTTGAAAGTCTCCGTCATCGTGGTGTTGTCGAACACGCCGCCCAGATCGTCGAACCCATGAACGAGCTTGATGAGCCCTCCTCCACCACCGCCGCCCCCTTCGAGGTTGCCGAGACCGAGAGCAGAGAGGCTGCCGGTGGTATAGAGGCTTATCGGTTCCCCGTTCTTCGAATCGTACACTTTAATGGCCTTGTTGGCGGCGTCCCATACCAGCGTCGCCCCGCCGATGGTAACGCTATGGTTGACATCGATGTCGGTCATGGGCACGAGGGGTGTGACATCGAGCAGTTTCCCGCTCTCCGAATCTTCATTAAGCTGAAAGATGTTGAGATAGGCGTCGATGAGTTTGTCGCCGAAGTAGAATGCCCCGAGGTTGGTGTCGATTTTCCCTTTCTTGTCCCACCGGATATTGCCGGCGGCCAGATAGCCCGTGCCGTCCATGCGGATCAGGGCCGTGGCCTCGTTGCCGGCAAGGCCCTCCTTTTCGACGTATTTCCCGGATTCCTCGTCATAGACAAAGCGGTCCACGGGTTCTCCGCCCGCCCAGTAGATACTGCCGGCTCCCCGGTCGAGACCGCTCACCCCGCTCATGACGACATACTCGCCTTCGGGAGTGCGGTAACCGAGCTGCACGAGGCTCGTGGCGATGACACCCCCGTCGATGGTGGTGTCGTTACGGAAGGCTTCTTTGAGGTATTCGCGCTCTTCGAGGGCCTTGTCGAGGTCGTCGTAGTGCTCGGTAATGAATTTGCCCTTAATTCGTAGCACCTTATTCACCGAGTCGTAGACCAGATAGGTGTTTTGGTCGGGGACACCGACGGCAAAGTCGCCGAGGACTTTGAGGAAAGCCCGGGCGGTGTTCTTGTCGAACCCCTGACCGATGATATCTTTCCCTTGCAGGGTGTAGGAGTCGATACCCTGCAACAGCTTGACGCTGGGCGAATCGACGGCGACGGAGGAGATGATGACGGCGTTCTGTCGCCCGGGCTCCTCGCTGCCGCCCACCACCGGGTCGTACCCCAGCTGGATAAGGGCGTCCCCGGCTACGGGGATATCCGAACCGGCGTCGGCATCCGTCTTGGAGAGGTCGACGTAGTTGTCGCCGACCCCGACCACCTTGCGCCAGTAGTAGCGGGGCTTCAAGGTCTCCATCCGGTCGACCGCCCGGCAGATGGCCATATCTCCCACGATGAAGTCGTTTTCCGAATCGATTTCGCCATCGTCCGCATAACAGCGGTAATGCGTTTCGAACTCCTCTACCCGGAAAAGGTTTCCGAAGGAGGCAGAGCTGACGATATACTCCCCGGCGATATGGGTGACCCGGTTGACCTGCGTCTCCTGTATGGTCGCTTTCTTTCGGATAAAGATGTGATCCGCCTCGATATAGGTGTTGCCCTGTTCATCGGTTCTGAACGTTCCGCCGCTTACGAGGGAGGAGTAAACTCCGATGTCCAGCCCTTTCGCGAAGGTGATTTTCTCCTGTGCCGTGTCGGGGTGCAGGCGGCTGAGCGCCTCTTTGAGGGTACGCCGCGCGCTGAACACGTTGTTGTCGGTGGGCAGGGTGTTGTCCCAGCTCCGGATCAGGTCGGGGAAAGAGCCCGACGTGGCCTCCCGCACATAGTTCTCGACGGCGGTGATGTTGTCGTTGATGGTCGTCATCGCCCCGGTACTCGTGGCGTCGCTGATTTCCAAATCTACCTGTGAGGGAAGGTTGACCTTCCGCGTGATTTTGGTAATGCGGCTGCTGCGATAGCCCGTCTCCGGAAAATATTTGTTACTTTCGAGCCGCACCCTTCTCCCCACATAGAGGTCGATGGCGTGGTCTTCGATGTAGACATGGTCGGTCGGCGCCTTGTAACGACTCACATCGATGGCGTTCTCCTCGTTATATTTATCGACGGCCTCCTTGAATTCCTGCTCGGCCAACGGATAGTATTCGTCCGGCATGCGGATATTCCAAAGGATATACTTGTCGCCTGCTTGGGGCGACAAGGTGTCGTTGGGAAGCTGCGTGTCGTCGTCATAGGGCCAGATGGTGATGATCTCGAACTCCCGGGTGTCGCTGTCGTAGTTGACCTCGAAGTAATAGGTGCCGTCGGCTTCTTCTCCGAGCCCGGCCAGTTCCGAACCTTCCTGAAAGGATACCCGTTTGACCTGCCGGGCCAGCTCGTAATCGTTCGGGTCGAAATCGAGGGAGTCGTCTTTAAAATAGAATATCGTAAAGGGGTTGCCCTCCTCGTCCTTCGTCTCTTCCTTCCGCACCGAGCTCACCGTACCGATACGCTTGGGGTAAATGCCGGCGAAAGCCTCGGCTTCGTAGTGGTGCCATACGCCGTACTTGTCGACATTCACATCGACGTGTTTCACGCCGCCGGGCAGTTGCAGCCGGGTGTGGCCGTATTTCTCCGGGTCGATGTTGCGGGAGCTGCCCACCGGGTAGAGCCGGGTGTAGAACTTGGCGTTGTCGGCCATGTCGCCGCTCAGCGAGAGCAGCCCCTTGCCGTAGGCCAGCGTCTCCTCCTCGCCCTGTTCGCAGCGGCAGATATTGACGGTCTGCCCCTCGACCCACCATTCGGCGCGGTGTCCGACCTTCTCGGCCAACTCTTTGAGCGCCTCGTCGCAATATTTTCCGAAATAGTCGATGACAATGTTGTCGGCGCCTTCCACCGTGCCCACCTTCCAGTCGCCGCTACCCATGCCGTTGTTGATACTTTTCACGATCAGGGCGACATGGTCCCTCGGCGGGGCGGTCAGGGTGAAGACCGGCTCGTCGTCCCCGTCCGTGTCGTTGATGACAAGGAAGCGCTTCACCAGACTCTCGATGCCGTAGAGCTTGATATCGTACTTCCATTCTACCGTCGACACCTGCTCGGGGTGATACCGTTCCATGAGCCAGTACTTCCTGCCCATGAACTCGGCATAGTCGTTGACTTCGAGCGCCACGTGTTCGTAGAGCGTGAACGACAGGCTGAGCGCGTTGTCGCCCTGCAACTCCATCTCCTGCGTCGAGTTGTCGTCGCAGGGAACCTGTGTTTTCGCCATGCCGTCGCTGCCGTATATCGTGATCATCTTACTTTTGTTTTAAGGTCGTTTTAATGCTGTTCAATCGTCATTTAAATCGTCGGGTTCGGCTCCCGAAAAGTGACGTAGAAGCGGCTCGCCTGCTTGCCTTCCCGCCAGAGGTAAGTGAGCGGCTCGTAGTCGCTCGCCTCCTTGTAGAAAACGCGAAGGGTCATGTCGAGGTCGGGAAATTCGATGTCGAGCCACCCGTCGTCGCCCTGCTTCAACAGGGTGATGAAGGCCTTGTATTGAGCCAGCCATTTCTCCCGGGTGTCGGCATAGAGGGCGAAACAGAGCTTCACGTCCCGGGCCTGATTCTTCACGTCGAGCGCGGCCGAGTACTTCTCGCCGTTCTCCTCGCGTATATCCACGGCCACATGGGTTTTCGTCTTGGCCGGCGACAGGATCGCCTTCAAGTTGTTGCGGTCGCCCCGCCTTTTCTCGGCCAGAAACACGCCGTACTCCGTCCAGATGTCCGTACCGTTGACGAGCGCTTTCCTGCCCAATATCGCATCCATTGCCATATCTCGTTGATTTTAATAGGTTGTCGTCATTTCATCTTCAAGCCGTCGCGTACAATTTTTTTTATTTCGTCCTTAATCTCGCCCAAATGCTTGGCGCTGGCGCCGGTGTTCTCCTCGATACGCCGCAGGTGGTCCACGGCTGCGCCCATCTGCTCGCTCACGTCCTGCATTCGCTCGTCGATGCTGGCCCAGTGCATCTGGCCGGAGACAAAGAGCCCTTCGAGCTTAGTGCCCTGTTCTTGGCTCATGGCGGCGAACCCGCCCGGTTTCCCGCTCTGTGTCGTTCCGCCGTCGTCCCCGGTATAGCCGGTAGCCTCCGATATGCTGTCGCGGATATGGAGGCCTTTTTTCACAAGTTCCTCCCACTGTTTGTTCAAGTCCTCGATTTCCTCGTCGGTCAGCTCTCCATTGGACATGGCCCTTCCGAAGGTGGCGTACCAATCCTCCATATCCGTTTTGAGCCATTCGTCCAGCTTGGTCTTCAACAGGGCGCGCATCAGATACTCGCTCATGTCGTCGGAAAAATCCTCCCAGTCCGACGACATGTCCATCAGCATGTCGATAAAGCTGTCATACACGCTGTCGAAGGAGACCTGCGTGATACTCTCGTAATAGGCCTGTTCCAATTCTTTCCGCTGCTCGGCGAAAGCGATATAGTCGTCCATATACCGGGCGGCATCCTTGTAGCCCGCATCGGCATAGTCCTTGATTTTCGCATAAAGGTCGGGCGCTTCCCGGGCGACCTTCGCCATCTCCTCGCTCGACAGGTTCCAGAAATCGGCGGCCTCGCCGATCGTCCTTCCGACTACCTCGCTGATGCGCTGCCATTCGTTACCGCTCATGGCATCGTCTATTTTTTTGTTGGAGGACTTTTTGCCGCCGATTCCCCAAAGCCCGTTGCTGTAAGCGGAGGCGCTCCGCCGCATTTGTTCCTGTGTATTAGCCTCCGTTTCGTTCAGACGGGCCATCTGCTTTTCATAAAGTTCCGTGGCTTGTTGGCCGGAAGTACCCTTTATCTCCTCGGTCAACGACTCGATGGCGGCTATCAGAGCTTCGTTCGTCAAGCTCAGGCGCTCCATGTCTTCTTCCAAACGGGGGTCGCTGTCCCCGTTCCCCACCAGTTTGCCCAACCCCCCGAACGATAGAGCGTCGAGGATATTGGCCGCTCCTTTCAACAGGGACTCGCCGATTTGCTGAAAAAGCTCCAACGAAAAGATATTGTCGATAATGCCGCTGACGGCGCCGAGCACGGTGTCTATCAACCCCGCGACGATACCCCCGATACCCTCCGTCGCCAATTCGTCCAAGATGGAGAGTATGGCGGAGATGATGGAGCCGGCCAACCCCGAATTGCCCAAGCCTTCCGCAAGGGTTTGGGTGACGCTGCTGTCCCCGAAGATTTTCTCGAATCCTTCCGCGAGGGAGCCGCCGAGTTTTTCGGTCAGCTTGCCGCCGTTAAACAGCTTGTCGAGTTGCATGACGCCTTGTCCTATGCCTTTCAGGTTCCCCGACGAAAGGTTTCTAAGCCCCGATTCTAGGTTGCGGAACATGCCGGCTGCCTGTTCCGAGGACTCCCGGAGGCTGGTAGTGGTGCTCTGCACCTGCGTCCCGAACATCTGCACGTCCCGCGATGCCTTGTCCAGATTCTTCGCGGCCTCTCCCACGTAGAGCTCGGCCGCCTCTATGCTGCGGGCATCACCGCTTCCTTCCGCTTCTTTCAGCGTTTGCTTGGCACGGGCCAGCTCTTCGGTCGCCTCGATTTCCCGCTGCTGCGCGGCCATGTAGCCCCGCATGGCGTTTTGATAAGAGACGAGGTCGTCGTTG
>OGQO01003551.1_pt1 | contig 10638 bp, 6 predicted proteins | sample 1553241 | NCBI WGS metagenome assembly OGQO01 (sample SAMEA2579933, study PRJEB22360) | human gut metagenome | biome: human gut; feature: human-associated habitat; material: faeces | place: Denmark | collected 2008/2010
AATTGCATCAAACCCGATATATGCAAAGAAGATTACAAACGCACCTGTAAAGATTCCCTCTAAACCATTAGGTGCAAAAGGTGTCCAGTTTTCAGGCTTTACGTAAAAAGAACCCACAACAATAAATGAAAGAATGATAAACATATTCACTCCTACCATAATTGTTGCAACTCTTGTCGATTCCTTAACCCCCTTAACTAACAATATTGTTAAAAGCAAAACAATTGCTATTGCAGGTACGTTTACTGCAACCGGAATATTTAAATTGAACGGCAAATGTATAAAAGGCATAACATCTTGAGGATTCCAATTATACTTATTGCAGATTTCGTACATAGTTCTGTAATCATTTCTAAGCCATAACGGCCAGTTTACAATAAATGCCGGCAGTATATGCTTAAACCCTTTCATAAACTGGACAAAGTATCCTGTCCAGGCACTTGCAACAGTAATATTACCAATTGCATACTCCAGCATTAAAATCCAGCCGACCATCCAGGCCATAAATTCACCCATTGTTGCATAGGTATAAGTATACGCACTTCCTGCAACCGGTATCATAGCTGCAATTTCCGAATACGAAAGTGCTGAAAAAACACTTGCTACAGCCGCCAGAATCATTGATATAACAACTGCCGGTCCTGCTCCTGCACCATCTGCACTTCCTGCAATTGCGCTTCCGATAATTGTAAAAATACCTGTACCAACAACCGCACCTATTCCTAGGATTATTAAATCAAATACGTTTAAAGTTTTTTTCAGCCCGGAATTTGAACCTTCGTCAATAAGCTCTTGAGGGCTTTTACATTTTAATAAATTATTTAATACCTGCTGTAATTTCATCTTTTCCTGCTATTTCTTTACTTTCAGCTAATATTTCTGCTTTTCTGTTCTTTTTATATCCGTAAGAAGCGTAAATAAGTGCACCCATGATAACCCAGACGATAAACAGTTCTGTTGATAAAACAGCAGCTTCGCCTTTTGCAATTACCATAGAAAATATCATCAAACCTCCGCAGCAAACAATTCCTGCAATTGGAAACCACGGACAGAATGGAACTTTGAAAGGTCTTGGGCGATCCGGATCAACCTTTCTTAAGATTAATATTGCAACACAAACTATAATAAATGATGTAAATGTACCAAAGTTACAAAGAGAAGCTGCCACATTTAAATCCAGAATTAACGTTCCGAGAATTCCTACAACACCTACAGTTATCGTAAGAACGTGAGGAGTTTGGAATTTTGGATGAATTTTCTGGAAAACACGCGGCAGGAAATTATCCCTGCTCATTGCAAAAAGAACTCGTGTTGCAGCCATATGCATTACAAGAAGCACAGAAGTAAGTCCGGCCAGAGAACCGATTGAAATCAATCCTGCAGCCCAGTTCTGATGTACTGCTGTCATTGCATAAGCCATAGGTGCTTTAAATAATCCCTCCGGAATTGCAACTCCGCTTGTTGGCTGCATACCTGTGAGTACAAGAGCAACCATAACATACACAACTGTTGTCACAACAAGAGAGCCGAGAATACCTATTGGTAAATCCTTCTGCGGATTTTTGCATTCTTCCGCAGCAGTTGCCAGAGCATCAAAGCCTATGTATGCAAAAAAGATAATAAAAGCACCCATAAAGAGTCCTTCAAAGCCGTTTGGTGCAAACGGAGTCCAGTTCTCAGGACGTATATAAAACATTCCGGTAAGTACAAACAAAGCAATTACCCCGAGTTTTACTGCAACCATAATTCCAGCCATCTTAGCAGAATCTTTAGTACCTTTTACAAGTATTGCAGTAGTAATTGCAATCATAATTATAGCCGGAAGATTTATACAGAAAGGAATGCCTGCAAAATGCGGAATTGCAGTATGAGCATCCAAACCGTGATTATTACATATATTTACTGCGGAACGAAAATCATTAACCAGCCATATCGGAGGGTTAACAAACCATGCCGGAAGAATACTCGAAAAACCTTTTATAAATTGCAAAAAGTGATTTGTCCATGCACAGGCAACTGCAATAAAACCGATTGCGTATTCCAGCATCAAAATCCAGCCTACAATCCACGCAGCAAATTCTCCCAGAGTGGCAAAAGTATATGTATAAGCTCCGCCGGCAACCGGTATCATTGTGGCAAATTCTGTATAGCAAAGCGCAGAAAATACACAGGCGATAGCAGCAATTACCATTGAAATAATTAGTGCCGGTCCGGCTCCCGGGCTTGACCCGTCAGCACTTCCAGCAGCTGCAATACCAACAACAGCAAATATTCCGGAACCTATAATTGCTCCTACGCCTAAAATAATTAAATCCCAAACACCTAATGTTTTTTCCAAACCGCCTTTTGCAGCACCGGCCAACGCATCATCTGGATTTTTGCGTGTTATCATATTTCTCAGAACCTGAGAAATAGGGAAAGAAGAATTACTATTTGCCATCTATCACCTTTCTATTGACTTGTAGTTATATAAGAAACTCTTATTATCTGCACAGCAGAGGGAAGCCGAGTTTCTCACGCTGCTGAACATATAACTTAGCTACTGCTGACGCCATTGTTCTTACTCTGTTTATGAAATTGATACGTTCGTCCTTACTGATTACACCCCTTGCATCAAGAAGGTTAAAAGTATGCGAACATTTCAATACATAATCATATGCAGGCAGTACAAGCTCTGCATTTATACAATTATCGACTTCTTGCTGATATGCGTCAAACAATTTAAACAATCTGTCTGCATCAGAGTATTCAAAGTTATATTTTGATTGTTCTATTTCGTTTTGGAGATAAATGTCACCATATTTTAAATTGTTATTCCACATAATATCAAAAACAGATTCTTTGTTTTGAATATACATGGCAATTCTTTCCAGACCATAAGTAATTTCCAGAGCAACAGGCTTAACTTCCAATCCTCCCACCTGCTGGAAATATGTAAACTGTGTAATCTCCATACCATCAAGCCATACTTCCCAGCCTACACCGGCTGCGCCTAAAGTCGGAGATTCCCAGTTATCTTCTACAAATCTTACATCATGTTTGGACAAATCTATTCCCATAGCTTCCAAACTCTTTAAATATAATTCCTGAGCATTGTCAGGTGATGGTTTCAAAATAACCTGATACTGAAAATAATGTCCTAATCTGTTAGGATTTTCGCCATATCTGGCATCAGTAGGACGTCTGCAAGGTTCAACCATTGCAGTAGACCATGGTTCAGGCCCGAGTGCTCTTAAAAAAGTTGCAGGGTTCATAGTTGAAGCACCTTTTTCGATATCATAAGGCTGCTGGATTATACATCCGTAATCTGACCAAAATCTTGATAAATTTAGTATTAAGTCTTGAAAATTTAACGCCATTTATATTTTTTCCATTCTTCTATTGTACTTTTTACACTTAATAAATTATACACATAAAGGGGGTTAAATGCAAAAAATTTAGGCAAATAATGTTAACTTTTGTAAAAACTCATTTTCTTATTATCTAATTAATCCACTTGAAGCTTGTTACGTAATCATTACCGTTAATGTTGCCCTTAATTTCTGCAACGAATTTTCTGTATGCTTTGCTGGATAATTCAATTCCCGGAATTTTATTTATCTGCTCCAGAACTTTTGTATTCTTAGAAAGGTCTACTCCCGGTATGGCATTAAATAAAGTGTTTAATGAAAGGTTTCCTATAGGGCCGAACATTGTAGAAATTTTCTTGGAGAGCAGCCCGTATACTTCCATCTCAGCATTCGCGGTAGAAAAATTATAGTTTCCGCCAATAAACAGACTTAAATCTTCACCTTTTGTTGTGATTTCAATATTTTCTGCAACGCCGTCTTTTATGTTAATTGCACCGGAAATACTTGAAAAATCACCGGTTTTTAACGGGGTAATAATATCAATTACACTGTCGAGAGCGTCATTTTTATCAGACGCTGTTCTTTCTGCACGATAAATCATATTATTATATTTGACTGTAAGTTCAAGTATAATCTGACTTTTGTGTTCTGCCATAGTAATTTTTGCTTCTGCTTCATCACCGAAGAATTTGCTGAGTTTTGAGTTCAATCTTTTTTCTGCATATTGGAGATTATTTTGTTTCTACATACTTTTTGATATTTGACGCATTGACATATTTTTTTGCCCTGTTATTTTCTACTACGACAAGCGTCGGTGCCTGCATCACACCATATTTTTCAACCAGTTCCTGATTTTCCTCTGCGTCGATCAGCACATAATTTTCTTCGCCCAGAATTTCTTTTGCTGCTGCACAGTTTGGACATGTCTTTGTTGTAAACAGATAGCGGATGTTATCGGTCGGCTCCACTTTGACCTCGTCCTTTGAAATCGTAACAATATTTGTCTTGACTTCACTTAATTTAGAGGGACTGATCTCATATAATTTACGATCTTTGTATTCCTGTGTCTTTCCATCATTCCAGTTCTGGACCGGACGGTAATAACCGGTGATCCGGCTGTAAACCTCTGCTTCTTTTCCACAGTGAGGACAGGTAAAATGTTCCCCTGCAATATAACCATGCTCTTTGCAGATCGAATAGGTTGGAGAAATCGTGTAATACGGCAGTTTGTAATTCTGTGCAATCTTTCGCACCAGCGTTGCTGCCGCTTTCCAATCCGGAAGTTTTTCTCCAAGGAATGCATGGAATACAGTTCCTGAGGTATATAAGGTCTGAAGCTCATCCTGAATATCCAATGCCTCAAAAATATCTGAGGTATAGCCTACCGGAAGATGAGAGCTGTTCGTGTAATACGGTGTTTCGCCCTCACGTCCTGCCGTAATAATGCCAGGATATTGCTTTTTATCATATTTTGCTAAACGGTATGTTGTGGATTCTGCCGGTGTTGCCTCTAAGTTGTACAAATCACCATAAGCCTCCTGATAGTCACTCAGACGCTCACGCATATGATTTAAAACATCTTTGGCAAACTCCTGTGTCTCCTCGTGTGTTAAGTCCTCACCAAGCCATTTTGCATTCAGTCCCACTTCGTTCATACCGATCAGCCCAATGGTTGAGAAGTGGTTATCAAAGGTTCCAAGATAACGCTTGGTATACGGATAAAGTCCCTCATTCAGCAATTTTGAAATAACGCCTCTTTTAATCTTCAAAGAACGTGCTGAAATATCCATCATATGATCTAATCTGTGATAAAATTCTTTTTCATTCTTAGACAGATATGCAATTCTTGGCAGATTAATCGTTACTACACCTACAGAACCTGTGCTTTCACCGGAACCGAAGAAACCACCCGACTTTTTCCGCAGTTCACGCAAATCCAACCGCAAACGACAGCACATGGAACGTACATCACTCGGTTCCATATCACTGTTGATATAGTTTGAAAAATACGGTGTTCCGTACTTCGATGTCATTTCAAACAAAAGACGGTTGTTCTCTGTATCAGACCAGTCAAAATCACTCGTAATAGAGTAGGTCGGTATCGGATACTGGAATCCTCTTCCGTTCGCATCTCCTTCGATCATGGTCTCAATGAATGCTTTGTTGACCATATCCATTTCTTTTTTACAGTCTTTGTATTTGAAATCCATTTCCCTGCCGCCAACAATTGCCGGAAGCTCTGCTAAATCGTTTGGAACCGTCCAGTCCAAAGTGATATTGGAAAATGGAGACTGTGTACCCCAGCGGCTTGGTGTATTGACACCATAAATGAAGGATTCAATACATTTTTTTACTTCCTCATAGGATAAGTTGTCCACCTTTACGAATGGTGCCAGATAGGTGTCAAACGATGAAAATGCCTGTGCTCCTGCCCACTCATTCTGCATAATTCCAAGGAAATTTACCATCTGGTTACACAGTACGGAAAGATGTTTTGCCGGAGAAGAAGTGATCTTACCCGGAATTCCACCAAGACCTTCCTGGATCAACTGCTTTAAAGACCAGCCTGCACAGTAACCGGTCAGCATGGACAGATCATGAATATGGATGTCACAGTTGCGGTGTGCATTTGCGATCTCCTCATCATAAATCTCTGAAAGCCAGTAATTGGCTGTAACCGCTCCGGAGTTGCTTAAGATCAAGCCTCCTACGGAATATGTAACGGTAGAATTCTCTTTGACACGCCAGTCCTCTACCTTTACATAGCTGTCTACGATTTCCTTATAATTTAAAATTGTAGACTTCATATTTCTCATTTTTTCACGCTGCTTGCGGTATAAAATGTATGCCTTTGCAACATCTGTATAACCCGCCTGCTCTAACACGGTCTCAACGCTGTCCTGGATATCCTCTACATGGACAACTCCCTCTTCAATCTTAGACTGAAAATCTGCAGTGACCCGAAGCCCTAACAGTTCTATGATATCATCTGTATATTCCTTGCCCGTTGCTTTGAACGCTTTCTCTATCGCTCCACGAATTTTTGCCAGATTAAAGTCATCGGTCTCCCCGTCTCTTTTCACTACTTTGAACATTATTCCATCACCCTCCATATCTGTTCAAAAGATACGCTTTTCAAATCGTGTACGTCTATTCTATCAAATCGCATTTTTGAAGTCAATATAAAAAAGCACTATATGTAGTGTTCATTTTTTGTTGAACTTTCTACATATAGTGAAACTCTTTTGGTACCCAGGCACGCACAAAAATGCCGTCTTCCCGGTATTCTTCGCTTAAAAGCTCGCCCTTTTCGCGGATCTTCTGGATGACTCCGGCATCCCGATATGGTATCGTGCACTCTAAAAAATCTTTTTCTTCGCGTAAAATTTCTTCTAAGATATTTTTTAAATCCTCTAAACCGTCTCCGTATTTTGCGGAAATATGAACAGTCCGCTCCGCACGAAAATCATGCAGCGGTTCCGGCTGCCCGATACGGTCTGTTTTATTAAACGCCGTAATGATCTTTTTGCCCTCTACTTCTAAATTCCGCAGGGTATCATATACGATATACATCTGTTTATCCATCTGCGGATTTGAGGCATCTACCACATGCAAAATGATATCTGCATACTTTGCCTCCTCTAAGGTACTCCGGAAAGCATCGATTAAGTGATGCGGCAGTTTGCGGATAAATCCTACCGTATCTGTCATCAGCACCTTCTGATGGTTGGTCAGTTCTAAAATCCTCGTTGTCGGATCTAAGGTCGCAAACAGCTTATCCTCTTCTAAAACTTCTGCATTCGTTAAATGATTTAACAGTGTGGATTTTCCTGCATTGGTATAACCGACCACTGCCACCACCGGTATCCCGCTTCGCTTCCGCTGCTGTCTGTTGACCTCACGATGCCTTTGCACCTCTTTTAATTCCCGATTCAGTTGTGCCACACGGCTGTTGATCAACCGCCTGTCCATCTCTAATTTTTTCTCACCGGGTCCTCTGGTGCCGATTCCTCCACCTAATCTGGATAAAGAGCGCCCCAGTCCGCTCAGACGGCTTAACCGGTATTTTAGCTGTGCTAATTCTACCTGTATCTTTCCTTCGCTGGTAGAAGCCCTTGCCGCAAAAATATCTAAAATAATTAAAGTCCGGTCCATGACCTTCGTCTTTAATGCTTCTTCTAAATTTTTCAACTGTGCCGGTGACAGTTCATCGTCACAGACAATACCGGTTGCACCGGTCTCTTCGATCAGTTCTTCTAATTCAAATACCTTTCCGGTTCCGACATAGGTTCCCGGATGGATATTCTCTCTCTTTTGGATCAGTGTTCCCACAACGACTGCACCGGCAGTCTCCACCAGTTCTGCCAACTCTGCTACCGAATCCTCGGCATCGTCGCCGTCCTGCTGTGAAACACCTACTAAAATGACACGCTCTGTCTCCTGTTCTACTTCATAAAGCGGCATGCTTTTCTCCTATCTGGTCTTTAAAAATGTGTATTCCCGGACTGCCTCTTCGTCACTTTTATATTCTTTGATATAGGCTTGCATCGTCTTTTTTGCCGACTCAAAATCACCGCTGTACTCATAGGCGGCAATCTCATTTTTCATCAGTTCCTGTTTGTTCACGGCATCCTTATTTTTCAAGCCCATCTGAAAATATTTTAAAGCATCCTCGTAATTACCGTCTTTCATCTGCATCATGCCTAAGGTATTCAACGCTTCACTGTCTTTTGCGTTTTCTTTGACATAGCTTTCTAAAAGTGCCTGCCCCTGTTCCTGTTGATCCGTTGCATTATAGACCTCTGCTAAATACAGCAGCGCTGTCTTATCATCCTTATCAATTGCCCGGTCCAGACTGCTCTTTGCCTGTGTATAATCTTCTAAGAGATAGTACACATGTCCCTGCTCCGCATAATCTGCACCATCCTTTGGCTTGATGTCCAGTGCTTTTTTCAGATAGTTCTTCGCTTCCTCTGTTTCACCTTTATTGGTCAGATTCTCGTAAATGCCCTCGTAAATCTCATACTCTCTTCCTGCATATTTGACCGCATTCTTATAATCTTTGAATGCCTTGTCTTTTTTATCTGTATCTAAATAGACACTTCCACGCAGATAGTATGCATTCGCATTTTCCTTATCATAATCGATCAGTGACGTATAAGTTTCGATCGCACCGTCATAATCTTTTTTTGCAAACTGGGCAGCTGCCTTATAATAACAGATGTCTATCTCCTCGGCACCGATTTTTCCTAATGACGTATCTAAGGCTTTCTGAAAGGATTTGACCGCCTTATCATAATCGCCCTCTGCCATACTGTTAATTCCAATCTTACGATAGGCATCCTGATTCTTCTGGTTCTCACTCTGACATCCGCTAAATCCCAATGCCATGGTCAGACCTAAGATACCAACTGCCATATATTTTTGAAATTTCATTCTGCTTCTCCAGATTCTCTCTTATTTTCCATCGTATTCCCTATTCTTTCTATTCGAAATATCTAAATACGACATTGATACCAGTATATCAAGTTTACCTCAAAATGAAAAGAGCAATCTGAACTTCCTCTACAGCTTCCAGATATCCTCATTGTACTGCGCAATCGTTCTGTCTGAGGAGAAAAATCCCGCCTGACTGATGTTGATAAGCATTTTCTTTGCCCACTCCGAACGCTTCTCGTAATCAGCAAACATCCGCTCTTTCATCTCCATATAATCTCTCCAGTCCAAAAGTGTCATAAACCAGTCTTTTGAGATCAGTTCGTGATGCAGACGCTCTAAATATTCTTCATTGCCGATTCGTTTTAATTCATCACTGACAATAAAGTCCACTGCCCGCCGGATATCCTCATCTTTTTCATAATAATCTTTTGACACATAATCTGCTTTTGCATAGTGCTCCATCACAGTCTCAGAAGATTCTCCAAAAATATAGATATTGTCCTCGCCGACTAACTGTGCGATCTCCACATTTGCTCCATCCATCGTTCCGATGGTAACCGCTCCGTTCAACATAAACTTCATGTTTCCGGTTCCCGATGCCTCTTTAGAAGCAAGTGAGATCTGTTCATCAATGTCACATGCCGGGATCAGCTTTTCTGCTGCCGTCACATTATAGTTTTCTACCATCACTACCTTTAGATATGGTGACACCTGTGGATCATTTGCAATAAATTCCTGCAAACATAAAATCAGATGAATAATATCCTTCGCGATGATATATGCCGGTGCAGCTTTTGCCCCAAAGATCACAGTAATCGGTCTCTTTGGAAGATTCCCCGATTTGATGTCAAAATATTTGTGGATCACATAGAGCGCGTTCATCTGCTGTCTCTTATATTCATGCAGACGTTTGATCTGAATATCAAAAACAGAATGTTCGTCTAACTCCATATCCTGTGTCCGCTTCAAGTAATCTTTCAACTCGCATTTTGCAGATTGCTTTACTTCTAAAATCCTCTTTAAGACTGTCTCATCTTCTGCAAACTGTGCCAGTTTTTCTAATTCTGTTGCATCTTTTTTAAAGCCATCTCCGATAAGCTCCGTGATCAGTTCGGTCAGCTTCGGATTGGCATGCAGCAGCCATCTGCGGAACGTGATTCCATTGGTCTTATTATTGAATTTTTCCGGATAAAGCTGATAAAAGTTTTTCAACTCACTGTTCTTTAAAATTTCCGTATGCAGGTATGCCACACCATTGACACTGAACCCATAGTGGATATCCAGATTCGCCATGTGTACCAGTCCATCCTGAATAATATAGGTACTTTCATCACGGACTTCTTTACGGATACGGTTATCCAACTGACGGATGATCGGCATCAGCTGTGGTACTGCCCTCTCTAAATATCCGATCGGCCACTTTTCCAATGCCTCTGCTAAAATCGTATGATTCGTATATGCGCAGGTCTTTCGGACAATGTCAATTGACTCATCTATCAAAAGACCTTCTTCCATCAAAAGCCGTACCAGCTCCGGGATTACCATAGTCGGATGTGTGTCGTTGATCTGGATCACGGCATAATCCGCCAGATCATAGAGATCTGATCCACGCTCTTTTGCCTCGTCTAAGATCAGTCTTGCCGCATTGCTCACCATAAAATACTGCTGATACACACGCAGGATACGTCCGTCATCATCACTGTCATCCGGGTATAAAAAGAGCGTCAGATTCTTTTTAATGTCTGTCTTATCAAAAGAAATCCCCTCTTTTACAATGTCCTCATCCACGGATTCAATGTCAAACAGATGCAGTTTATTGGTACGGTTGTCATAACCGGGCACATCAATA
>OGQO01003560.1_pt1 | contig 10620 bp, 11 predicted proteins | sample 1553241 | NCBI WGS metagenome assembly OGQO01 (sample SAMEA2579933, study PRJEB22360) | human gut metagenome | biome: human gut; feature: human-associated habitat; material: faeces | place: Denmark | collected 2008/2010
CAAACACCGTATCTTCATATTTTAATTCCAATAATGGAGCAGACACACTCTTTTCGTCTGGGATTAGGAGAACTGATTGCCGGCGGTATGTTTTCCGGGTTTTTAAATCACTTTTATACTGCCCGTTCCGACACGACCTTTTTATTTCTTTACGCCATTTTAACCAAGTCGATCTATGGCGCATTCATGTATCTGCTTTTACACCTTTTATCACGCTCTGAAGAATCACAATTTTATAGCAGTAAGGAAACTATATGGCTTGTATGTGTTCCATTTGCCTCTTTTGGACTAATTATGTCCCTGTTAGTGATCTGCCACACTACTCCCGCTACGCCACTGACCGATCACATGATCCTTATCAGTGCATTATTAATTCTATGGATAAACATGCTGATCTGGATTATCTACCACTATATTCAACGTAAAAATAAAGACTTCACAGAAATGCAGCTTTCCTTGCAGAAAGAAAATGCCTCTACAGAATTTTATCAGATGTTACTCACGCAGAATGAACAACAGAATATTTTAATTCATGATATAAAAAAACACCTGCAAGCCATTGCATTATTAAATGACCAGGGAAATTCTGCGCAAATCACACAATATATCTCACAAATCACCTCTTCCTTTGATCTTCACAGGACAATCCGCGTTTGTGACAACGATTTTCTTAACATTATATTTTCCAGATATAGTCAGGAATGTAGCAGCCATAATATCTCACTTCACTTTGATATCCGTGATCATACCGTATCCTTTCTCCTGCAAAGTGAACTCACGTCCCTGTTCTGCAATTTACTGGATAATGCCATGCGCGCTGCTGCTGATTGCAGTAACTCCTATATCGAACTCAAAGTGAACCGGAAGCCCAATACTCCATATGTCATTTTAACCATGGTAAATTCCTGTATGGAAAATCCCTACACTCCCGACGGAATTCTGGTTTCTTTAAAGCAGGATAAGTCCCGGCACGGCTATGGCATGAAAAGTATTCAGCGAATCGTTACCAGATATCATGGGGATTTAAAATCTTATTATCAAAATGAGGATCATACGTTCCATACGATCCTCACTTTACAGACTCCTGTTTAAATATGATATCTCTTTCCCTATCCTGCCTGATTTTATGAATTAGTAGAAAATCTGTGCAATCGGGGATGTTTCATCAATGATCAGCGTCTTATTGTTACCGGTCATGGTTTTCTTCGCTGCATCCAGGGAGCGCAGGAAGATATAGAAATCGGCCTTATCCGGATCGTTGTAGGCGTCGCTTAAGATCCGCATGTATTCTGCTTCTCCCTTTGCAATGATCTCGGCAGCCTTTGCATCTGCCTCGGACTGCATGACAATGATCTCCGCGGTCGTATTGTTGGAAATCTGCTTGGCTTCCTCCTGACCTTCTGCCTGATAGGTTGCGGCAATGTTATTCCGCTCGGAAATCATACGTTCATAAACCGCATTCTTATTTTCATCCGGAAGATCCAGAGACTTCGTTTCCACGGCAAGAAGGGTGATGCCGTACTGCTCGAGAGTGTCACCGATATTTGCAACAATCGCTGCTGCCAGCTCTCCGTCACGGCCGCTGATCACTTCCTCCTGGCTCTTGCTGCTGATTACGTTTTTCAGGCTGTTGTAAACAATGGTGTCAATACGGAATTCTGCGTTGCTCTTCTGTGCACTTAAGGTCTGCGTATACTTGTACGGATCATCGATCTTCCATAATACAAAGCAGTCCGCAATCATGGATTTCTTATCCTTTGTCATGACATCACTGACCGCAAGGTCATACAGCAGCACTTCGTTTTCAATCTTTTCCGCAGTCTGGACTACCGGAATCTTCATACTTAAGCCCGGTGTCTGCCGGATATCCACAATCTTTCCAAACTGCTTGATTACGGTATATTCATTTGGATAGGTCACTACCAGAAATGAGTTGGCTGCCACAAAGATTCCCACAAGAATCACAGCCAGAATGATCCATTTTGATTTTCCCTTTTTCATGCTTATTCCTCCGTTCCCTCTGCACTTCCTGCAGAATTTTCTGACTGATTACCCTGTGCTTTGTTAAGATCCGCAAAGGATTCTAACGGCAGCATCGTCTGTGTGCTTCCGTCACTGCGCTCGATAATCACCTTCATATCCGGAAGAATCTCTTCCATCGTTTCATAGAACATTCTCTGTTTCGTAATGAGCGGATATTTCTGATACTCCGCATAAAGCTCATTGAGTCTTGCAACCTGGCCCTTGGCTTCGTTCACCCGCTCTTCTGCCTGTGCGTTGGCGGTCTTTACAGTTTCATCTGCCTGTGCACGGGCTGCCGGAATGTCTTCGTTCCGCTTCTGGTTTGCTTTATTAATGGAGGTTTCCTTGCCCTGCTTGGCATTCTCCACATTTTTAAACGCATCAATGACCTCGGTTGTCGGCGGCTCGGCATCCTGAATCGTAATATTTACCAGCTGCACACCGATATCTTCGGTTTCAAGACGGTTGATGATCTTCTGCTTGATGGATGCCTGGATCTCATTCTTTCCCGTTGTAATTACGCTGTCAACATCATAAAGTCCGATTGTATCACGGATATAGCTCTGTGTGAGGTTTTTTAAAATGGAAACCGGAGCCTCCGATGCATACAGGTATTTGGTCGGATCGGTCACGCGGTATTCCACATAAAAGTCCACATTTACAAAGTTATAATCTCTGGTAATCATGAACGATTCCCGGTCAATGTATTCGCCGGTGCTCGAATCATAACCGATTGTAAATCCATTGATGGTCTTTGGTACGCGGCTCAGCTCCTGTATCACCGGAATCTTCACATGAATACCGGATTCCTCTACTACCCTGGGCACTCCGAAGGTGGTAATCACCGCATATTCATTCTCTTTGAGGGAATAAAAGCTGCCTCCTAACAGAATCAGCGCGAAGATTACGACAACTGCAATGCTGACTCCTCCTGCAATCTTCTTTCCTATGTTTTCTTCCCGGAAACGCTCCGGTCCATTACCTGGCTGTTGTTGTTTTTTGCCAAACATGATGTTCTCCTTTTTATTGTTATTTCGTAACTGTTCAGTGCCTTCACAGTTACGATGCAAAATCCATTCCAATTCGGCTTCGCCGATGGGATTTTGCATTACTGAATCATTTTCTTCTGTTCACACCTTATAAAAGAGCTAAGAACTCCGATTGGCAGACCTTCCCGGAAGCTGTACCAGAATTACGGCTGTAAACATCAGTACACAGCCAATTAATTCCTTTACCGTCAGCTTCTGTTTTAAAATTACCCAGCCTGCCAGTACGGAAAAAGTGGATTCCATGGAAAGCAGGAGAGAGGCAATGGTCGGATCCATCCCCTTCTGCCCGATGAGCTGCAGGGTGTATGCCACACCACTTGACAGGATTCCGGCGTAGGCAATGGGAAGCCATGCTGCCACAAAATCAGACCAGTGTGGAGTTTCAAACACAAACATTAAAATGGTGAGAATCACTCCTGAGGTCAGGAACTGGATACAGGAAATCTCCACCGGATCTGCAAGCTCCACGAAATGATCCGCAAGCAGAATCTGTATGGCAAACAGGAATGCACATATAAAAACAAGCACATCTCCCTTACCAATCTGTAAGCTTTCACTCATACAAAGCAGGTACATACCAATTGCTGCAAGCACGGCACACGGCCAGACCTTTCCGGGTACCCTTTTCTTCAGAAAAATTCCCAGAATCGGCACAATAATAATATACAGTGTCGTGATAAATCCTGCTTTTCCAACCGAGGTATACTGGATTCCAATCTGCTGCAGGGTAGAAGCCGCACACAGAGCCATTCCACAGCAGATTCCTCCGATCCAGGTGATCTTCGCACCGGCAGGTGCAATTCCCTTTTTCTGATTCTGTCTTCTGCGGAATGCGATCACGGGAAGCAGAACCACTGCTCCCAGCAAAAACCGTGACGCACCAAAAGAAAGTGGGCCTAAATAATCCATGCCAACACTTTGTGCCACGAATGCAATGCCCCAGATAAATGCGGCTGACAGTAATAAAAAGCCATTCCCTATTGAATTTGTCTTCAAGTGTCTATACCATCCTGTTGTAAATTTCTATTCGGATCTTCTTCTGTAATCCGGTCTGTATGTCTTTTACAGAGCCGCAATCACTTCTACCTCACACAGGACGTTCTTCGGAAGCTGCTTCACTGCAACACAGCTTCTTGCCGGCTTACCGGTAAAGTACTGCTCATATACTGCATTAAATGCTGCAAAATCTGCCATATCATAAAGGAAACAGGTGGTCTTTACCACGTTTTCATAGGTGGTTCCTGCTTCCTTTAAAATCTCTCCGATATTTAACATCACCTGCTTTGCCTGTACGGTAATATCTCCCTGTGCGATCTCTCCGGTTGCCGGAATGATCGGGATCTGTCCGGATGCATATAACATTCCATTCACGATAATTCCCTGGGAATAGGGTCCGATTGCTGCAGGTGCTTTTGTTGTTGCCACTTTAGTTAACATAATATTCTCCTCTTCTGATTATTTGTATAATCCAGTACCTTCATAAGCTGACATATTGCACACTCATTTCTGACAGGCTTAATTATCATCATCAAACTCAGCTGTCACATAGAAGCCCCGTTCATTCTCCGTGATCTTTACCACATGCCCTTTTCTGGCCTTCAGCCGCTCACGGAACGGAATGTTCGGTGACATTGCAAGGGATGGATCAATCGTATAATAATAATTACTCGGCAGCACACCTTCGGTTACGGTAATGTCATCCCCTTCCTGCAGGAGCCCCGGCCGTTCCATTTTAAATTCCATCTGACGCATGCTGTTTCCCTCACTTTGCTTTCTTTACCACAGTGTATCATGTTCTTACGGTCTCAGGTGCAAATACTTCGACCTGTACTGAATCGCCGTTTCCAGCCATCTATTATAGTTTAAACTGTTCTACCGCATCATGCAAGAGGTCAGCTTCCTTTGATGTTCTTTGTACTGCCTCATCAATTTTTCCGGATGCATTCTGAAGCTCGGAAAGCTTCCCGTTGATGCTGCTGATCTTCTCACTGATCTGATCCTGTGCCCGGGAAATGGATTCTGCTGTATCTGCGATGGACTGCGTACTTGCAGAAAGCTCTTCAGACTGTGCTCCAAGAGTTGCCGAGGCATCCGTATAGAATCCGGCATCCTTAAGGTATGTGGATGCCATTTCCTGCATCACATCATAATCCCGAATCGTTACTGCACTCTGCAGATCGGTATGTAATGCCTCGCTCAAATTGGTGCTTCCCTCATCCGTTGGAAGCCATTCACTGTTTTTATGGGTAATCACATCTCCAGATGCCGATAAAAGAAAGCCTTCACAAAACTGCTTTTCCTCAATCTGATTGATAATCTCCAACACGGTCGTCACATCAATATCCGCAAGGACGGCAAAGGGCTTTCCGTCAACATAAAACGGATAGCATGCCGAAATGATGGTTTTGCCGGTTGCAATATCGGTATAAGGATCTACAATCACGGTATCTCCTGCCTCAAAGGCCTGAATCCACCAGCCACGCTCTGAAGGAATTAAATCCATATCCTCCCCATACTCACTTACTGCTGCATCTGCACTGCAGTAATAATAATTCAGCGCGTAGGGATTTTCCTCCCTGGATTCATGGAGAAGATCCGCTCCATTATGCAGGTCCGTATTCTTCGCTGCTTCTAAGGCAACTCCCAGCTCCTTGATCGTTGCCTTCTGTCCATCCAGCCAGGCCGATGTCTGCTGTGCCGTGGCTTCTGCAACGGAATCCACAAGCTGAATGCTGTTGCTTCTCTGTATTGAAATAATGGAAGCAATTGCAATCGTTGCACTTAATGCAACAATCACTTTGTTTACACTACTTCCCCAATTCACGATAGCACTTTTTAAGATCTGCCGCAATAAATTTTCATTCCGGATTTGTATTTTTATGAGTTCATTTATAAGGTTTATAACCATTCATTGTTTGAAAATTGCATAACAATGTAACAATTCGGGTACATCAATGGGTGTCAGCATTTATTTTTAACATTCCTGTCATTGTATAAAAAGGAAATAGAAAATACTTCCTGCCATTTTTCCTAAGGCTGCAAACAAAAGTGCAATACCAAGTCCATGCCGGAAGCCGGTTCTTCTTGAAAAAATTGGAATGGAATTCAGCATTTCCGCAATGGCAAGTGCAAGGCAGCCAACAAATATTCCGGCGAAAAATCCGAACACTATAAGAAATGCAGTTCCAGGCCATGATGGCAATATTCCTTCCCCTAAGGACTTATAAAATACACTGGCACATCCCCCTGCGACCGTTCCGAAAACCACAGCCTCCTCCAAAGCGAATATATGCTTTGCCACATGCATTTTTCCGGCAAACCGCGGTACCAGTCCGACTGAGGCAAGCACTGTAAATACTCCGGCAGATGAAAGGATCCCAAAGCTTGCTCCACATACCGCAAGCAGAACATGCATCCAGAAATTAAACATCGATCGTATCCCCCTGCCTGTCCGAGGTTTCGATCAGTGCCGTATTCACATCCGTTTCATAAATACGCATTTCCACCTCAATCGGAGTCGGATCCTTCGTGATCCTCCGGCCTCCGATATGATTAAAGAATACAATGATCCCAATCGCCAGCCCTATGGAATAGGAAATTTCCAGAATGTTGATCCCCTTTGCCGGTGTACCGGCCACCACCGTGTGCAGCTTGTCAAACAGCTCATAAATTCCAATATCATTGTGAAAGGCCATAATCGTAAACGAGGTGCCAAAAAACGTAATCATAGAGACAAATGTCAATTTAAGCCACTGTACCGGTCCCTTATGCTTCTCCACATCAATCCATTCAAGCAGTACCGCTGTCTCTCCCAGATTCTCCACCTGGATTCCCGGATACTCCTTTGTAATCAGCTCAATCACTTTCAATATGCTGATTACCTGCCGTTTCGGTGCCTCCTTATGAAACCGGAATACAGTAAGTGCCTTTACCTTCGCCATGATGTGCTCATCTGCACAAAACACAGAGGCAATGTCCCCGACGCTCACGCACGGCTCCTTCACCTCTGTGTTCTGATCTGCCCTGATATATAAAATTTTGCCTGCTCCGTTTTCACTGCCCATACCATCCCTGCTCCGTTTCAATATCATTTAAAATACGGTTCTTTACTTTTTTCAGAGATAGTATGTGCAAAACCAGTCCTTTCCATACCGGATAACCTTTGAAGCATTTCCAGTCAAAATATGAAGTCATTTTAACGTATATTGGACATAAATAAAAAATAAGAAGCATTTATACCCAAAAATCAAAGAATTTCCGGATATAAATGCCTCGAAAAGCTGTAATATGTCCAAAACCAATTATCTTTAATTTAAAAAGAACTGCATGACAACCGGATCATGATCCGAATATTCATATCCCCAGTCGGAATGCTTATAATAGTTAATTGCAATGTTATCGGAAATAATGAATCCGTCAAGTGTCACTGTCATGGTTGTCTCTTCATTATAAGGCTCATTTGCATTCCGGCAGGTATCATGTGCAATATCCTCCAGGGCCCGCAGACTGTCCATTCCCATTCGGAAGCCTTCCGGAAGCTCTTCTCTTGGGAACGGCTGCGCCCACTCCGGTGCATTGGAGCTTGCATCTGTCCGGAGATTGTGATTAAAATCACCTCCGCAAATTACATAATTCCCCCTGTCATAATCTGCCTTCATATCCGCAAACAGCATACCGAGCTGACCGCTTCGCACCTCTTCGCTGCTTCCATAAGCAGACAGATGCACATTATAAAGACACAGCATCTTCCCATTATCTACCGGAACCCGGGAAATGGAATAGCACCGGTCAAGATCCGTAAATTTGCTAAAGCTGTCCGATATTGGCAGGCTTCTGCGAAGTGCATCCGTGATTTCTCCCCTTGAATATGTGACAAGTCCTGCCTTATTGGCTCCATGCGGCTCCCAGGGAGGTACCATCAGATAAGGTGAATCATAATTCTGCGCAAAGGTATAATAATATCCTGTCACAAACTCATTAAGCAGCTCCAGCTCATTGACATGGTAGGACCTGGTTCCGTCAATATCCACCTCCTGCAGGAAAACAAAATCTGCCGCCGTATTATTAATGACATCTCCTACACCACAGATATCCGCAATCACACTTTCTTCATCCCTGGCTCTGGAGTACTTACCTCCATCCATAAAGAAACTGTAATCTCTCTGATAAGCGCCAAATCCGATGTTGTAGGTCATAACCCAGTACGCCTTCCGCGTTGTAACGGGAGCACGATCCTCAAACTGTGCATATTCTCCTGACTGGGAAACGGTCAGGGGCTGGTTATCCGGCAGCCGGTAGTATGCCACCATGACATAAATCACGTAGCCAATACACACCACCAGCAATACAGCCAACAGGATTCCGATTCTTCGCAATATTTTCTTCAAAACGCCTCCGTTCTGCCCATAAAACATATAACTATTCAGAACCATATAAATCATGCCGGATGTCCTTACGAACGCAGGCATTCGACGTTTACATTGTCATAATCCGTATGGCTGTTAATAGTTACATATAAGACAATACATAATTTACGCAGGAAGACAGCTGCAGGGTCAGTTCATGATCCTTAACCTCATAGGTTCTTCCTGTGGTAAGCTCCTTCACCGTCTTCACATCCTCTTTAAAGTGAAGGGTTACATGTTCATAATACGCCACATCGGAGCGTAAAATCAACTTATTATTGTCATATAGGAACATCTGGATTCCACTGTTCCCTTCCATATGTACCGGAAGCCCTGCACAGAGCGCCTTGCGGATAACGGAAAGCACGGCTGCCGGGTAATGATACAGATCCCCCATGTTATCCGGAATGGTAACTACATAAAGATGTCCCTCCGCATAGGTACAACGCAGCACGATCGGGAAGTTATTTCCCGTTCCATAGCCTGCTGCCAGCTCCCACACATCATTGGTACAGAAGCTCATCTGAGGAATCAGCACCGGCTTTTCACCCTGATATTTTCCGAAAATATTAATACCGCAATTGTCGGTTCCAGCATATTCACTTACAATCGCTTTACGTGAAGTATAAGAGACATTCATGAATTCATGCCGGAAGACTTCTCCGAGCTTTTCTACAAAGCCGCTTGTCACTACCACATCACAGCCCTTCATCAGGCTGTCTTTCATTTTCTCCACAATTTCACCATCATCGGCAGCGCTTTCAGCTAAGAATACCACCTTTTCTCCTTCGGGATAATGCATATGTGCCTCGAAAGGAATGCCGCACATGCCAAGATAGCTGTGCAGATTGTCTTCTCCTGCAGAGTGTCCCGGACGGTATGCCGCAACCCCGATGGGATTGCCAAGCTCACTTAAATATTCGTCCACTTCCTCAAACATTTCTCCTACTGCGGCCGGGAATAAACGGAAATCCGGAGCTTCGATCAGCGATCCCAAACAGAACAGCGTCACTTCCTTTGCCTTTGCAAACAGGGTAAGATACCCCTGCTCCAGATAAGAGGTCAGGTTATAGGTACATTCATATGGATCAAACCAGCCGCCTAAGTTTCTTCCGGGTGCCGCACTTTCCAGATAACGCATGACAAAATAGCTTAAGTACTTCGGCAGATGCTGTCCTGCGTAATCCGGATTACGGGTTTCCGTGCCGGTATAAATCGTATCGGCAATTTGTGGCTGTGTCGTCAGGTCATAGCCGGTCTCATTATATACCTCAAACCACTGCGGATACTTGATAATCACATTCATTTCCGGGTTGATGCTCTTAGCGGTCTTCATCACGACCTCTTCCGTGATGTATTTCATCTTTTCAAGCCGGAATTCCTTCCAGCTCTTCGTTCCCTTCTGTTCAATACATTTCCTGCATCTGCAGTTATAAAAATAGAAATCATCAAAGATCAGCTCATCAAAAACTTCGGCATTCAATGCAACTGCCTTACGAAGGATTTCCACATCCTCTTCACTGGAATAACACAGGGAATTAAATCCATCATTCTGGTCTGCTGCACAGGTGGTAATACCGCCCGAGGTGGCGATTCCTTTACTCTCAAAATAAGCCTTCACCTTAAGGAGCTGCTCCTTCGTTGCCCACTCCATTCCACGGAAGCATTCAAGATAAGCCCTTCCCAGCTTTACATTCTTATAAAGAAGCGCGAACCTCCGGTCGAATTCTTCCAGATCCTGTATCTCATTCACATTTCCAACAGGACAGTACACCGCCACATTAAAATTCTTGTAGCTCATCTTCTGCTCCCGTTCGATTAACCCCTTGTTCTTCATCTTTTCCATTGTACTTACCTCCATCACGTAACCGGATCTCCCAGAGACCTTCTCTTCCCGTTTGATCCCTTATTTCTTTCTACGCTATCACAGAGCCTTACAGAATGCTAGAACACATCTTGCTATTAATCGTAGGTTTCTCTTTCTTCTATATTATGTCAACCATATCACCCTGCAAACTCCACGGCATGTGCCACGCCTGGAATGGACTTTCCTTCATTGAAGCTGACCTTACTGAGCAATGCTCCTGTCGGCACGAAAAGCACGCGCTTATAGCTTCCTTCCTTTAACTTCTTTAAGATCAGGG
>OGQO01003562.1_pt1 | contig 10612 bp, 27 predicted proteins | sample 1553241 | NCBI WGS metagenome assembly OGQO01 (sample SAMEA2579933, study PRJEB22360) | human gut metagenome | biome: human gut; feature: human-associated habitat; material: faeces | place: Denmark | collected 2008/2010
GAGGTGAAAATGATGACTTTCAAAATGACAGAAGATGGCCGCACGTATTTGGATGATTTCGAAGTTCGAACCGTGCTGAATGTAGCCGTAGAAGTGAACGACCCGGTCGAACCAGATGGCAAGATCGTAACCTTGCGTTTCTGTGTCGACCGAGTCGAGGTGGAAAGCGGATTCAAGGAATGAACTGAGCGAGGAAGGAAAGCACATCCTTTAGTCCGTTCTTATATCTGTTTTCCATGTAGATGATGGCGGAATCCGGCAAGACGAACGAACCATTACAATAAGTGGTGCATCCGAGTGCACGCTTTATTTCGGAACGAGTTTCGCTGTAATCTTGCAGGCTCATGCCAGGGAGATGCTTCAAGACATCCTCGCGCTGGACAGTTTTTGCGCTTGATTTCGAGACGCCGAGTTTTCTTTTCTCGAGATAAACCGCATACGCAGCGCAGATGACTTTCTTAGCATCTTTGGTTAGTTCCATTAAATCACCCCCTTTCGCCCACATTCTACCACGTGAGTGAAAGGAGGGCAAGAAAGGAGGCACAAGCATGAACACTAAAACAAAAGCACCAGAAGAACTGCTGTACGAAGTGACGAAGAACCTGCCGGACGCCGAAAAGTTGATCCTGGTCGGCGTGGCCAGGGGCATGGAACTGTCCGGCAGATTGCCTAAGACTGGTTGAGGAGAAGAAACCAGCTGAAGGAGGTGAACACCATGGGAATCCCAAGAATGAGGATCGCGACTGACGTCCTGGCCGAAATCAAGGCGCTGGACCCGGACACGCGGATCACCCTGCATTACATCCGGAGTATCATCAACCAAGGCAAGGTGCCTGTCCGCAAGGCTGGCACCAAGAAGCTGGTCGATTTGGACAAGGTGCTGGAGTACCTGGCTCGCGGAGACGAAGACGAAAAGACGCCAACCGGAGAAATCCGGAGAGTGGAGCTGTGAAAGAAGGAGGAACCGGCATGAACGCACCCTACCCCAGCACCTGCCCCAAATGTGCGAAATGCCGCCTATACATCCAGCGCCGCTGCAAGGGTCTGCTGGACTACCAGCGGCGGTGGTGCCCGGAGTGGATTACATACGGGCTAGCGGCGGACGCTTGGGGTCGGCTGGTGCAGACGAGACAACTGAGGCGACGAGACGGATGAGGAGGAAACGAAATGACTATCAATGAAGCAGTAGAGCAACTGAAAGAACTGAGAAGCGCGTCGTGGGACAACCGGGATGAATCGAGCGGAGACAGCACCAACGACGAGTATGCAACGGCGTTGGCGGACAGCGTTGCGCTGGACGTAGCGCTCAACGCCCTCACCGGGTACGAGCCGGAGCCCAGTGCTGACGTGTCTCCTACCCCAGCAGACGAGACGCGAGCAGAACAGCTGTGGGACGACGACCGGCGTCTGTTTGTGCGCAACCTGGGGTGGCTGCTGAGCCAGACTCGGTGCGGCGTGGTGTCCTGCGAGCTGTACGGAGACCAGGACCGCGAGTATGTGATCGCGCTGTACGACCACGGCGGCAAGCGGGAGATCGACGTCACTGCGGACAGCTATCTGGCGATCATCAAGGACGTGACCAAGCGGGTATAAGGAGGGATAACATTGGACTACGCGAAAATAGCTTTAAGGCTCCATGACGCGGGGCAGGAAGAAGAGGCGCGCAAAGTTCTGGCCGAAGGCGTTATGTATTATTCGCGCAAGGCGGAAGATCTGTTTAATGGGACGCCGTATTGCGACATCCCTATTTTGGTTATGGCGGCAGAGCGGATTTGCGGGTTCTTACGCAATACGGATGGCTTTATCAATGGGCAGGCAAATGTGTTTGATGAAAGCCTTGGCGAGTATGTATCCAAATCCGTCATCGCAATGACAATCGCCGGAGGGGGGGAAGAACAATGCTTGGAGTAAAACATACCTGCCAGTTTACGGTGGGGCTTGTGTCCGGTCTGATGGCCTTGGGAGCCGGGGTATCCGGCCTGACTATGGCGATGGAGGGCAACCACTGGCCCGGCGTTGCGATGATGGTGGCGACGGCGCTGCTGCTGAGCGTAGCAGAGGATGCCTTCGGGCGGATGCGGCAGCGAGGTGACTATCGTGGTACGTAAACCCTGCGCCCACTGCCAGCGCCTGTGGAGCGCCCAAACCCTGGTGACGGTCGGCGCGGCGGAGCTGTGTCCAGTCTGCTACAAGCAGCGGCGCCGGGCGCGGAGATTGTGGCCGTGCAGAGACTGCACGTTGGAGACCGACAGGACGCTGGTCTGCCACGACAAGTGCCCACGGTACGCAATGCACCGTGCCCTCATTTGGGCGGGTAAGCCTAGCAAGGGTGACCGGGCGGCAGCGGAGGTGACGCTGGAGGGCAAATTGCGGAGTATCCGGCGCAGAGGAACCGGTAAGGTTATTCAAATATAGGAGGCGTCTGACATGATTGAGTGTAACCACAACTGCCTGAAGTGCCCATATCCTGACGTGCCGGAGGAGTGCCTGGAGGCGGCTCTGACATGGGATGAGTATAAAGCGCTCGACGTCATCGACAAGGACATCATCAACCCAAAGACGGCAAAACAAAAAGCAGTCGCCGCCTACCAGAAGGCGTACCGTGAGGCGAACAAGGACAAGATCGCTGCCTGGCAGAAGGCGTACCGCGAGGCCAACAAGGACAAGATCGCCGCCCAGAAGAAGGCGTACCGCGAGGCCAACAAGGACAAGATCGCCGCCCAGAAGAAGGCGTGGTACGAGGCGAACAAGGACAGGATCGCCGCCCAGCAGAAAAGCATTGCGCTGGCGCGCAAAGCCCGGGGTATGACCCAGAGTGGGCTTGCAGCTATAGTCGGAGTGACCCAGGCGACTGTATCGCTGTGGGAGACCGGCGCGCTCAAAGCAAACTGGGACAAGCTCTGCGCAGCGCTGCCGGAGTTGGAGGCGTACAGAACGTAAAAAGCCGCCGCCGGAGGGGCAACTCCGACGACGGCAAACGAAAAAGAACACCATGATGATAACAAACCAAGGAGGAAAAGTCAATGTATAAGAGCCCCGAAGAAGAGATGCGCACGATCAAAAACCTGATGTGGTTGCTGGCAAAGACCGAAGGTGACGCCGATGTCCTCTTGGACGGTGCGGTCTACCTGGCAGACAAGTACAACAGCGCCATTGCCCGCAAGGAGTGGCTGGAGAAAAGCGGTGGCTGCCAGTGAGCAAGTACATCTTCCCGGAGCTGACCGGGGACAGACAGGCGGAAGAGCCTTTAGCATGGTGCGCTATCTGCAGTCGTGAGCTGTATGCAGGAGAAGAAGCATATCAGATCGCTGGACTACATGAATATTATTGCGACGACTGCCTGGACGAATTTGAGAAGACGCTCATGGATTGTGTGATATTGGAATGAGGAGGAAGGAACATGACACTGTATGACATCGATAATCGGCTGCAAGAGCTGGTAGACCCGGAAACCGGGGAAATCGCGGACTACGAGGCGTTTGAAGCGCTGGACATGGAACGCAATCGGAAGCTGGAGAACATGGCCTGCTGGATCAAGAACATGAAGGCAGACGTAGACGGGATCGCCGCCGAAGTGAAGGCGCTCCAGGCACGGAAGACAGCCATCGCGAAGCGCGCCGAACGAATCGCTGGGTATCTCCAAGAGGCGCTGGCAGGCCAGAAGTTTGAGACGCCTAAGTGCTCTATCACCTACCGTAATAGCACGGCGGTAGTAATCGGCGACTACGCCACGGTCGTTGAGTACCTGGAGAGCCATGGACACACAGACTGCGTCACCTACGCCGAGCCCAAAATCGACAAAAATGAGCTCAAAAAGCTCCTGAACGACGGAGAGGTGCCTGGCGCGTCACTGGAGAAACGACAGAATATGCAGATCAAGTGAGGAGGACACCGTGGAGCTTAAATTTAGGACGCTGTATGCCAGCGAGATCGAGTGCAGACCGGGGATGATCAGTAGCAAGGGGTTGACCCTCCTGCTATACAAAGACGCCCGATGCGACATGAACATCCTGGATGAGACGCCGGGTGTAGGCCCGATGAACTGGATGCGGTCTCACAGCCGGGAGAACGCCAACTGCATTGTGTCCATCTGGGACGACGATAAGATGGTGTGGGTCGCCAAAGAGGACACCGGCACCGAGAGCAAAACGGAAGCCGAAAAGGGGCTTGCGTCCGACAGTTTTAAACGCGCCTGCGTCAACTGGGGCATTGGGAGAGAGCTGTACACTGCCCCTCGTATTTGGATTCCGGCCGAGCGGGTGGAACTGTCCAAAGATGGACGGAAGCTCTATGACCGGCTGCGGGTGAAGGACATCGCGTACAACGAGCGGAGGGAGATCACGTCCCTGGTCATCGAGAATGTGAGCCGTCACCAAGTGGTCTACACCTACGGTTGCGCAGCTACCCCCATCTGTGAGCGCTGCCGGAAACCCGTCACAGGCGTTACGGCCAAGGACGGACGCCAGCTCACGCCGGAGCAGGTGGCAGACATTGGCCGCAGAGAGTTCCGCGGCGGCACCTACTGCGGAGACTGCCAAAAGGCGCTGCTCCAGGCGCACCGGGAACACCAGGAGGCGATGGCGCGTGAAAACGCCGGTTGACACTGTGGTGGGCACCATTGTGGACGTGGATGAGCGCGGCACGATGACCATCAAAGCCCACTATGATGACTGGCCGACGCTGGTCAAGCGGGGGTATCGGGAGTGCCGCATCGAGCTGATAGACTCCCGCCCCCTCTCCGACAAGCAACGGCGGATGTGCTGGGCGATGATCGGAGAGATCGCAGAGTGGCAGGGCGATATGCGCTCCGCCACGGGGCGGGCACTGGCAAGGGAATTTGTCAACGACGCGAGGAAACTGGACTTCCTGATTTCCGAGTTGGGGGAAAACGCGGACAAGCTGTTCTCCCTCTCCAACGCCCCCATGAGCCTCGTGGCGGCCTATCAGCGGTATTTGGTGCGGTTTATCGTATCCAATGACATCCCCACCAGAAAACCAATGCTGGAGTACGTAGACGACGTGGCGGACTACGTGTACTCCTGTCTCATCAATAAGCGCTGCTGTATCTGCGGCAGAGCAGCCGACCTGCACCACGTGGAGCGGGTCGGCATGGGGCGGAGCCGGACGGAAATCTGCCACGAAGGAATGGAGGTGCTCCCGTTATGCTGGGAGCACCACACAGAAGCCCATACCATGCCGGATGAAGCCTTTTTTGAACGGTATCACCTGGATGGCGGCATACAACTGGATAAGACCCTTTGCCGCCTGTATGGGCTGAAATCAAAAGCTAGGAGGCAAAGGGATGATTAACAAGGTATTTCTTCAGGGGCGGCTGGTCGCTGACCCCGAATTGAGACACACCCAGCAGGGGACGCCGGTGGCGTCCTACCGGCTGGCAGTAGAGCGGGACTATAAGAGCAAAGACCAGAAGGGCCAGGACACCGACTTCGTCAACATCGTGTCTTGGCGCAACACGGCGGAGTTCGTCTCCCGCTATTTCACCAAAGGTCGCATGATGCTGGTGGAAGGCCGGTTGCAGATGCGGAGTTACACCGACAAAGACGGCAACAAGCGAGTGGCCGCGGAGGTCGTGACTGACAACGTACATTTTGCAGACTCCCGCAAGGACGGGAGTAACAACGAGGATGGATCATTGCAAGAGTCTGCTGGCTTTGATGAGCTGGCCGACGACGACGGCGATCTGCCATTCTGAGGCGTGACATATGGGACAACTAGAGTATTGGCCCTGTTACAACAGCTATATGAAAAAAACCGAGAAACTATCAGATCAAGAGGTAGGGCGGCTATTCCGGGCGCTTATGCACTATAGTGCGACCGGCGAGCGGCAGGAACTCGAGGGACGTGAGTCTATCGCTTTTGATTTTATCGCTGATGACATCGACAGGGCGCAAAGTAGATACGACGACAGCTGCCGGAAAAACGCCGAAAACATCAAAAAACGTTGGGGCAAAAAAGATACGACCGAATACGAACGTATACAGTCGTATGAAAATAATACGACCGAATACGACTGTATACGACCGCATACCAAAGATACCAATACCAATACAAAGACAAAAGCAAAGACAAAGACAAAAAAGATAGATAATGCCCTGCTTGCGCAGGCCGCCGCCCAGATCATTGGGCACCTGAACGAGCAGACAGGGGCAAATTATCGCTCTGAGTCAAAAGCGACCCAGACCAAGATCCATGCACGGATGGCGGAGGGGTACACCGTCGAGGACTTTGTGGCCGTCATCGACAAAAAGTGCGCCGAGTGGCTGCACGACCCGAAGATGCGGGCATACCTGCGCCCGGAAACGCTTTTCGGGTCGAAGTTTGAGGGCTACCTGAACGCGCCGGAAAGGGGGAAAAACGATGGAATCGCTGGGACAAGCGCTGAAAAGCGCCCTACCTGGGGCACCGTCCTGTGACATGTCACCCCGGGAAGCGCAGCGGGAACTGTGCAAGCGGCGGACGCAAGAGTTCAACGCCGCCGCTGGTAATCTCAATAGCACGAGCCTGGGCGGAGTTGACTGCCCGGAGTGCCACAACAAGGGTGTCATCATGACCAACCGGCAGACCGAGAGTGGCCTCTGGGAGACCAGAGTGCGGGAATGCAAGTGCATGACCACCAGGCGGAGTATCCGCCGCCTGGTGCGCTCCGGGCTCAAGGACGTGGTGGGCACGTACACCTTCCGCCGCTACGCAGCGACGGAGGAATGGCAGAAACGCCTGAAAGAGGCGGCGATGCGATACGCGCAGGACATCCGCGCTGGCGGCACTGGGTGGCTGTACGTGGGCGGACAGAGCGGATGCGGCAAAACGCACCTCTGCTCCGCCGTGGCGGTGCAGCTGCTCAAGGATGGCATGGGGCTGCGTTACATGGTCTGGCGGGACGAGCTGCGCAAGCTCAAGGCCGTGGCGAACTCGCCGGAGTATGGGGAGATGCTGGGCGAGTGGAAGACGGTGAGGGTGCTGTACATCGACGACTTTTTTAAAGCGGCCAGAGACCAGTACGGGCGAATGACGCCGTCAGAAGCCGACGTGCGGATCGCGTTCGAGCTGCTCAACTACCGGAGCAACGACAAGAGCTTGCTGACCATCATCTCCAGCGAGTTGTCGTTGGACGAGATCGCCGACATCGACGAGGCAATCGCCGGACGTATCGCCCAGCACGCCGCCGGGCACTGCGTGACAGTGGCGCCGGACAGGGGCAAAAATTACCGACTAAGGAGGGTTGTGAGCTTATGAAACTCTGCATTGAGGGGACACCGGTCACGAAGAAGAACAGCTCACGCATCATCCTGGTGCGGGGGAAGCCGAGGATCATCCCCAGCAAGCAGTTTGTGGAGTACGAAAAAGCGGCGCTGTATCAGCTCATGCCGGTAAGGCCACATAGTGCCGTTGACTACCCGGTCAACGTGAAATGCGTGTATTACATGCCAACTGCTCGAAAAGTTGACCTAGTTAACCTGCTGGAAGCGACGCTGGACATCCTGGTGGATGCCCGTATCCTGGCTGACGATAATGCCAAGATCGTGGTCGGGCACGACGGCAGCCGGGTGGTGTACAAGTCGGACAAGCCGCGAGCAGAAATCGAAATCACGGAGGAGGTGCCAAAGTGATTGTAACAACGGAGACCCTGGACGCCGTCCTGGAGGAAAATGCCCGCCTGCGGGAGGAAAACGAGGCGTTGTGGGCAAAACTGGAGGCCGCCACAACCAAGATAAAGATGGCGGCCAGGATGGTTGATGAGATACAGGTGCAGCTCAAACTGATGAAGGAGGCGAAGGAATGACCCGAGAAGAAATCCTGAAAGAAGCGCTCCAGTGCGTGAATGGTGAGCGCGAGCAGCAGTATGGCAGCCCGGAAGACAATTTTGCGGTGATCGCAGACCTCTGGATGGTGTATCTCAAAAACTGTTGTGTGAGCAGCAACGCATATGTCTTTGTTGCCGCGGATGATGTGGCAGCCATGATGGCGCTGCTCAAAATCGCGCGTATCAGCAGCGGCGTGGACAACTGGGTTGACCTGGCTGGTTACGCCGCCTGTGGTGGCGCAATCCAAAGCAATCGTGATGAGCGCAGCCAGAAAACGATTAACACGGGAGCGTCGGACGAAGCGAAAAAGAGGTATGAGCGGACGCTGAAAGAAGTAGAAGCATATTGTGACCAGCGGATGTGCTCCGAATGCCCGGTCGATAAAAATCTGAGTTATGGTCACTGCATGGGACGAGACCCAAAAGATATGACGATGGACGAGTTGTCCAAAATGCTGGAGGTATTTAAGGCGGATGACGCTTTGCGCCGCACGGCAAAGGCCAAAACGGCGAACATGTATTGCAGACGCAAGCTGGAGTGTTCTCGTTGCTCGCTAAGCAAAACTTCCATCGACGGCAAAGACTCGGACTTGTATAGACTGTGTCATGACAAATTGTTTTTTGACATGACCGAAGAAGAATTAGACAGATTCCTGGCGCGGTTCGGTGTCCGTCGGGGGTACGGGGGTTGTCTCAGATGCAAACATAGGGGCAGCTACATTGGCAGCGAGCCGTGTTCCGTTTGTAACGATTTTGACAAGTACGAGTTTGACGAGGAGGACACCGATGAACAGAGTTGACGGAATGGAAGCCCTGGACGCCGTGGAGAATGGCATGATTAAGCTGGGGCAGAGTCGGGACATCTGGCAGAACGATGTGGTCTACGCTGCGCTGGCAGGCGTGCGGCTGTTGCTGCTGGATGCGCTCAAGGAGCGGCATGAGCCGCCGATAAAGGATACACTGGTGCGGTGCAAGGACTGCAAGCACTGGAGCAACCATAAGCCTGGCGAGTTTGTCTGTAGGGACTGCACGCTCCTGGGGGTGCCGACCTACTGGCGCGATTATTGCTCGTGCGGAGAGGAGATGTCGCGATGACAAAACGTAACCTATGCGACACCTGCCTGCATCGCCACGTATGCAGGCACAGCACAGACCCGGCAGGGACGGCGATGGTGAGTTGTACTCACTACGTGTGCAAGGGGCTGGTGGAGCTTGTACCGGTGCCGACATTGGAGGAGGATGAGAGATGATTTGCCCATACAGCCTGAAACTGAGAAAGACCATCGTCGAGCGTTGCACGGACGAAGACGGCAAAGAAGAGACCGTCGAGACCACGGCCTTTGCGCGAGATAAATGCGCCCAGGAGGACTGCGGCGCGTGGTACGACGGGCACTGCAATTACCAGTGTGCGAGTGACTGAAAGGAGGAGCGCAAAATAATGGGCAGAAGAAGATACCCCCTTGGTATGGAATACGAACAAGGCAACAGGGATTGTGCGCTTGTGGGCGAGATTAGAGACACCGCCGGAGGAGGATGAGGCATGACAGGAGCAGAGATTAGGGCGTTTCGGGCGCAAGCGGGGCTCACCCAAGAAAAGCTCGGCGCCATGATCGGAGTCAGCACCTTGACCGTGTACTGTTGGGAAAAAGAGAAGCAGACTCCGGCGCCAGAACGAATCGAACAGCTGGAAGAGCTGATGAAGCGCTTGGGAAGGCCGTCCGAAGAATCCGCAGAACTGATAAAGCCGGCAAAGCCCACAGCCACCAAAACCGCCAACCCATGCAAGGATTGCCTCTACTGGCAGCACATGGACAGCGCGAAAAGCAAAACGATGTACTGCGCCTGCCTCCAGGAGACTGGTCACGATCGGACTTGCGGCGTGGAGCGTACATACCAGCGGTACCGGGCGCTCAGTCCGCTGTCCTTGGATGCTGCCAGGGCGGCGGAGTTGGGAGTGAGCTATGGGCAGTATAAGGCGAGAGGGGTGGTGCGATGAATCGACAGCAACGACGGGCGAAGGCCAGGCGGAAACCGGACAAGGCGAAGCCTGCGTCACGGGCAGACATGGTCAACCTGGCCTACGATGTGGTCTTGCTGTTTGCCATGACCACGCTGCACGACAAGTATGGGTTTGGCAAGACCAGACTTGCAGACTTTAGACGCCACATCCAGAGTCTGATGGACACGGTCGTTGGGAACTTTGCCAGCGTGATTGACCTGAACGAGACACTGCACGAGGAGACTGGCCTCTGGGTCATCGAGCCAGAGCGGTACAAGAGGCGGGTGAGCCGATGAGTAAGCCCAGATACTGGTGGTGGGGCAGCATCCAAAACGCCCTGCGAGCCTATCCGAAGCTAAAACAACGCTATGAGACGCCTGATGTGGCGCTGACGGCGAGATATGCGGAGGGGGTAGGTCACGATAGCGCCCCAGGCAGAACAACGGAGACAGCAGCATTACAGCGCTTGTACGATGGGGACTACAAGGTCTACCTGGCTATCAAGGCGGCAATTGACGAGACGGCGCAGATGGAAACCGGCCGGGCACGGCTGGCGATCATCGAGCTGATCTACTGGAAGCGCTACTGGAAAACCATTGAGGGGGCGGCCTACGAGGTGGGGTACTCCACCCAGCGAGCAAAAGAAATCCACGGCGAGTTTATCCGGCTGGTGGCGTATCACCGGCGACTCATCCCGCGAGAAAATGTCCACAAAAGAAGAATGTCATACCAAACAGCCAAAAAAGTGTGAGAAAATAGTATCATCCCATAGCGGGTGACGGATGACCGCT
>OGQO01003568.1_pt1 | contig 10597 bp, 6 predicted proteins | sample 1553241 | NCBI WGS metagenome assembly OGQO01 (sample SAMEA2579933, study PRJEB22360) | human gut metagenome | biome: human gut; feature: human-associated habitat; material: faeces | place: Denmark | collected 2008/2010
CGGACAATTGAATCAATTATCAGTATCAATAATATTAAAAAAAGTAAGATTATGAAACTTATAAACTTATCAATCATTGCCGCGGCAGCCCTTGCGCTTGCCGCCTGTAACAACGACAACGAAGTAACCACCGACAACTGGAACGGCGAAATCCGCCTCACCAGCGGCATCACCTCCCAGACCCGTTCCTACGGCCTCGACACACAGCTTGGCGCAGGACTGGAAGTATCTGCCTGGGTGGACGACAGCAAAAACCTCCCCCTCTACCAGAACAACGTGCTCACCGCCGACGGCATCGGCGGCTTCACTTACGCCAGCGACATGTACTACACCTCGCCCGACCCCGTGAACATCTATGCCATCCATGCCAACCCTGCCCCGGCAGGAGATGACTTCCCCGCATCGGTGTCCCACGAAGTGAAGGCCGACCAGACCACGAAAACCGCCTACGCCGCCTCCGACCTGCTCTATTCCACCAAGCGGAACGTGGCCCCCACCGCCTCTAACGTTCCCCTCACTTTCTACCATTTGCTATCTAAAGTAGAAGTAGTGCTGAAGCGCGGCAACGGCGCCCCCGACCTCACCGGTGCCATCGTGACCCTGGAGAACACCGCCCTGAAGGCCACCTTCACCCCCAAGAAAGCCGCCGACATGAGTAACGAGGCCGAACGCCAGGCGATGATAGCCCTCGCTGCCGATCCCGCTACTCCGATTACCATCCCCACGGTGGTGACGACAGACTTTGACGCCACCAATCTCCAGTACGCCGAAGCCATCGTGGTGCCCCAGGAACTAACCGCAGGCACCGTCTTTATCCGCGTGAAGCTGGCGGACAATACGAACTTCGTCTACAAAATCCCCGCCGGAGATGCCTTGGAGCTGCAAAGCGGCAAGCGGTACATCTATAAGATAACCGTGGACTATAAGGGACTGACGCTGGAAACCGACATCGAGGACTGGGAAACCGTAGGCACACCCGTAGAAGGTTCTGCATTTCAGGAGTAATCCGTAAACAATAAATATAAAGAAAAAAATGAAGAAGACGAACATACCAATATATATAATGTACCTGTGGGCAGCCTTGGTTTTGGCTGCCTGCACAGGCGATGACGACGCGGCATGGCCCGAAGGCGGCGTGCCGCTGGAACTCTACGCAGCCGTAGAGGGATATTCCTCCGCCAACGCCCAGACACGGGCTACCACCGAAAACAGGTGGGAAGGGGGAGAAAAGGTGAGGCTGTGGATTAGCTCTAGCTTCTTCGGCATGCCGGATCAGGATGTATACCCCTCCGTCGATTCCGATGGAAAGCTGATTGTAAATTTAGCCTGGGTAAGCCCGGATGAGGAAAAGGGGATTCAAGGGGTATATCCGTTGTCGAGGAATATTGTTTCATTCTCTGTACTGGCCGACCAGAGAGATGAAGGATATCAGGATAGCGACTGCATGGCTGCTCCCTACCTCCGCATCGCCGTAACGTCCCCCGATAAGACCCTCGTCTTCCGCCACGTCATAGCCAAAGTGGTGGTACACCTCAAAGCGGGCAACGGCGTGACCGGCGATGAACTGCAGCGCGCCACTGTAACCTTTGAAAACCTCACGTGCACGGGAGGGAGTATCAATTTCAGCAATGGAACCGTAGCTCAAGTGACCCCCCGCATCGACCGCATCACCCCCAACGAAGTGACCCCTGCCGCCGACGGATACGTACGCACCGTGCGCGCCCTGCTCCTTCCCCAAGATATGTCGAAACGGAAGTTCGTGAAAATAGTCATCGGAGGAAAGACCTTCTACTACACCCCCGCCGCAGGCGAAGCGGACTTCTTCAGTGGCAAGATGTACGAGTACCGCCTCACCGTGACCTCGGAAGGTATCGAAAATATCGACGTGGAAGGAGAAGGAGGAGGTACGTGGCAGCCGGTCGAGTAGAACAGTAACAACTAAATTCATCAATAAAAAAGAAACCGTATGAAACAACATCATTCCATATTTCCCCCGGCAGCATCCCTGGCCTGCGCCCTCATCCTGATGCTGGCGGCATGCACGTCCGACGCACTGGACGAACTGCCCCCTGCCGGTACCGACCCCGATGCCCGCCCCCTCACCATCACCGTGAGCGACGGCGGCATGTACGCCACCGGACAAACCCGCGCCCAGGAACGCGGTTACCGCACCGTCTTCACCGAAGGCGACCGCATCGGCCTCTACGTGGTGAAGGACGGAACCCTGGAGGTGAAAAACCTCTGCCTTACCCTACAGGGAGGCAAGTGGACGCTGCCTGCCGGCACTTCCCAGCTTTTATACTCACCCGACAGGAGTTATCATGCCTATTATCCCTACCGGAAGGATGGAGATTTGACCGGCAGGGTATTGCCCGGCGATGAAGACTTCTTTAAGTTTGTAGTCAATGCTTGGCCTGTTGAAAACAACCAGAGTACCTACGCCCAATACACCGCCTCCGACCTGATGACAGCCGGAGGCTCAACGACAGGGACGGGCAACACCATCCACCTCTCTTTCGCCATGAAACACCGCATGGCGTTGGCCGTCATCGAGATGCCGAAGACCGTTTACAAGTTTATCGACGCGAATGTTCCCGACTACACCGTGGGGGCAGAAGCTACGTTCACAGGCACCGCCAAGCCGCTGCGCATGGCTGACGGCACTTACCGCTACTTGGTGCACTCGTCCATGCCGACTATCGAGGGATGTTATGACGGGGGGAACAGGGAGTTTACCATCACCACGTCCGCGTCCCATCCTGTCGTAGGGGAATACAAGAGATACAAGGTGGACGGCGCGGCGGAAACCATAAAGAACGTCACCTATGCCGAATCGGGCATTGCCCGCATCGGAGACTTCTACTGCACGAAAAATAACGGTACGACGGGGTATCTGATTCCGAAAGAGGCGGACGAAACGACGGTGCAGGCGGCTAAAGTCGTCGGCATCGTTTTCCAGACGGACAAGAGCCGTATCGGTGCAAAGGAAAAAGAGAAGTTAGGCGGAGAAGGTAATGTCCATGGCCTTGTCATGGCTGTGAAGAATATCGCGACAAGACAAGCGTGGGGCCTTTTCGGTATGGATGAGGGGCTTACAACATGCAGGACGAAAGCCGATAACTACAACGACATCAGCGGTTACGGAAATTGCGAGCATATCCGCACCAATCGCGGCAACTTCGACAGTTATCCCGCATTCAAGGCCGCCTATGATTATAACACGACCTGTCCGGTTCCTGCGACCACGACCGGCTGGGATCTTCCAGCCTCCGGCCAATGGTGGGACATCCTGCAAAATCTGGGCGGTTGTCCGGCTTTGGCGGACGTTACCCAGCAAACCTCGCCAGACATCGCTGGAGAATTCCTCTGGAAGAGCCAAGGAGATGTTCCCGCCGCTTTGAACAAATGGATGGAGAATATCGCCGTTGGGGACAAGGATACATTCAACAACCTCGTCTCGTTTTGTTCGTCTTCGGAGCACTCGAAGTACCACACATGGTACTGGATTTTGAACAACTTCCAAGGCATGGTGCGCTGCATCTGGGCAAGTAAATTCGACGGCAGTGACAATGTGCGTCCCGTCCTTGCTTTCTGAGAAACCGGTGTACTGACGACTGTTTCCAAAAGCTGTTAGGACAGTATCCGGATAAAGAAAGGAGGAAGTGTTGTATGCTCTTCTTTCTGTTGGGAGAAGAAGAATAGAAAGATATTGTTGAGTTTTGTTGCAGGTCGAGCTTGCAAGGTCTGCCGTGGTGAGAATTTGCTTTTTTAAAGGATAAGAAGTGATACGTATGGAAAAGAAACGAATGCCATTGCAGCATAAAATCATTTTCGGATATACCATCTTAGCGGCGGTCATAGGCAGTATGATCGCCATTTTGATATATGAGCGGCGGCAGATGCGGGAGGTGGAAGGCGGCGTGGCACGGCTGTGGAGGATGTACGAGGACATACACATCGCCCATCGCCACGTCACCGGGCTTGCCCTGCAAGGCGAGGCTGCGGCAGGATGGAGTGATGCGGAAAGGGACAAATACCATACGCATCGCATGAGAACGGACAGTATGCTCGGCGTACTCGGACAACGGTACTCTACAATCATACCTGGCGGCGAAATAGACACTCTGCGTCGCTTTCTTGCCGAAAAAGATACAATACTCGTGGCGATAATGGAAACTCATAGGGAACAGTGGAAGAGGGCTGCCATGGGCAAGCGGCTGGCAAAAGATCTACCCGGAGCGGTGAAAGAAGCTACCCGCAGAGGCAGTGAAAAAACGGAAGTACTCATCGCAACGGTCGCAGAATCGGAACTCTCCGGCAGCGTCATCACCGAGCCCGGCTAGACGGAACCAGCAAAAACGAGGCTTACCGTCCTGTACGACCGTATCCCGAAACGCTGTACGACCAGCGGGAGAGGAAACTCAAAAAAATGGTTCTCCTCGAACAGTCGAGGAGAACCACCTATCAAAAGTACAATATTCTATCTTCTCTCACCTCTTTGTGTTTACTTTTACGAGAGTAGCAGCGCATTTTTATCCGCTTTACGTTTATCTGCCCGGCAGTTTGCAGATCCTGTCAGGAATTTGCGCGTGTACGCCTTGGCGTCGGATATTCATCTGTCTATTGCCTTTTTAGCCGCTTTCTTCGTTTTAGAAAGTCTTGATGGAAACACCATCAAAATAATCCTGGAAGATGATAGGTCCTGTGATTGTGCGCTTCGATGTATAGACGAACTTCCGCACAGGACGGAACCACTCGGCATCCACATACAGAATCTGGCCGGTGTACGGCTCCAAAATCGGAAGGGATTTCGATGACCCGCCCAAACGCGGTCCAGTAACCCAAACCCTCTCACCCGGGGCATAGGTATGGTTGGTACTCATTTCTTGGTGAGGTATATAACAGACATTGCCAAAATAGGATCTGCCGTCACCTTCGCCCCACGACCTTGCCTGATACCAGCCGAGCTGGTGGGCGTGCGTGCACTTCTCGGTCAGGTCTATGGCTTCTTCGATGGAGCAGGTCTTCTCTGGAAAGAGGGTACCGCCGGAAGAAGCGTTCATAAGCCCGAGAGCCTCCATAAATGCCATGGCTTCCTTGGCCCAAGGGGCAATGCGGATGTGATCGGAGTATTTATCCAACCCAGAAACGAACTCCGTATATGAGTATACTCCGCACTCTTCTATATACCTAAGGGCACGGTACATCACGGCGGCCATCTCTTGGCGGGAGACAGGGGAGTCGTCTGCCGGGGCTTTTCCGCCAAGAGCCTTGTCCAGGCCAATGGAGGACGCCGTGGCCTCGCTGCCGGTAAGTTCTTTCACGAGATGCTCGGCCAGCGAGTTGAGCTGGCGGTGATTCAGGGGAAGTGTATAATCATTGCCAAGGACACTTTCATCCAAGAGGTTGTCATTGAGGGCGAAGTTCACACTACTCTGGAAGGCAGGACTCATCTTTGAGTCCGACTTTTTTTTGAGAATGAACATCCCCGGCTGTGCCGTGGTCTTCAGAAGGGCACTCTCCTCGAACTGTTTTGTCATGTCGGCCATGGCGTCCCTATAGCTCTCGTATGTTCCCTCTGTGCCGCTTGCCTGCCATTCTGCTTTGGTTATGTGCCTCTGGTCATAGCCTTCGGAGTGTCCGCACCAGATGCAACTGTACCACCATACATGCTGCCCGGCGGAGTTGACTCCGACATAAGCCTGGTCATCAGCAACAGGCTGATCATACTGATGAGCCCGGACCTCCCACGTTGGCCTGTTCATACTGAACACGTGTTTGTCATTGTGTTCGCACTTTCCGCAGATTTTGCAGGAATAATAATATTCCGGCCAATTGCTACAGGTGCCGTACCTGAAAACCTTGTCTGCCGCAGCTACCTTGTCGGTGAATACGTGGCTTGTGCAGAACGGTTTGGCTGCCGTCGCACCGGCTCCCTGTGCGGAGTGCACGTCGCCGGAGTAGGTTTTCAGCGAGAACAGTGTGCGGAAACTCCAGGTCGGACGGCTGAACATCGCCCTTACATCGGCTACAGCAGTCTCCGGGATAAAGAGCGTGGCACGCTGGGTATGGAAGAGGTAACTGAACTCGGGGCAGTAGATATCGCTGTGTTCCGGTGTATAACCCTGCATTACTGCGAATATGGCGCGTATGAACTTTACCGCATCGACTTTGTCGCTGAGCCAGACTTCCCTGATGTTGAATGGGCCTTGTATGGTATTGTTGACGTCCGATGCCACATCTCCATATATGCGCTCGTCATCGGTATCTACGATTACCTTGGTGACAAGCATATTCTTATGCCCGATGAACTTATCTCCGAACTCGCGCATGGCACGGAACGCCGCGTGATACGTATTATTGATGGTTATCACGTCAAGCGGGCTCACATCCGGGCAAGCAGCATCGGCCTCGGCGATTGAATACGCTTTCTGCGATGCGCGGTATGAGTCCTTGTTGAGCTCATAGTCCGTTGGGCTGCTCTGTGCCAGATCACGCATCGAGCCTTTTCCACCGGCTCCAACAGGCATGGATACCTCAATGTCGATGAAGTAAGGAGCGCTGCGCTCGACCTTGGCCTGCACTCCGTTGACTGTGGCGCTGATGCGGCTGCCGTCGATGTAGTAGTCGTTGTCCTTGAATATGTAATCGGTGTCGTACTTGCCCGAAGGATCTACCATGAACTTGATCCGGGCCTTGTATATGAACCCGTCCTTGAAGAACATGTCCCCTTCATCGTCCTCGCGGAAATCCCCGATCCAGTCAATCTCCTGGACTTGGATGCCGCCCGTGGCGGCAAGGTCTCCGAACTCGGTCTTCGCAGATGTGAACTGCATCTCGCGTGCATCGAAAAGCGACATCCCCGGGGTCGGAACCTGTATAGTGAAATCCACTGACTTGATCTTCGGCTTGCTCTGGGCCGAACTATCCAAAGGCAGCAGCAGTGCCGCCACTGAAAGTAGAAATAATATCTTTTTCATGACTCTACCTGCTGCCGTCTACGAAGATGAACCCTTCCGGGAAGACATATTCGTTGTTTATGTACTTGACTTCCAGTAACGGACATTCCGTGAATTCTTGATAGGTCTCCATAAGGAAATTCTCCTTCAGGCTGGAGTTCAGCTTGACAGTCTTGAGCGCTTTGCATCCGGAGAAGCAGAACCCTTCGAATTCCTTGACATTGGAGAGGTCGAGCGAGGTGATGCCGCTGTCCGAGAATGCGCTGTTGCCGACCTTGGTCACGCTCGCCGGGATATCCACATTCTTGAGGTTCTTGCAGCCACTGAACATGGATGAATAAATTTCGCTCAGATTCTCCGGAAGCATCACTTCTGTGAGATTGACGCAGCCCTCGAACATATCGTAACTCATCAGTCCGACGCGGCGTGGGAACTTGACGTTTTTCAGATTTATGCACTTCTGGAAACAGCCGTGGACTTCATCCATGACGTCGTTTTCGAAGACTACTTTCGTGAGGTTCTTGCAGCCGTAGAAAGCCGAACCCTGAACTATCTTGACCGAGGCCGGGATTACTATTTCAGTTATAGGAGTCTCGCGGAATGCCGAATTGGAAATCTCCGTCAACGTGGACGGAAGTTTCACGGACTTGATGGCGGTGCCGGAGAAAATATTGCCACGCATTTCCGTCACCGGATATTTTTTACCGTTGTATGTGACATAGTCCGGGATCACGATGTTCTTGCCGGCAACGGCCGTCTTCGCCACTTCCGAGATGAATGCGTGGGATGCGCCGCCGTTGTTGGAGTTGTGCAGGACATACAGGACTCCCTCGATGTCAACCGTAGCACCTGCCCCGACCTCCTCAATCACTTTCCCGGTCTGGCCGGACGCTGATGTCGTGATGCTTTTTTTGTTCGGCTGCGGATCCCAGACGGTCCAGTTGGCTTTGTGGGCGTTCTCATAGCCTCCGTGAGCATTGAAATATGCCTTGGTCTCATCACTGATCCACTTGTCTTTAAGTGTGAAGAGCGGAGTGAGGGATGAGCGGATCAGGGTTTTGTACTCGCGAGAGTCAAGCACGGAGGCGATTTTGTTGTGGATGCCGTTGATGACCCACTGGTAAGTGTCGGCGCCGTATTCTTCTTTGGCTTCGTTGTATTGCTCGACCATCTTGTTCAATGCGCCCACGCGAGCCCAAAGTTCGCCCTTGACGATCTCATCGTATCTCCAATGTGCCGGGGTGAGGGTTTTGATGTAGCCGTCGGCAAAGCAGTCGTCGAGCATCAGAAACTCGGCTACAAGGCTCTGGTTGTCGAGCTCATAGACATTCGGCTGTTTTTCACTCCAGTTCACCTGATCGGATGCCTCTCTCGGCGGCATCACCGGCTTTACCGATTTGATCCCATACGTTGCCTCGACAGGGTATCCGAGTGGCGCAAAAAGAGCAGTGTGGGTCTCCGGCAACCTGACGGTGGGAGCTTCGTCTTCAGCGTTCTTATTGTTGTCCGGCCCCACCATGGCGTCGTGGCGCTTTTGGAGTTCGCTGTCGAGACTTGAAGTGTTACCGGACTTTTCCGGAAGTTTTTTGGGCGCTACTTCCTGTTTGACTTTCTGTTCTATCTTCTTTGCGGCGTTCTTGAGTCTTTCCTTGAAAGACTGCGCAGATGCGCATGGCGCTCCGGAGAGGACAACCAGACTAAGAATAAGAAGTGTACGTGGAATAAGAAGTGTACGTGCGTTCATAAAATATTTGGTATTTAAAAATCCGTTGGCGGAATTAGATTGATAAAAAGATTTATGTATAAAAAGTTGTGCATATTGTTGATATTTAGCAAATTAAAACTTTTCAATAGAAAATATAGTAACACAATATTAGCAAAAAATCCTAACCCATACAAGCAAATAGTCGGCAATTTGGTCAATGAATCAGAGGAGTAGTTCTCAGACCTTGAAATAGAGGCATTGAACATGACATCAAAGGCTGTTGGCATTGACAGTGAGTCATTGTTGTTTGCAAAGTTACAGGAATATAGTATTGAAATTCACAATCTTATATTCCGCAGACAATACAATGACAGACGTAAAATTACTTTGTCCCTATGTAATACAATCCGGGAAAGAATAGCCGCAGAAATAGATGGAGGCGAAGATTATTTCTGCATTGATTCAAAACCGATAGAAGTATGTCGTTTTGCTCGTTCCAAGCGTTGCAGAAGGATGATGACGGATAATGAGTTATAAAGGTATGGAAACGGAAATGACATCCACCATGCCGCAGGAAATATACAACCAGCACCTGATGCAGCGTGGAGGAAAATAAGCTTGGGAGGCTATGGCGAATTCCGACCTTAAAATATCCGACCTTGACGAACATGCCGTCATGGGCGCGGTACCTGGGGGCATCAAATGCGGACGTTTGCCCGAAGCGACCATAAGGGAGGATTTGCCGACCATCCTCGAAAAATTCAACCTGTTGCATGAAGGAAAACTTAACAACGCTTCTGCGGTTTTGTTCGGACGTGATTTTTATTATTATCCCCAATGTCTGCCTCGTCTGGCGTGTTTCAAAGGTACGACAATATTGGTATGAAGTAGTAATTTCGTTATTGGATATCGAGGTGATATTTTTTCTCGTGCAATAATTTTATTATTTTTATGCTAGTTATTTGAGATTGTGAACGCCAACGCAAGCAGCAGCAAGTGGAATCGTTGCCTTTTCGTTGCCTCGTCCTATTATAAAAAATACAACAGCCCAATTTTTCAGACTATTGCCTTTTTTTAAGGGTCCTAATAGGGTGCCTTGTATCTTATATTCCCTGCCCCTGTGTCGGTAGCGACCAGCGCAGCCAAGGTGTCGGAGAGGTAGGGCGTTGTGGCGCGGGGATGCAAAAATAGCCCTGGAAACCCGAAAAAACGAAGTTTTTTATTTGCTTTCTCGGATTATTTACTATCTTTACTTCAGTTATTTGAGGTGGTGAATATCGGCGTAATATGCGGAAAACAGAGCCGTCGCCTGATCGTTACCTTATCCCATCATAAACCGTGCAAATTTCTAAAGTCCAACCAACTGTATGGATTTAGGGCTAAACCATATAAGAATTGTGTGATAGGTTAAATGTGAGCATATACTCTTTCCCTATGAAATGCCACCCAATCCGTCGCACTACGGATATGGGTGAAGATTATTCTCACAATCGGGACTATATTGGCAAATATTGGAATCGCAAGTATATTCGGGCTATTCAAGCTGTTCTTAATAGTACAAAAGGTAAAATAGGCAAGGGAACATCTTTTTTCAGGAAAGCCTTTGGCGAAAATATCGAAGAGTACCATAAACTCCTTGAGATACCTGAAACCATGATTATTTATCGTTATTTCTTCGAATGGCTTGGGCTTGAAAATGGAGGAAAGAAAATGACTATTGAAATCTTAGGAAATGATTCAATATGCAATGCGTCAACACATTCATGGTGGAAAGCCTTTTGTGATTGCAAAAAATGTATCACCCAAAGAATGGGAAATGACATTGAATATTATTCACAGAAACGATTTTAGCAAATCATACTTACCGGAAACCTTTACATTGATACATTATAGGATATTACGTCAATTATCGACAAGCTATTATCGAACCCAA
>OGQO01003573.1_pt1 | contig 10584 bp, 15 predicted proteins | sample 1553241 | NCBI WGS metagenome assembly OGQO01 (sample SAMEA2579933, study PRJEB22360) | human gut metagenome | biome: human gut; feature: human-associated habitat; material: faeces | place: Denmark | collected 2008/2010
TTTCTTCGGCTCGTTTTTCATAGCTTACTTGACACTATCTATTGGTGTATCATTTTTCTTCGCCCTGCTCTTATATATTGTACTGATTCTTGCATTGGGGTGAGCAGAACTCCATGTTTGATCTTGAGGCGGCAAATGCCTTGCTGCAGTGTTTACATACCTTCAGGCTGGAATTGTCATCGGTCAGCATAAAGGAAAACATCATCTGTATGCATAACAATAAGGAATTGAAAAGGGCAGTTCCTTTGTATAAAATTATAAGCGACGAAAAAAAGCAAAGGAAAACTGTACCATGTACAATAGTATAATCGAATTTATTGAAAAAGACACTACTAAAATTGAAAAAAGTACAAAGTAAAAAGATATTTGGAGGTGTTGCTGCGAAAAATGCAGAACTTATAGGCAGGGACACTCATACATAGAAACATTATTTTATGGAAAAAAGGTAAGATTTCACGTATAATGATCTTAAAAATTTTATGTAAACAATGGATTGGAGGTTGCTTATATGCAAATTTCAAAAAAAGATTGGAAGTTGTTTGGAGCATGTGTTGCTAAATGGCAAGAAACTTATATGGAACGCTTGGTTAAGGAGTATATGATTTTATTGGACGGAGAGGGAAGTGCTTCAGATAAATTCTGGAAACTGGAGGAACGAATAAAAAAAGACAAAAGACATCCGGGAGTATTGTGTGAAGTAAGTAAAGAAAATATGATTTTTGATATCGTGACATTAATTAATAGTGGTGTTATTAATATTGCTGATTTAGCAGAATTTAGTGATGGATTAAAAGAGAGTGTTGATCTGCTTTTACATAGACAGCAAGTAGATGGTTAGCCTTGCTCGTGGAGCTTGTACGCAGACCGTTTGCAGAATGGAGATTAAAATGAAGTTACGAAATGTGCTTATTGTTGTTAAAGATATAGAACAATCCAAGAAGTATTACCATGACTTATTTGGTTTAGAAATGCTTTTGGATAATGGTGGAAATATGATTCTTTCCGAGGGGCTTGTGCTTCAGGAAGAGGAATGTTGGAAAGATTTTTTACAGGGGGATGTTCTGCCAAGAAATAATCATAGTGAGCTTTATTTTGAGGAGGCAGAGATAGAAAGTTTTGTGGACAAATTGGAACGCCTATATCCGGAAACAGAGTATGTTAATCCGTTGACGACACATAGTTGGGGACAGAAAGTCATTCGTTTTTATGATCTTGATGGGAATTTGATCGAAGTGGGAACACCGGCATAAGATGATTTGACGGGACTGCGATCAAAAATGCAATAGGTGGAACAAAACGGTAAATGCAGGCATTGTTGGCAATCTTACAATTAGGACTGCAAACACCATACAGCAAGTGTTAAAATAAAAACATAGTTGATTATTCGACTTAGAATTTTAGAGGAGGGACTCCTATTTTTGAAAAAGAAAAAAGGTGAAGTAACTATTCGTTCCAGTGCGGCAGAATACTTAACCTATGTTGCCTCTGTCGGTGATCAGCAGGACAGTATTGAGATGCGCTACGAGAATGAGAATATATGGCTGACACAGAAGATGATGGCTACACTATATGACATTGGTTTGCCAACGATAAATGAACATATTAAAAAGATTTATGCAGATAGTGAATTAGAAGAGTCTGCAACTATTCGGAATTTCCGAATAGATCAAACTGAAGGTTCGCGTCAGGTGTCTCGTGATACAAAGCATTATAATCTTCAAATGATTATCGCTGTCGGCTTTAAAGTGAATAATGAGCGAGCAGTGCAGTTTCGTAAATGGGCCAACAGCATCGTGAGGGACTACACCATCAAGGGCTGTGTCCTGGATGATGAGCGTCTTAAAAATGGTGGTTCCGTACTTACAGTAGAATATTTCGACCGTTTGCTTGAGCAGATTCGTGAAATCCGCCTCTCTGAGCGCAGATTTTATCAAAAGATAACAGACATCTATGCGACAGCTCTTGATTATGACCGAACAGCAAAAACATGTAAAATGATTAAAAATGTGAAGGTGACGGAGGTGTTGAACCATTATGAGTAATGTGAAGGAATACAAAGATATAGTGGCATTTCACCCTGGCTATTATATTGCAGATATTATTGATGATATGGAAATAAGTCAGAATGAGTTTGCCACAAGGATGGGAACAACAGCAAAGACATTAAGTAAGTTGATCAATGGGCAGGCTAATATTTCAAATGACTTAGCAAAGAAGCTTTCTGTAATGCTTGGAACGAGTGTAGAAGTTTGGCAGAATTTACAGAATACTTATGATCAAAAGTTGATTGAGATACAGCAGGTTAGCCTGTTTGCTCATGTGTAAGATGTGGACATTGCTTAAGTACTTTGTTGATTAATTTGGTTAATCCGGATTTGAATCTTGGAAAAAGTTTTGGTTGAACAGAGGTTTGGATGATGATAAGATTTAATTGGGGCAATAGTGAACACATGAGTTCACAGTTCATAACTAAGAAGTAATGGATTGGAGAAGTGCTTATGGCAGATAAAATTGGAACCGATGAATATGGGGAAATACTTATATATCAGACTGATGATGGGCAGACAAATATAGAAGTTAAAATAGAAGATGATACAGTATGGCTGACACAACAGCAGATGTCAGAATTATTCCAAACTTCTCGAACAAATGTAGTAGAACATATTAAGCATATTTATGAGGAGGGTGAATTAGACGAAATTTCAACCTGTCGGAATTTCCGACAGGTTCGAAAAGAAGGAAATCGTGAGGTGACAAGGCAGATTCCTCATTATAATCTTGATATGATAATATCTCTTGGATACCGTATTAAATCAGTGATTGCAACAAGATTCAGGCAGTGGGCAACAAAGCGGTTAAAAGAATATATGATTAAGGGATTTACGATAGATGACGAGCGTTTGAAAGGAAATGGTGGAGGAAATTACTGGAAAGAGTTACTTGACAGAATCAGGGATATAAGATCTTCAGAAAAGGTCTTGTATCGTCAGGTTCTTGATTTGTATGCTACGAGTGTAGATTACAATCCTCATAGCGAAGAGTCTGTTAGATTCTTTAAAATTGTTCAGAATAAACTTCACTATGCAGCACATGGTCATACTGCGGCAGAGGTTATATATCAGCGGGCAGATGCAGAAAAGCCATTTATGGGGCTTACTTCATTTGCCGGAGAGTTACCGGCATTAAAGGATATAGGAATTGCAAAGAAATATCTTGAAGAAAATGAACTCAAAGTATTAAACAATCTTGTTTCTGGTTATTTTGATTTGGCAGAAATTAATGCAATTGAACATAAACCTATGTATATGGATGATTATGTAAAGCAGCTGGATAGTGTGTTGTCATCAGGAAACAGAAAGCTTTTAACTGGTTCCGGTTCTGTAAGTCATAAACAGGCATTGGAGAAAGCAAAGTCAGAATACAGAAAATATCAGGAGATTACTTTGACACCAGTCGAAAAAGCATATCTTGAAAGCATTAAAGAAGTTTCCAAGGAAGTGAAAAGGTGATAACATGAGATTGCATACATATTATGTGTTTTAAATTGGGGAAACAGTGTTTACCAAATTAAACAAGTCAGATTATTACTTGAGGAAGGACAAGAGGATAACAAATGAGCAAAAAAATACGCAGAGTGCCGGTTGTTCTTGATGCAGGAGAAATTAAGGATTTGCCACCGGAAGATATTCGGATGATTTTAAGAGGTGCAGATGAACTGATTTTTACCGGTGGGAGAAACATGCTTGCCAAACTATTAAAAGGTTCCAAGGATAAAAAGATATTGGAATACAAACTGAATGAATGCCCGGCGTATGGATATTATCATAACCTAAAACTAAATGATATTAGCAAATGTGTTGATTGGATGATTGAGAAAGATTACCTCAGGATTAAGTATGATTATCGACTTCCTTTATTGGTGTTTTCCGAACAAGGATGGGAGATAGAAAAGGAAACATTTGCGGAAGAACTTTACCAAAGATTTTGTTTGGATGTAAAAGAAAAACATGCCCGTGTCATTTTTGAATTGAAAGAGGTAAATAGACAGGTTGTTTTGCGTGTGCTTGACAAAATAGAGGCAGAAGGAACAGATGAATTTTTAGCTTGCTTAGAAGCGTGGAGACGAATGGAAGTGAAAAAAGTTGCAGCACGGATCACAGATGTTGAAACTACGATTAAAAACAGAACAAACCTATCAGAATAGAAAATGAGTTTGATTTTTTAATGGAGGACAGGACAATGGCGAATGAGGAAAAGGAATTATATAAGTTTGTGAACGATCCGAAATATCGAAGCAAAGTGATTGCTAAAATTCACAAGAATAGTGACAATGCCTATAATAAGCGGATCAAGAAGATTGAACATGAGAGAGATGCACTGTCTAAAAAGAGAACTCGCGAAATTACGCGTATTGCCAATGACAGATGGGAAAGCCTGGCTGGCGGAGCAATCGGGGTCAATCGGACAGAAGGAAAAATACAGATCAATAATACAACGGTCTTATTTTCGAGCATTCGGGGTGCGGAAATGAACATGATGACCGGTTGCCGTGTTGTCACCCGGGAGAGTTCCAAAACCAAATCAAAGAAACATGCTTCTTTAGGAGGCGCTGTAGCCGGAGGCATGTTATTTGGAACGCTTGGAGCAGCAGTTGGGGCTGTTGGGCTTGGCGAAATGGAGGGAAAGACCACCGGGACTACAGTGTCTGATCAGATACCTACCTGTACTCATCTGGGCGTTATGGTCAATATTGATGGTTTTATGTCAGAGGTGGTATTGCTCTCGAATCAAGTAGACCAAACGAGTGCTGCATTTATAAATGCCAGAAATGAAGCACAGAGTATTATTGCGCAGCTTGGCAAATTGGCTAAGATGCCTGTTCCATCGCACTTTTTGCAGCCGGAGGAGGAACAGTCTGTGAAAGAGATCGAAGCGCAGATTGCGGCCAAGCAGTCAGAGCTCCAGATCGCCATCAACGACCGACCAACATATGATATTCCGGCTATGTACCGCACTCCAGAGCAGCGGGGAATGTCGGATGAGCAGTATTTGCAGTATTTAAATAATACAGATGCACAAAGAATGTCAGAAAGTGCAGCGCATGAGGATGCGTTAAAAGGGACACAAGCGGAGCAGAAGGCAGTTTGGCAGACCAAAAGCGAAGCAGAACGAGCTGAAAGAAACGCGCACATAGAGCAGAGAGTGGATAATGCAGGTTATCTGAGTACGCTCAGTTCGGTTGCCACATTGATCTATAATATTATTTTTTGGTTTCTGTCTGTATTTGTGCTGCTTTTCGCTATTGCAGGATTTGCAAATGCAGGTATTGTGAGTGGTATTATTTATTTGATCACAGCGATAATGATCAATCCGCTGGTTGGCAATCATATTCGGGATAAGGGCGCTGCATTTCCCAAATGGGCGGTTATTATTATATTGATAGTTGGATTTCTGGCGGGAGCGTTGACGTTTCCGATCACGGATACGTCCTCTAATAAAACAGCGAGTATAGAAAGAGTAAATTTTTGAAAGATATTCTCATTTAGCGTTGCGTTGATTTCTTTTTTGTGTATAATGATAACTGAGGTCGTTCGATATGCATTGAGCCTGTCAGAGGATGACGGTGCTTGATCTTGCATACGAAGGTCATAATATAATAAAAACAGGGGAGCTTGAATATAGCAGGCTGAGAGGAAGTGCTCAAACTTCGACCCTTTAACCTGATGCGGATAATGCCGCCGTAGGAAGTCATGATAAGAAGATTTTTTGCAGGAGGCATCAGATGTCTCCTGTTTTTTTACTTTATAGGAAACTTCTTGTTTTCATTATTGGATTAAAGTGTCAGTGGATTTTGGCACTAGGATCCATTACCAACAGAGGAGGAAAAGCATGGTAAAAGTAAATGGTGAGTTGTTAGATCTTGCAGGAAAGACAATTTCTGAATATTTGACAACAACAGAGTATGATCCAAAGCGAATTGCGGTAGAGCGCAATGGAGAAATTGTTTTTAAATCGCAATATGATGATGTGGTTTTGCAGGATGAAGACAGCATAGAAGTTGTCAGCTTTGTAGGAGGTGGTTGATGAAATGTCGATGAACAGGGAACAAAGTTTGGCTATCCCCACAAAGGAAGAATGGATGGCGGCGCTCACGATGCGCCATGGAGAGGAACGTCAGAAAGCATTTTCGGCTGCAACAGTTGCTGTTTGTGGATTGGGCGGACTTGGCTCGAACATAGCGACCGCATTGGCGCGTGCCGGCATTGGTAAATTGATCTTGATGGATTTTGACTGCGTGGATATTACGAATCTTCACCGTCAGCAGTACAAGATCACGCAGATCGGAATGCCCAAGACAGAGGCGATGGTACAGAATCTGCGGGAGATCAATCCTTATATTGATACGGAGATACATACTGTGCGCATTACAACGGAAAATGCGGTTGCTCTTTTGCAGGAGGCGGACATTGTATGTGAAGCGTTTGACAATCCGGAAGCGAAGGCAATGCTTACAAACCTCGTGTTGGAGCAGTTCCCACAAAAGTATTTTGTGGCGGGCTCCGGTATGGCGGGATTTGGGGATCCTAATATGATCCGGACGCGGAAATTGACGGAGCATTTTTATTTGTGCGGTGATGGATGCAGTGATGTTGCGGACGGCGTTGGATTAGTGGCGTCCAGAGTGATGATCTGTGCGGCACATCAGGCACATACGATCCTGCGCATCCTCGCAAAGGAGCAGTAGACAGCAAACTAAAAGGCTGACGACACAACGGAAAGAAGCAGCCGGCCAAGATCAGACGCTGGTTTCACAACGGAAAGAAGCAGCCAAATAAATGACACATACAACAGAAATGGAGATTATCATGAAAGATGACAAATTAGTAATTGGTGGACACGAGTTCAACTCTCGTTTTATTTTAGGTTCTGGAAAATATTCCATGAAGTTAATCGAGGCGGCAGTAAAAGACGCCGGAGCAGAGATCATTACGCTTGCAGTGCGTCGTGCCAATACGAAAGAGCAGGAAAATATTTTGGATTACATTCCGGAAGGGATAACGCTATTGCCGAATACCAGTGGCGCCAGAACGGCTGAGGAAGCCATTCGTATTGCACGTTTGGCGCGGGAACTGGGCTGTGGCGATTTTGTTAAAGTAGAGATCATGCGCGACTCGAAGTATTTATTGCCGGACAATCAGGAAACGATCCGTGCAACAGAGATTCTCGCAAAGGAAGGATTTGTGGTTATGCCATATATGTATCCGGATCTCAATACGGCTAGGGATCTTGTGAACGCCGGTGCATCTTGCGTGATGCCATTGGCTTCACCGATTGGATCCAACAAAGGATTGGCAACGAAGGAGTTTATTCAGATATTGATCGATGAGATTGACCTTCCGATCATTGTAGATGCCGGTATTGGAAAACCATCGCAGGCGTGTGAAGCAATGGAAATGGGTGCAGCAGCGATCATGGCAAATACAGCACTTGCAACCGCAGGAGATCTGCCAATGATGGCATCTGCGTTCAAGGCAGCGATCGAGGCCGGAAGAAAAGCATATTTGGCGGGAATTGGAAGGGTACTGACGCGTGGTGCATCTGCTTCCGATCCATTGACCGGATTTTTGCGCGACTAAGGCGATACAGATTAAGGTGTCAAAAAGTTTGAATAGCTCTATCATAGAAAGGGACTATAGACACCATAATCCTATATAGGAAAGGAATATAAAATGGAAAATCAATTTTTAGTAGATTCTGAGTATCTTTCCCCGGAGGCTCTTGCGGTAAAGCACCGTCTTGAGACAGATCCTTCTTCCAGAAAAGATCATATGGAATATTTACCGGGAATGGAGATCATTGAGTCAGACGTCTGTGGTAAGGTGATGACGCAGATGGAACAGTATGAGGCAGACCGCTATACGGCAAAAGATGTGCGGGCGGCATTAGAGCATGAGACATGTACGATCGAGGATTTTAAGGCGTTGATCTCCCCGGCAGCAGAACCTTTTTTGGAGCAGATGGCGGAGCGTGCACGAAGGGAAACGAGTAAACATTTCGGTAACACGGTGTATCTTTTTACACCGTTGTATATTGCCAATTATTGTGAAAATTACTGCGTGTATTGTGGCTTTAATTGCTATAATCACATCAACCGCATGAAGCTGACGATGGAGCAGATCGAAAAGGAAATGAAAGTTATTGCGGATTCCGGCATGGAAGAAATTTTGATCCTGACCGGCGAGAGCAGAGGGCAAAGCTCGGTAGAATATATTGGAGAAGCCTGTAAATTAGCGAGAAAATATTTTCGGATGGTTGGACTTGAAATCTATCCGGTCAATACCGATGAATATCGTTATCTGCATGAGTGTGGCGCAGATTATGTAACGGTATTTCAGGAAACCTATGACACGGACAAGTACGAAACGCTGCATTTGATGGGACACAAGCGCGTGTGGCCTTATCGCTTTGATGCACAGGAGCGAGCACTGCGGGGAGGAATGAGAGGCGTGGCATTTTCGGCGTTGCTTGGTTTGTCCGATTTTCGCAAAGACGCACTTGCCAGCGCACTTCATGTATATTATTTACAGAGAAAGTATCCGCATGCGGAAATGTCTCTTTCCTGTCCGAGACTAAGACCGATCATTAACAATGACAAGATCAATCCGTTGGATGTTCACGAAAAGCAGCTTTGTCAGATCATCTGTGCTTATCGCATTTTTCTGCCATTTGTGGGCATTACGGTATCCTCACGTGAGAGCGCTTCTTTTCGTGATGGCATTGTAAAAATAGCGGCAACGAAAGTATCAGCAGGGGTTTCTACCGGAATCGGGGATCACGACAGTAAGTACAATGGCAAAGAAAACGAAGAACCACAGGGCGATGAGCAGTTTGAGATCAACGACAGCCGCAGTCTGGATAAGATGTATCAGGATATCGCAGAAGAGGGATTGCAGCCGGTCTTGAACGATTATCTTTATATCGGTTAGTTGCTCTGTAAATAAGGGGAAACCTTGTCAGAAGTGTCCCTATTAAAAGATGGAAAGGTGGAGGATAATGAGAAATTTTGATCCGAGTTTATATTTTATTACGGACAGTACCGGATTTACGGAAGAGGAGTTTTTGTACCGGGTCGAGCAGGCATTGATCGGAGGAGCAACGATGCTGCAGCTTCGTGAAAAAGAAAAGACGACCAGAGAATATATGGAGCTTGCTATCAAGGTGCATGCGCTCACGCAGAAGTTCAATGTGCCGTTATTGATTGACGATCGTGTGGATGTAGCACTTGCGGTTGATGCAGAGGGTGTACATGTTGGTGCCAGTGACTTGCCGGTTGCGGCAGCCAGACGTTTGATGGGCGATCATAAGATCGTTGGTGCGACGGCAAAGACAGTTCCTTGGGCGCAGGATGTCTATGAGCAGGGAGCCGATTACTTAGGCGTGGGAGCGATTTACCCAACAACAACGAAAGTAAAAACCGTGTTGACCTCGACAGATACACTGCGGGACATCTGTGAGGCAGTGCCTATCTCGGTCAATGCGATCGGTGGCCTGAATAAGGATAACCTGGATATATTGGACGGCATTCCAATCGCAGGGATCTGCGTAGTGTCGGCGATCATGAAAGCGCCGGATCCGGCATTAGCGGCTAAAGAATTACGAGCACAGGCAGAGAAGCAAAAGAGTTCACAGAAAATTCACAAAAAATATTAGCACTCACTCTTGACGAGTGCTAATAATAGTGGTATAACATAATCAGAACGAAGGAAGAGGAAAGAAATAGAAGTAAGATTCAAATCCCAAGTTCCAAAAATGTAACTTTTACATGTGTGAGCATTAAAAAGTTGAAGGAGGAATGACTTATGTTAATGCCTAGTATTTTTGGAGAAAACTTATTTGATGATTGGATGGATTTTTCATTCCCGGATATTGACAAGGCTTTGTATGGCAAGCATGCAAAGAACGAGATGAAAACAGATGTCCGTGAGACCGAAGATGGTTATGAATTGGATATCGACCTGCCTGGCTTTAAGAAAGATGAAGTCACAGCACAGTTGGATAACGGATATTTGACGATACAGGCATCCAAGGGCCTAGACAAAGAGCAAAAAGATAAGAAAGGCAAATATATCCGCAAGGAGCGTTATGCCGGTTCAATGAGCCGCAGCTTTTATGTTGGTGATGCGATCACGGAGGAAGATGTTCATGCGAAATATGAGGATGGTATCTTGAAACTGTCCGTGCCGAAGAAAGAAGCCAAAGCAGTAGAGCAGACGAAACACATTGCCATTGAAGGATAATGTGAGGTTAGAAAGTTTGTCCCTAACAAATAGATGGAATTGCAAAGGCTTTCGTGACCAGGGGCGTCATACCGTAAGGTATGGCGCCTTTTTGTGCTGTTTGGTACCGCATTCTGCTCAACCTTCCCATACCGAAAGTTTTTGCAAAGCCACATATTGCTTATTATGTCAATGACTATATTGCATTTTGCAGCCACCAAAGAGTGGTTTCTGCCATCTGAGAACTATAGCAATTGCCTTGCCGCATTTTCGTTTTTAGTGATTTCTAGATTTTGTTGTCTCTGAT
>OGQO01003586.1_pt1 | contig 10534 bp, 6 predicted proteins | sample 1553241 | NCBI WGS metagenome assembly OGQO01 (sample SAMEA2579933, study PRJEB22360) | human gut metagenome | biome: human gut; feature: human-associated habitat; material: faeces | place: Denmark | collected 2008/2010
CTGGCGGTATCGCTATTGTTACTCAGCATATCGACAACAGCCCCCACCTAGCCTCCCCCGAAGGGGAGGGACAGATAGTCTTGAATGTCTGACTATCTGCAAAATATCAATATTCGGAGTAACCTGCATCTCCAGTCTTTGACAAAGCAGAGTAACTGTCCCTCCCCTTCGGGGGAGGCTAGGTGGGGGCTGAAGTTCTTTGACTGGATTCAGTAGCAGATCAATCCGCCTTGGGTTTATCAATGTTTTTTGTCTTTATATAAAAGTTGTTGTTACTCCGCATACTGCCATCCAGCCCCCACCTAGCCTCCCCTTGGGGGGAGGCTAGGTGGGGGCTGAAGTGATTGACTGAATTCAGTAGCAGATCAATCCGCCTTGGGTTTATCAAGGTTTTTGTCTTTATATAAAAGTTGTTACTCCGCATATTGCCATTTGCTCTCCCCCTCAAGACCAGGCAACACAAAAATAATCCACTCCTTGTCATTGCATTTCCAATCAAAAACTGTATCTTTGCACGTGGTGGATGCCTTGGCTTCCCCCTCAATACGACTGTAGCATGACGAGGCCATGCGCTCACGCCCCTATGGACAAGCCGGCGCAAGGCGGAAAAAAGAAAATCAAAGACACATAATATTATAAAAACAAAACATTATGGCAACAAAACCAGATTTCAAGTATGCTCCTATGTTCCAGATGGGCAAGGACAATACTGAATACTATCTGCTCACCAAAGAGGGTGTGTTGGTAGGAGAGTTCGAAGGAAAGAAAATCCTGAAGGTGACTAAAGAGGCGCTCACAGCCCTGGCACAGCAGTCTTTCCACGACGTGGAGTTCATGCTCCGCAGAGAGCACAACCTGCAGGTGGCCAAGATCCTCAGCGACCCGGAGGCTTCTGAAAACGACAAGTATGTGGCTCTGCAGTTCCTGCGCAACGCCGAAACGGCAGCTAAGGGAATCCTCCCGTTCTGCCAGGACACCGGTACTGCCATCATCCACGGAGAGAAGGGACAGCGCGTGTGGACAGACTTCGAGGATGAGGAGGCTCTCTCTCGCGGTGTCTACAACACCTTCACCGAGGACAACCTGCGCTACTCCCAGAACGCACCGCTAAACATGTATGACGAGGTGAACACACGCTGCAACCTGCCGGCACAGATCGACATCGAGGCTACAGAGGGCGACGAATACCGCTTCGTGTGCGTGGCAAAGGGTGGCGGTTCTGCCAACAAGACATACTTCTATCCGATGACAAAGGCCACGATACAGAACGAGGGCACACTGCTCCCATTCCTCGTGGAGAAGATGAAGAGCCTCGGAACGGCAGCTTGTCCGCCATACCACATCGCATTCGTAATCGGCGGTACATCGGCTGAGAAGAACCTGCTCACCGTGAAACTCGCCTCTATAAAATACTACGACTCGCTGCCTACTACCGGCGACGAGACAGGACGCGCCTTCCGCGACATCGACCTGGAGAACAAGCTCCTGGAGGAGGCACACAAGATCGGTCTCGGAGCACAGTTCGGAGGCAAATACCTGGCTCATGACATCCGCGTGATCCGTTTGCCACGCCACGGCGCAAGCTGCCCAATCGGTATGGGAGTGAGCTGCTCGGCTGACCGCAACATCAAGGCGAAGATCAACGCCGACGGTATCTGGATAGAGAAGATGGACAGCAACCCGTCGGAGCTGATTCCTGAGGAATACCGCAAGCCGGGCGAGGGAGCAAAGGGTATCGAGATCGACCTCGACAAGGGTATCGACGCAGTGCGCGCCGAACTCACAAAATATCCTGTCAGCACCCGCGTCAACCTGAAGGGCACCATCATCGTGGCGCGCGACATCGCCCACGCCAAGCTCAAGGCGCGTCTCGACGCAGGTGAGGAGATGCCGGCATACTTCAAGGATCATCCTATCCTCTATGCCGGACCGGCAAAGACTCCGGAGGGATATCCTTGCGGATCTATGGGACCTACCACTGCCAACCGCATGGACCCATACGTTGACGAGTTCCAGTCACACGGAGCATCGCTCGTGATGATTGCCAAGGGCAACCGCGGACAGGTAGTCACCGACGCATGCCAGAAGCACGGCGGATTCTATCTCGGCACCATCGGCGGTGTGGCTGCAGTGCTCTCACAGAGCTCTATCAAGAGTATCGAGTGTGTGGAATATCCGGAGCTGGGCATGGAGGCAATATGGAAGATCACCGTTGAGGACTTCCCTGCATTCATCCTCGTTGACGACAAGGGCAACGATTTCTTCAAGCAGCTCAAGCCTTGGTGTCCTAACTGCAAGTAAGTTTAAACCCCAAACGGCCTAATGACCGATTTTGGGTTAAAACAAAGGCATTATGATAATCCGGCAGAAACGTTGACCTGCGTGTGGCGTTCCTGCCGGACTTTTTTTGTCCGTTTCCTCACGAAATGTGAGAGAAACCTATTGCATTCCCTCATAAAATGTGTATATTTGCAGCGTTATTCCCTCACGAAATGTGTATGAAACGGCATTTATTCCCTCACGAAATGTGTGAGTAACGGTGTTGGTTCCCTCACGAAATGTGTATGGAATGATGCTTGAATAGTTGCTAAGTGCTTGAGACTTAGTATATTCAGAATGTTTATTGTGGATTAAAAGTATAAGGTATGGAAAGGACGGCAATCAAAGGACTCCAGGAATGGAAGGCAAAGGCATATCGTAAACCTCTTATAGTGGAGGGAGCGCGACAGGTGGGAAAGACCTGGCTCGTGAAGGAATTTGCACGCCGAAACTACAGGCAGCTGGCTTATGTCAACTTTGAGGAGATGAAGATACTGCGCAATCTCTTTGAACAGGATTTCGATATTCCGAGGATTCTCACGGCTATAGGTGCCGTGACGGGTGTGACGTGCAGTGAGGGCGACACGCTGATTTTCCTCGATGAGATACAGGCTGCTCCGCATGCCGTCACTTCGCTGAAATATTTTGCAGAGAATGCTCCCGGATATCATGTTATCGCTGCCGGATCGCTGCTCGGGATAGAGCTGCATCGCGGAGAGTCGTTCCCCGTGGGAAAAGTGGATTTTCTCACCCTTCATCCGATGAGCTTCGTGGAGTTCGTGATGGCGATGGGAGAGGAGAACCTGTCGGAAGTGCTGATGGCCGGCGACTGGAATATGATGGCGATGCTTTCGCCCAAGTTTCAGGAGCTGCTCAGGTATTATTACTTTGTAGGAGGCATGCCCGAGGCGGTGTTGAGCTTCAGTCGCAACCGGGACTGGAAGGAGGTGAGGGCGCTGCAAACGGCGATACTCAGCAGTTATCAGCGGGATATGTCGAAGCATGCTCCCTCAGAGATAGTGCCGCGCATCGTGGACTTGTGGAAATCGCTTCCGGCACAGTTGAGCAAGGAGAACAGGAAGTTTGTGTATGGAGTAGTGAGAGAGGGGGCAAGGGCGCGTGAGTATGAGATAGCCCTGCAGTGGCTTCAGGATGCCGGACTGATATACAAGGTGTGTAACGTGAAGGCTCCCCGGTTGCCGCTTGTGAGTTATGAAGACAGGGCGGCGTTCAAGATTTTCGTTCTCGATGTGGGGCTGCTTGGCGCCATGTCCAGTCTGAAGCCCACTACCATAGTGGCTGGCAACAGCATCTTCACCGAATTCAAGGGAGCGCTGACCGAACAGTATGTGTTCCAGCAGCTCATCCTCAGATACTCGCCATATTATTATTCAAAGGCAGCCAGCACACAGGAGATAGACTTCCTGCTTCAGGATGACGAAGATGCCATCGTGCCGCTGGAGGTAAAGGCAGAAACGAACGTCAGGGCGAAAAGCCTGCGCCAGTTCGTTGCCGACAATCAGTCGCCCAAGGCATTCCGCATCTCGATGAACGACTACAAGGAGGAGGAGTGGGTAACAAATGTTCCTCTCTATGCTGTAGACGGATTTGAGTTTTAGTGAAGGATTTGTCATGATATATATGAACCGCCTTTCGACATCAGCCCCCACCTATCCTCCCCCGAAGGATAACCCATCCTAGCCTTCCCCAAGGGAAGGGACAAGTTACTTTGCCAATTGTCATCAGCCCCCACCTAACCTCCCCCGAAGGGGAGGGACAGATACCTTGCAGACTGAATGTCATCGGTTTGTCACAAAACAAGACTAACTTGCATCCACCAGTCTATTACAGTAACAGAGTAACCTGCATCTCCCCTACGGGGGAGAACGAGAGGGGGCTGAAGTGATTGGCAGAAATCATAGGCAGAGGATGGAACAGGCGGTTATAGTCTTGATTGCCGATAGGGGAAATAGCCTGATGAACGACATTTATTTCCCGATGCAATAATTTCCCGATGCAATATTTTCCGATACAAAAAAAATAGAGACCACCTCTTGTTGATGGCCTCTATTTTTATTCAGTTATATGTTGTCCGGTCGGCGGTTGCTATGCCCGGACAGTCTGTTCTTTCATCATCCGCTTCCACTTGAAGTAGCCGGCTACGGCGATTGCTACATATAGTCCGTAGAGTCCTGCCTTGAAGGGGATGCCCTTCACCACATAGAGATAGCAGCACACCACGTCTACCGCAATCCAGAACAGCCATTGCTCGATGTATTTCTTTGCCAGCGCCCACAGGCCGATGAAGCTCAGGGCATTGGTGAAGGAGTCGAGCAGCGGCACCGTACTGTTGGTGAACTCCACCAGAATCCAGTATGTCGCCGCCCATGCCGCCACGAATGCCACAGCCACCGGAGCGTATCTCCTTGCCGGCATGTGGGTGATGGGCAATGCGTTCTTCGGTGCGTCGCCCATCCTCACGCCTTTGGCGAAGAGGCGCTTTATCGCCGTGCCGTATCGCCACATGGCATATCCGTAGATGCCGGCGAGGGTGTAGTATGCCGCCATTCCGGCGTCGCCGTATAGCCCGTGGCTCCAGTAGAGCCAGATGTCGAGAGCCGGCATTATGATGCTCACGAGCCAGAGGGCGATATGTGCGCGGTATTCCAGCCAGATATACAGTAGGCCCAGCAGCGTGGTGAAGATGTCGAGCCAGTGTTCGGTGATAAATTCAGTCATGATGTAGTCTTATGATCCCAGTGGGAAGTATTCCGTCATTTATAATCTCGAAGGGATGTTCCCCCGTCATCTTAGAATCTCAGCGTGATGTTACCCATCATCGTGAATCCAGCAGCCGGTACGTATCCCAGGTAAGACTTGCGGGTGTCGCCCTCATACCATCCCCAGTCGTAGCCCATCACGGCATAGTGGCGGTCGAAGATGTTGTTGAGGTCGAGACCGAGCTTCACGCTCTTCAGTCCGCAGCCCTTCAGGTTGATGGTGTAGCTCATGTTGATGTCGGTCTGAGAGAAGCTTGGCAGCTGGCGCTCGCTGCTCTCAGAGTTGTCCACATACTGCTTGCTCACGAAGTTGGTGTGCCATGTGGCGTTGAAACCCTGATAGTGGAAATCCAGGAATCCGTTGAGTATGGCGCTTGGCGAGTAGGCGAGGGTAGACTTGTCGTAGTGGTTCACGTGGTCGCCCAGATATTCGTCGAAGTCCTTTATCTTGTTCTGGCTCAGAGCGGCGTTTCCCTCCACGCTCATCCATGACAGCGGTGCCCATCCTGCGGTCAGCTCCACACCCATGCGGTATGAGTCCTTGATGTTTGTGGTCAGTGCCTCGCCGATGTCGCTCGTCTGTCCTGTCTGTGCAATCTGGTTGTCGTAGGCCATATAGTAGAAGTTTGCTCCGGCGTGCCAGTTGTTGCCAGTATACTGGTATCCCAGTTCATAGTCGGTCACCTGCTCCTTCTTCGGGTAAGGATAGTTGCCGTTGTCGGTATAGTTGTTGCGCTCCGGCTCACGGTTTGCGAGCGATACCGATGCGTAAGCCTTGTGTCCGCCGTTGGTGTAGCTCACACCGGCCTTCGGGTTGAAGAAGTTGAAGTCGTCGTCCACGTCGAGTCGCTGTGCGTAGTAGTTGCCGTCGCTTCCCGTCACGAACTTGTCGTTGATGCCGTCGGTCTTGTATCCCACGTGGCGGTACTGCAGGTCGGCGAATACGTTCCAGTTGTCGAGGAACGTGTATGCTGCCTTCACGAATGCGCTGTAGTCATCCTTGCGTGCGTCGGAGTCGTAGTATTTGTATTTGCCGTGGTTGTCGAAGTATTTCTGTTCCAGCAGCTCGTCCTTGATGTATGTGAGATATCCCCAGTGGCTGCCGCGGAACTGCTGCAGGTTCACTCCTCCGGTCACGTCCCACTCCTCGTCCTTGTAGTTCACGTTGTATACCAGTCCGTAGGCGTTCTGTGTGAGACCCTTCAGTCTCACGGCGTCGCTCTTGATGAACTTGCCAGCGTCGTTGCGTTCGTTGATGCCGAATTTCTCAGCCAGCGACTTCTTCACCTTCAGGTCCTTGTAGTATCCGCGTCCGTAGGTGTAGTGCAGTGCGGCATTGTGAGTCCAGTGTTCAGAGGGTTGCCATGTGGCAGAGAGGATGTTGTGGTTCTGGTAGAAATTGTCCGTCGTGCGGTCCCATGGAGTGCCGTCGCGGTAGGTGAATGGAGTAAGCTTGTAGTTGCCGTTCTCATCCTTGTCGTAGTTTCCGAGCAGTGTGTTGCTGCGTCCCAGTCCCATCTCGTATATCTGCTTGTAAGACTCAGTTCCTTCCGGTCCGGTGATATAGTTCCAGGCCTGTCCGGTCTTCTCGAAGTTTCCGATATTCTTGTATCTTATCTGGAAGTTGTCGCCCAGCCATGTCAGTCCGCCGTAGTATGAGCCCGAGCGTCCGCGAGTGCCGTCAACGAATCCGTCGGTTGCCGTCTCGTGGTATGCTCCGTCGAATATCAGGTGGTTGAAAAGCAGTCCGGTGGAGAAGCTTGCACCCGTGTTGTAGGTGTTGTAGGTGCCGTAGGAGCCGGTCAGCTCGGCGAACGGCTTCACCTGAGGCGCCTGTGTGGCGAGCGAAATCGAACCTCCGAACGCACCGTCACCGTTTGTCGACGCTCCCACACCTCTCTGTATCTGCACGCTGCCCAGCAGTGCGGCATAGCTGTTCATGTTAGCCCAGAACACCTGCTGGTCTTCAGGCGAGTTGAGTGCCACTCCGTCGAGAGTCACGTTGATGCGGCTTCCCGCAGCACCACGCATGCGGAGGTATGTCGTTCCCGTTCCGATACCGTTCTCGCTCCATGATATTATTCCCGGTGTGCGAGAGAAGAGGTATGGCAGTTCGCGGCCCGTAGCGGAGAAGTCTTTCAGTTCCGATTTCTCGATGTTTGCCACGGCGAATGGAGCGTTCTTCTGTGCTCTCACTGCCTTCACCACCACCTCGTTGAGCTGGCGCACCTTCACGGTGTCTACGTCTTTCTGTGCAAGGGCGTTCTGTGCGCATAGCATACATACCACTGCCATTGCCACTTGGTTGATTCTTTTCATCTTAACCTGTTTTTTGTTGTTTTGTTTGTTACTATCGGCTTCCCTTTTCTGTGGGGAATCAGTTGCGCGGCATCTGTTCCTGCATCTCCCAATCTCTGCCGAAGCGGAGTAACCTGCATCTCCCGGTTTCTGCCGAAGCGGAGTACCCTGCATCTCCCCTACGGGGGAGACCGAGAGGGGGCTGATGTTCATTGGCTGGGTAATTTGTCATGATATGCCAAGGTCGCAGACTTCCAGCCCCCACCTAACCTCCCCCGTAGGGGAGGGACAGATACCCTTGACTGTCTTATTGTAGCTTGTAGCTACTTGACTGTCAATGGTTTTTCGTTAACAATGCTAACCTGCATCTCCCCTACGGGGGAGACCGAGAGGGGGCTGAAGTTCATTGGCAGAGTAACCTGTTCCTTCCCTTGGGGAAGGTTAGGATGGGTTGTCCTTCGGGAAGGCTAGGATGGGTTGTCCTATTCCCTGTTTCCCACGATCAGTCATGAAGCCAATATCGCGGTGGGCATTATGGTTTCTGAGAGTTGCCATATTGCCCGTCGTTTTCGTTAATGAATCAAGGGGAGTGTAGTCATTGTAGTCGTTTTCGCCTACGCCGGCATTATCCGGATCAGGTCTGTAGGGTATGGTCTCAGCATCCGCAACGGCGGCAGCACCCCTTAGCCGGCAGTTTGCCGACCGGGTGCAAAGTTACGTCTTTATTATGTCACGGCAAAATATTTCTCCACCTTTCCGCCTTTCTCCGCTATTTCACGAGTCGACGAGTTGACGAGTTGACGAGGAGTTTTCCGTCACCTACTCGTATCTTCTCCGCTATTTCTCAAGTCGCGAAGTTGCTATATATAATAAGGTGAGATGGCGTGTAATTCATTCAAATATTTTCGACACGGCGTATAGGGGGATTATGTCAATGCGCTTGTTGGAGAAAACACTGTTTTTCAATGCTTTCTGCTAAAAGATAGACCTATCGAGCGTTGTTTTCTGCTAAAAGAAAGACCTATCGAGCGTTGTTTTCTGCTAAAAGAAAGACCTATCAAGCGTTATTTCCTGCTAAAAGATAGACCTATCAAGCGTTGTTTTCTTCAAAATCTTTGATTCTCGGAAATCAGGGACTACTCTTAGATTTGGCTATTTCATAAGCTGAAGATGCCATATAATACTAAAATCAAACAAATAGGCTGGATTTTAAGAAATCAAGGTCATTTCTTTTATTTTGCAAAATAAAAGCATTAACTTTAACGTATTTACCATAATTATGGCACAGATGAATCTTACCCCATTGGACGATGTGCTTGACAAGCACTTTGGAAAAGTTGGACCATAGATTTGGGTGTGGCTGGAAAAGTGGCTTTGTGGTAAAAACAGAATGGCGAAGTAATAAGCCGCACGACTGCAAGCAGTGATTAAACGCTGCATTCGGCCGGCTGGCGACCGTCTTTGTGTGGATTATCTGAAGAGGTCGTCAAGTGTCAATACGGATACGAAGAGGTCGGAATATTCGTTCTTCGCCAGTTCCGTGCCGCCGATATATGTGAGGTGGAAGGTGTCAATATTTTGCAAATTCCTGCAAAAAACAGCGTTTATTCCGCTACGAAGGGTGTGAAATGATGGTTAGCGGCGGAATAAACGATGTTTTAACACGATTTTAACATAAGGGCACCCTACATGTTCCCCTCTATGATCTTCACTATGCGGTCGTCGGTAGACAGCATCCAGTTCAGGTCAGCAGGCTGCCGCAACCGTCCGTCGCGGGCATTTAGATATGGCGAGTTGGCGGCGCGGAACACGAAGCGGCTGATTTCCTCATCGGTATAGTTCTGTCGGAGCCTGACGAGCCTCTTGCGTCTCTCGCCGTTTACCACCCTGATGGGGCGCAGCCTACTGTTAGTGGATGTCAGCACACTGTTCCAGTAGTTGCTGAAATATGCCAGAAAGCTCTCGATGCGCGCTTCTTTGCCGCCTGCTGCCGATGGTGTACTTCCTTTACTGTGCGAACTGGTAGTATTGACACAACCGCCATCTTCGTTAGCTGCCGATGCCTCTGCATTCTCTTTAGTAGCCGCTTTCTTCGTTCCAGAGCCCTTGTCACAGTCGTTTTCGCCCTTGTCACAGTCGTTTTCTCCCTTGTCAGGAGAGTCAGAAGCTTTGTTTTCTGAGGTTTTCAGACTACTGTCATTCTCTCCGCCATTGTCTTCAGCGAGAGAATTTCTCTTCTCTTCTGCTATTTCTTTTTCTTTATCTTTTTCTTTTAGGGGGTGCAGGGGGAGATTTTCTTTTTCTTTCTTTTGTGCAGAAACCATCGCAGAAGTGCCTGTATGTGGGCGTTCTGAAGCTGTCGGACAGTCGTTTCCGTCCTCTTCAACGTCCTCCTCGCTGTACTCCTCACCGGCATCAGCCGGCATGTCGCTGGGGTAGAGAGACAGGCGTCCGTCGTTGAAGCAGAAGAGATGGTAGTCCTCCGCCACGCATTTCACCAACTGCTCGTCCACACGGAAGTCGAATGCCAACACCTTGTAGTCGTCTATTGCATATTCGCACCTGTCAGACTCGGCAATCTTCTCCATCAGCATGTGATACACGGCATAGCCCTCAATACCGTGGTCCATGCGCAGTTTCAGTATGCGGTCATCGTTGCGTGATGCTGCGATCGGGTAGGAGCGTACAGCTTTTCTGCCTCTCCTCGATCTTGTCTTTCGCTCTCTTGCGATTCTCGTTGTGGTGTTTCTCATGGGAATTATGTTTTATTCGTTTTCGATTATCGATATGTGTCCTGGTATGTCAAATCCTACCAAGTTATTATTTTACCGTCGCGCAAATATATCGAAAAGGAAAATTCCGGTGTCCAGTTTCATACGGTTATGGTATCTTGATTGATGTTATGATGTTGTTCTGCCACTGACATCAGCCAAACCCATCCTAACCTTCCCCAAGGGCAACCCATCCTAACCTTCCCCAAGGGAAGGAACAAGTTACCCTGCCAATGAACTTCAGCCCCCTCTCGTTCTCCCCCGTAGGGGAGATGCAGGTTACTCCGAATATCGAAGGAGTGTCGATGCCAAGAGTATCTGTCCCTCCCCTACTATTATATTTGCAAAAAAAAATAAGAGAGACAA
>OGQO01003591.1_pt1 | contig 10505 bp, 9 predicted proteins | sample 1553241 | NCBI WGS metagenome assembly OGQO01 (sample SAMEA2579933, study PRJEB22360) | human gut metagenome | biome: human gut; feature: human-associated habitat; material: faeces | place: Denmark | collected 2008/2010
TTGCGGGGATTTTTGGCTCTTGCAACTTAAGTTGGTGACATCGAGTGGAAGCTCGCCCGAATACCGTGCGTCACAAGTATTTTACCCCGATTACAGCAGTGTCTCCGGGTTAAAATCCTTTTTCTTGACTATACCGTCGCGGCTGATGAGATAGAGCGTCGGCAAGCGTCGTATCGAATACAGTTCCTGCTCCTCAACAGGATTACCCGGCGTGTAAGCCGACACCCACCATCCCGGTATCAGGCGGCGCACCTCCGGGAGCATCGTCTCATTTCCCTCAAAATACACGGCGAGCACCTTCAGTTGCCCACTGTCGACACGCGATTTCAGTTCCGGCGAGGCGGAAAACATTTCTATCACCTCGATACAGTGGTCGCACTCCGCGTCATAAAACATCACAAGCGTTTCATCCGCGTCGCCTGCTACATCATACAGAGTCGACCCTTCCCCTGACATCAGTGTCAACGGGAAATCGGTGGCGGCACTTCCCTGACGATTCCGCTTCGCCTCGTCAAGCTGGTATGTGTATCGGGTGAGCAACACAGGGTCAAGGCAATTGTCGGCAATCACTGCATCAAGCACCCTCATATATGCCTCCTCGTCATGCATCGGCGATTCCGGCTCATAAAGATAGCGGTCGGCGAGACCAAGCAGCAGGCGGTATGCCTCCATGTCGGTCTGTGCGCGGTCAAAAAGCGTCGTGAATGCGCTGTCAAGTGCCGCTGCTGACGAAGCGTAAGGTATCAGACTCGCAAAATTCACAAACGTCTGCTCCATCCATGCGCCGTCACGCACCACGGCACTGTCGCCCCACTCCATCGCATCCCAGAAATGCAGCAGAATGTAGTCGGCGCGCTCAGCGGGCGCGCGCAACGAATCTGGCACCGCCGGCAGCGCAAGCTCCCCCCGCGAGGCGACCGCCGCCTCACCCGTCACGGTCATGACCGCCACCACAACCGTCTTTATTATATCAGCTATCCTTATCATCATTATCCAATATTTAAGCGTGGCAAAAAGCCCTATTTAAACGCAGAAAAAGCATTCTCTCCGTAAAAATAACAAACTACCGCCGCAAATGTAGAAAATTTTATCCACTTGCTTGCAAGTATTTCAAAAAAACACTATCTTTGCACTCACAATTCAGGTCCCATAGCTCAGTTGGTTAGAGCACCTGACTCATAATCAGGGAGTCCTAGGTTCAAGCCCTAGTGGGACCACCCCTTAAAAATCAAGCACTTACATTCATTTGTAGGTGCTTTTCTTTTTGCCATACGGAACTTATTCGGAACTTTGATTTTCCGATTCCTGTTTTTCCCATCTTCTTGGCTACTTCATCGAGCGCATCTTTGCGCTTGTCGGGATTCCTGCAACGCATCCACATTCGGACTGGTTTAGGTTTTGGCAACGCCCACAAAATTGTGGGGAGTCCTGCGACTGCCGATAATATCCGCATCAGAAGCAAGTGAGCCATCACCACGACTGGCAACGGCTCGACTTCATAAGGGGTGCAGGGGGTATCATGTCCCACGGCTGATTTTCGTTTAGTGCGACTCAGAAAAAATTTTTATTCTGATTTTCAATACCTCGCCGATCTTGTAGTAGGATTTAGTAATGGGCATTACTGATTGATACATTCAATGGTATATTCGTTATTGTTCCAAGTATATTGGACAAGTATTTTCCATCCACTTATCTTATCAAGTTCTGCATTAATCGTATCTCCCGAAATTCCATTAGGTGTATATATACTATGCGTTGTGTAAGTATCATAGAAGTAGGTATAGTATTCATTCGGATGAACGATGTTGACAATGGTTCCATTTTTATCGGTCAAGATAACAGAATTGATATACACGGGAATGTCTGTGTTTGTTTCAAAGACAAGCGACAGGTTGAAGGATGTATAATTTGAGACGGTATATCCATGTCCTGCATGTGCAGTAACCATATCGGGCAAATCTACAACCTTGACATTGCATTTTGCCTCAAAACCGCCATCTGCCGTTTTAGCTATTACGGTTGTCTCTCCCAATGCCCTGCCACAAATATTGCCTTCATTATCAACCGTAGCCACAGAAGAGTTCAAAGAGGTCCATATAATTGTTTTGTTTGTTGCGTCTCCAGGTTGGATGGTTGCATTTATACGAACACTTTTGCCTACCATTACCCTAACATTCTCTGTGCAAGATATTCCAATGACAGACTTTGTTGTTACGTGTACATTGCACTTCGCGGTCAGCCCTGATTCCGTATCTGTTACAGTTACCGTTGTGTTGCCAACTGACAGTGCTGAAACCTCTCCATCGTTTGATACCGTAGCGACACTGACATCAGATGACTCCCAAATCAACTTTGTGACTATTCCAATGCCCAAATTGTTCCTATCAGCAGCAATTACCACTTTTAAAGTCTTGGTTTCGCCTACTAATAAATCAATACTGTCCTGATTGAAACTTATATTAGAGGCTTTATTCGGCGTTACATGAACCATACAAGTTGCCAAAACTTCGCCCTCATAAGACAAGGATATGATAGTCTCGCCTTCTCCGTAACAGAGATTATCATTAAAAAAGAGAAGCGCATTAACCACCCCATCATCTGAAACCGTGGCAATATTCTCATTAGAACTTGACCACACAGCCTTACTGAGGTCGATGTTTCCACTCTCAACAATAGGTTGGAGTGTATAGGTCTGAAAGTATTGGAGCGTTATTTCTTTTTCTTTGAATGACACCTTTAACACATCAGGTTCGTCTCTACTGCAAGCGGTAAACGTGAGCATTGTTGCAAGAAGCAACATCAGTGAGAATGCTTTTTTCATTTTCGTTGTAGTTTTGGTTGTTATTTCGTTTATTATTTTTCATAAAACAAAAGCGCAGACTTTCGTCATACGCCTCTTGGCTCACCACAAGCCTTAATACACCATGAGAAAGCCCGCGCCGTAAGGCACGTTCTCAATGTGTATTGATAGCTCGTTACAGTCCGAGGTGGTGATTCAGAGGCGCATTGAGCTAATATGTAAGGGTGCAATATCCCCAAAGGAATACTGCACCGCAAATTTAGAAAGATTTTCTGACTTGGCAATGAATCAGTTGCCTTTCTTTTCCATTGATAGGTTACGGCATGCGAGTTTTTGCATCAGGAATTGGAGGGACGTAATTTGGAGATTTTTGCTTTGGTCTGTCGCAACGCGCTTTTCAAGGCGGGCGACAGGGACTGCGACGACATCATGTCTGATACTCACGTTGCTTAATTTGAGTTCCATTGTCATAGTGGGACCACGAAAGTAAAATATCAAATTAAGAAAATCGCTGAAATGTCTGAATTTCAGCGATTTTTATTTTGTCCGTTTTCATCAAAAAAATGGCAAAATAAAGCAATCTCAAGTGTAAAAGTAAATGAATCACTACGAAGTTGTATAGGAGGATGTTGCATAAGTAGCGAAAAAAATTATAAATTTGTAAATAACAGTTTATTGGGCAAGATGACTATTGACGAGATAAAGGCATTAATTGCTTCGGATGAGTCGCGGACTCTGGAACTGAAGAAGACTACCGGCGAGTTGAAAGACGGTATGCACGCGGCGTGCGCGTTTCTCAATACCGAGGGTGGCTGGCTGATTTTCGGTGTCGCACCGAAGTCGCTGAAGATTGTCGGTCAGCAGGTGACGGATGATACGAAGCGGGAGCTTGCTCAGGCTCTTGCAGGTTTGGAGCCGGCTTACGATATACCACCTATTTATGTTGATGTGCCCGAGTATCCGGGTAATAAAGTGATCGCTTTTCATTTTGACGGCTGGGAATGGGGCAAGAAACCATATACATTCCGTGGCAGACCTTACTACAAGATTGAGAGCACAACCAAGATAATGCCCCGCGACATGTATGACGAGCGGATTCGCGTACATGAGCCCCATTCTTATTCATGGGAATCGTTCCCGGCAAAGGGCGTGAGCTTCTCAGATTTGAATAAGGACAGAATATTGGGTTGTATCCGACTTGGAGTAGATGGAGGGCGTATACCTGAGTCGGCATTGACGGCTCCGATTGAGGACACATTGGCAAAATGGAAACTGACGGTGAATGGAGTGCCGACCAACGGTGCCGCTATGCTTTTTTCTAATAACATATATCCTTACGATAACTTTCAGTTGAGGTTGGCTCGTTTTCGCGGTAATGACAAACTGGAATTCATCGACAATCAACGTGCCGAAGGCAACTTCTTCGATCTACTTGATGCAGGTATGGCATTCCTTTTCAAGCACCTTAATCTCAGCGGCAAGATTACAAACAAAAGCCTTATGAGAGAGGAGCGGCTTGAAGTGCCTGTACAGGCATTAAGGGAATCCCTTATCAACGCCTTGTGCCACCGTCAGTGGGAGAAAGCCAATCTGACAATCAGTATTGCGGTATATGATGATCGTGTAGAGATTGCTAACCCCGGCATACTTTCTCCAAAGATAACTCCAGAGAATATCAAGGAGTCGCATGAGTCATTCCCCTACAACCGCAACATGGCGCATGCACTCTACCGCTCGACATTCCTTGAAAACTGGGGCAGTGGTATCCACCGCATCATCGAAGCCTGCCAAGAGCAAGGCGTCGAAGAACCCACATGGCGTTGGGACGGCGCATTCGTCTATATCACCTTCAAACGCCCGGCGAAGTACCGCTCAACCACCGCTCAACCACCGACAGAGCAAGTGAAAGAACCGCTCAACCACCGCTCAACTACCAGTCAACCACCGGCCGAGTACGACCCAAGTACGACCCAAGTACGACCCAAGTACGACCCAAGTACGACCCAAGTTTCCCAACTTATTACATTGATGGGTGAATACTATATGTCTCTCAGAGATATAATGTCTTTATTCAATTTAAATAGTGCCAAACGATTTAGGGAGAATTATCTCAACCCTGCCCTATCTGATGGTGCCATAGAACGACTTTATCCAGATCAGCCCAATCATCCAAAGCAGAAATACCGGTTGTCTGAGATTGCAAAGGAATGGAAAGAGTTCAATTTTAAATCTTAAACTGATTAGCAAATGAAGAAAACAGCAAAAATCTTACTGTCAGCGATATTTATATGCGCATTACATGTGCAGGGACAATCTTCTGCGGAATCGCAGATTATATCCTCCGGTTTTGGCGAAAACCTTGCGACGGGATGTCCGAGACTTCAGGTGATTGATGATATGCTGTATGCTCCCGGACCGAACGGCATAATGCGACACGCCAAAGGAGCAGGTTACCATTGGGAACCGTTTGCTATGCAAGGCATCAATGTAATCGATTTCCGCATTTTAGGTGATGAAATAATAGCATCTGTTATTCCTGATGAATATTCTCAGATAACCGGCATGGATTTACGTCCGGTAACCAGACTATTGAAAGGACAGGTTTCCGGCACGGAGTTCCGCGACATAACACCGCCTGAAATGGAATATACCTATGATGGTTATATTTTTACTTATCTCTCCGCCATGGCACAACATCCTGTAGATAAGAATTGCGTTATGATAATGGGACACGGTGGCATCTTTCGTTCAGAAGATTTTGGCGAAACATGGGAAAAACTGACACATTACGAAGCTACATATAACGGGCACTCCTTTCTGGGATGGCATCCACAGAATCCTGATATCCTTTTTCTAACATCCGAATCATTCATTTATGTTGGCATGGTGTGCAGAAGTATAGACGGAGGCAAAACATGGGAGATATTTTATCCGGATCCAGATAATGAGAGCAGTTGTCATTGTATAGCTTTTGACCCTGACAATGCAGACCATCTGTTTATCAGTGGAGAATATGCCATCTATGAATCTTTCGATTGCGGCGAGACATGGAGAACTGCACTGAATGACAAGGTGTCGGTCCCTATTCTCGGCTATGCATATAAAATAATGTATGACCCGGCTGACAGCGACAACAAAACAATTTATTCGGCGGGACACGCAAACGGAGACCCCGCGCGAAATATTATCAAGTCTATCGATAACGGCAAGACATGGAAGCAATGTCTGACATATGATTTCTATGAAGAAAAGAATTTCATTTACGACACTACTATCTTCGACGGCAAAATATGGATTTACGATTACAAAGATATTGTATACTGGAATATAAGTGGCAATTCGGGTATAGATGCACCGGTCAACAACAATACGCAGACATCCGTTTATTATGATTTGAACGGCATTAGGCTCAATTCGCTACCGCCGTCGGGCATTGTTATCGAAAAACAGGGGAACAAATCTAAAGTGATTGTGCTATGAGAAATCTGCTGTTAATGTTGATGTTTTCATGCGTTTGCGCATTTGCAGACGCATCAGTCCTCGGTATTTTCGAAGACACCAATTTCCCGGCAGCAATTGTGGGAGAAAGAGATGGAGTTCACCGTTTGGAGATAATTGACAACGAACTTTACGCTGCAACCGAAAAGGGGATTTTTAAATATTCTGAATCATCAAATACCTGGAGCCTGTGGGCATTGGAGAACGTCAATGTAATGGACTTCAAGGTCAACGGTGACGAAATAGTGGCGATAATAGTTCCCCAGCATACAAAAGAGTTCAGGGCAGTGGAGCTTGCCCGCATTATAAGGTTTAACCGGAACGAATCGGGATGGGAGGATATAACAAGTGCCGGGATGGGATACAACTTTTATGACCAAGCTATTACATATGTAATGCGTCTTGCACAACATCCCTCAGAGCCTCATAAACTTATGGTTGTCGCTTATCCCGGTATCTGGGTTTCTGAAGATTTCGGGACATCATGGCAATCTAAAACCGATTGTATATATACATATAATGAACATCAGTTTTTAGGATGGCATCCTGCCAATAACGATGTAATTTTCTATACAAATGAAAATGACGCATTCGCAACAGAGATTCAGCGAAGCGGCAATGGCGGTCAGGATTGGGATATTATTAATCCTGATGCAAACGGAGATAATTCATGCCACTGCCTTGCATTTGATCCTGAAAATCCAAACCATATTCTATATTCCGGCGAAGGATGTATTTTTGAATCAGATGACTGTGGAATCTCCTGGCATTGTGTTTATCGACAAGATTATCATAATCAAGAATCCCCAATCGGGTATGCCTATAATATTATGTATGACCGTTCAAACAACAATATTCTTTATGCTGTCGGTTGTAGTTCTGATGGCTACATACATATCTTCACATCATCTGACAATGGCAAGACCTGGAGGCGTATTGTCAAAAGCGATAAGTTCTATGACAAAGAGTATTGGATATTTGAATCAGTAATTCTCAACGGTAAGCTATACATATATACTCGAAAAGGAGTGTTGACATACAGCCTCGACAATAATTCCGGCATAAGAAACATAATGACCGGAAATAACAATGGAGCTGAAATGCTCTACGATTTGTGGGGGCGCAGAGTAATCGCCCCTCAGACCGGAACTATTTATATGCGAGGAGGCAAAAAAATAATCGCAAATTAACTATGAAACGAATTATCTTCTAACTCATAATAGCTTGTTTCATTCTTTCCGCCAATGCACATGCCTCCGATGGAGGAGATGTTTTACCCTCCGACCGCAACCATTGGACTGTTACGGTCGCATACGACGCTTCAATTCCGGGAAATTGCCACATTCATGTCGCGGTTGAGGCCTCGCTCATAGCGGTAGATACATATAGGAAATTCCTACTATTAGGCGTAGAATTTCAGGGCTTGGCGGGACGTAATCGGGCGATTTTTGCTTTGGTCTGTCGCAACGCGCTTTTCAGTCCCGGAGACAGGGATTGCGACGACATCATGTCGAGATGCTGCTCCAACTCGGCAATAAGTTCGGGGAAATGACGACACATGCGGAATGCCGTATAGATACTGAAACATCTTACGGCGTATGCCTCACACTCAGAGTTGATTTTCGACATGCAGAAATCAAGGAAATCGGTGCGGATATTGTCGGGGGTATAATCCTGCACCTTCAACAGCTGAAGCAACATGCGCTTCTTTCCGGTGTGGGTCTCCGCCAACAGCATGTCAATCAGTTCGTCCTGCAGCGAATGAAGCCACTCAGTCTCCGATGCGGGCAGGTGGGTCATCACCCAGAGGGCATTGGCGCTTGTACGTCGGTCAGCGCTGTGGGCGAGCGACCACAGAGCAGCCCGGTTTTCGGGTGTCGCAGCGACCCGTGAAGCCGCTATCCCGATTTCGGGGATGTTGATTTTCCCCGACAACAGCGATTCCAAATCTTCCGCCATCATAATCCGAGCATGTCGCGCATTATCGCCAGGTCGCTTTTCACCTCTCCCTGAAGAAGATAGTCGCTCTCCCGGCTTTTAAGATTTTCATATATGGAGAGAGCCTTCTCCTTGTCATTGTCGAGCTTTAGAGCCACTGCACATAATATCCTCTCCTTTGATGACATCACCTTACGGTATGCCTCGATATATTTTCTCAGTTTGTCATCAAGCAAAGCGGCAGCCCCCGCCATGTCATCGTTCATCAACCGGAGAAAAACGAGTTCGCAGGCGATTTCCTTGACATAAAGCGGGATTACCTCATCTTTATGTGTATATAACCCTTCATATTCCGCCAGAGCATCGGAATATCGCAACTCGTCAACAAGCCTTGACGCCGCCATCATCGGCAGGGTGACCTCCAGAGGATTCCGGTAGTCAATCTTCTCAGGAATTACAACCAATGCATCGGGCATATCCTTCGGGCGTACACCTTCCTGAATCAAGACATTCGCCCTCAGCGACACAACCAATCCGCGCCGTGCAATCATGTTTTTTCGCAGGACAATCATGTTGTAGCCGTCATTTCCCACGCCGCCAAGTTTCATCGGTATGCCATTCAACAATATAAGGAGGAAAGCCGCCAACATGAAAATCACGACACATTCAGTCACAAAAGGATGTCCTTTTACAAGCAATAGCGGCGCAACTGCCAGCATCGCAATTATATTGAAGAAAACACCACCGAAGTTATACCACTCCACGGGAATCTTTTCAAGTGGAAGGTCGGGGGGAGTCAGCAGACACTGCCCTCCGGTCCCGTCGATTGAAAACCGCTTTACCCTCAGTCGTCCGTCAATCTTTATTATCGTGAAATTAAAAATCCGGAACGACACAAAACTGTAGCCCGACATGATACCGCACACGAGATGTCCCGTCTCGTGAATGAGGACAAGGATAATCCCGGAAACGATGAAGGCAAGTGCCCCGACTACGGCGGCTATTACTGATTCGCTGAAACTTGTCGATTTGAGTTTATCGATAAATTCACTCATGGAAGTGTCGGTGAAACCGACTATGATTATTCCGGCTATCAGAAATCCGGCGACTATCCCTATCGCCAGTCCCAACACCATCTTCAAAACAGATTTCAAAACTCCCATAGACCTGACTACTTATTATTCATTACATCCATTGTTGCCTGTTTTCACTTATTTGTGTCATCCGCAGGCTACTTATATATTATAGCATTGCAAAGTTACTATAATTTCACAAAAAAAGACGAGTTGTCAATTTTCAGAGGAGATACATATGGACATAGGGTCAGAAGATATAAGGAGTCGTCAGTTCTCAGTTGTCATCGCGTAGCTGTAGGGGCGCATGGAAGTGCACCCGAGCCAATTGGCAAATCGCTGAATGTGATAGTTTTATCCCCGTTTCAGGGGATAATCCAAATTTAGCCGTAGGTTTCGCTACGCTCAACACCCCGGCTAAACACGGATGATGCCCTTCGGGCAACGATTTCTCTCCATGACGCATCGCGGGCGCCCCACTGGATATGATGACTCATGCGCAAGAATCATCATGATAATTGTGAATAAATATTAAATTAGTTAAATTTATTTAGGAATATAGGGCGACGTGTTAATTTTGTGCCGCCTTTACGGTAACTAACTATTATCAACACTAATTTCTTATCTAATGAAAAAGTTTAAAAATTATTTTCTGCTCGGTATTTTGACCATCTGCATGGGATTTGCTTTCACCGCCTGCGGCGACGATGACGACGATGAAGTAAACACAAGCGACATTATAGGTACTTGGACACTTACTGATTACGAAGGCTGGGAAAAGGTTAACGGTGAATTAGACTGGTCTGGCTCATCAACAAGCGACAGCGATATTGAAGAATTTGAATTTAAGTCAAATGGTCAAGTCATAGTGAGAGTACACGGATATAGCTTCACTACTCCTTACGTGGTTCGTGGTAATAAGCTGATTGTGTATGAACCCAATGAAGATGATTATTATGCCGAGGCTACAATCCTTACACTTACTTCAACTACTTTGATCTTGGAAGCTCATGAGTTCGATTCCGATGAAGATGGCAACTATGAGGATTATGAGAAGATGACTTTCACTCGTAAGTAATATTATTATATCGCGGTATTCGCGGCATGAATATTTGATAAAAGGAGGGTGCGCTGATTTTTTCAGCACACCCTCCTTTTATATCCTTGCTACGCGTCGCCATCCTCTATCCCATGAT
>OGQO01003605.1_pt1 | contig 10481 bp, 8 predicted proteins | sample 1553241 | NCBI WGS metagenome assembly OGQO01 (sample SAMEA2579933, study PRJEB22360) | human gut metagenome | biome: human gut; feature: human-associated habitat; material: faeces | place: Denmark | collected 2008/2010
ATGTAGGTGATATTTTAAAATTTGATGGAAATCTGGATGAAGAGGAGGGTGAATAATATGAAGATGAAAAGTTTTGAAAAATTCCGGAAACCACTGACCAGTCTGATGAGATTTCTGGAAATCTTACATTGGTTCGATGGTATCGTATTACTTTGGGCGGGATCGGCTATACCTATGCACAGCGTGCACATTAACGGGGCTATATTCGGCATCAAACAGGATACCATGATGAATGCCTACGGGATGTTCTTTACACTGATTGATGCAAAGGGAAATATGCGGATGCATCTGGTATCCGTGTGGCTTCTGCTGTTGGGAGCAACATCTATATTACTGGCCCTGATTTTTCGCAACGTTCATAAAATACTGAAGTCACTGGAAGGCACAAAGGAACAACCAGAAATGGGCACACCGTTTACAGCAGAAAATGTAGAAAGAGTAAAGAAAATAGGAATTTACAGTATAGTAATGCCGACGATTCAGAATGTGGTCGTTTATATTTGCGGAGTATTGATTAAAATGAATGGACTGAAAGATATCAATTTTGAAGTGAGAGGATTCATTTTTGGAATTATTGTTTTATGTTTAGCCTATGTATTCTCTTATGGAGTAAATCTGCAGGAAGAAGTAGATGGGTTTATCTAAGATTTCTATTTGGAGAGGAGAGATGGATATGCAGAAAAGTATCAAATCATTGAAAAGAAATGGCATATTGTTATTGGCGTATGATTTATTGGTGTTATGTATTGTATTTGTAAAAAATGGAATGATAAATATGTCAGCGGAAGCGGCCACTAATTGTATCTATTGGTTTTGGAATATTCATCAATTTACTCTGGATCGTGGATTCCAAAACTTGGATTACTGATTACGGAAAAAGGAAATGTATCTGGTCCTATTGGTGTGGCGAAATTGTACTTCTGCTGTTAGTAGTTGCTTTGGAAAATATGAATCAACTGGTTGCAACATCTGCCATATTAGGAATGATGGCGGTATATCTTATAATTGGTATATGGTGGGTGAGCCGCAAGCTCTAATGTGCTAATGCTCACCACACACATCCAGAAATTCCTGCACCAGCGGCACCGGTTTCTTTCCCTTCGCCCAGATCAGAAGTATCTTAGTTATAAGATCAGGCTCATCCAATTCTTGTATACAAAGTCCGTCACACAAGCTGGCCATGGACTGCGGAAAGATGGCAGTTGCAAGATCTTCTTTCGCCCACAGCATGGCACCTCTGGGATCATCGCAGACACAGAAGATGTCCGGATTCATATTCTGGGCATGAAAGGTATTCATGATGAGTTCTTCGTATCTCCGGTATAAGATCAGCGGTCTATGTAAAAGATCGGAGAGCTTTAAGGAAGAAACCGCATTGTGTTTCGAAGAATTATGCGGTGTATCTGTGGTAACGTCAGCGGTCTTTGAAACCATATTTTTGGGTGCTGATACTGCAATCATCGGCTCAGAACACAATTCCATATAAGACACTTCGTCAAGACGCAGTGGTGTTCTGGCAACGGAGATATCGATGATCCCGTCCAGAAGATACTGATAAAGCGAATAAGTGATCCCGTCGTGGACTTCAAAGTTCACGTCGGGATTTTTTTTCGAAAACTGGGAAATATAAGGCATGATGGTATCTACAGTTGTGGGAGTCAGACCGATACGCAGGATCCGTTTTTTCCCGGTTTTCGAGACCTCGAGCTCGGTAGATCTGGCGTATTCCAGCAGATTACCGGATCGGTCGTAGAGAAGCTTTCCGGCTTCAGTAAGAGTAACGCCCTTGCTGGTGCGGTCGAAAAGTTTTACATTTAATTCATTTTCCAGCTGACGGATCTGGTAGCTGAGCGGAGGCTGGGACATATTTAAGTGTCTTGCAGCTTCGTTGATGCTGCCGGTGGATGCGATCTCGCGGAAATATTCTAACTGTCTGAGTTCCATGTTGGATTACCTGCCTTATATATTTTTTGTATTGCAAAGCTATAAAAACAATATTATTCATATCAATGATAACGGACTATAATAAAACAGTCAAGGGATATTATAATAAGTAGATAACGATGACTTATTAGTTATCGGAAAAAGGAATGGAGTGAAAGAAATGAAGCGTCTTGAGAAGTTTCTGAGACCTTACCGCAGAGAGAGTATTTTGGCACCGCTATTCAAATTATTAGAAGTCGTGTTCGACCTTATGGTTCCGGTTGTGGTAGCTCAGATTATTGATGTGGGCGTTGCGAAGAATGATTATGGATATATTGTGGAAATGTTTTTCGTGTTACTGCTCATGGCAGCAGTCGGACTGTTGTGCAGTTTTACCGCACAGTTCTTTGCCGCAAAGGCAAGTGTTGGATTTGCGACCAGCGTCAGACAGGCAATGTTCGACCATATCCAGGGATTGTCATTTACAGAACTGGATACGCTCGGAACAGACACACTGATCACGAGACTGACGGACGATGTGAACCAGGTGCAGAATGGAATTAACATGGGACTGCGTCTGTTACTTAGAAGTCCGTTTGTCGTAATCGGTGCGATGGTGATGGCATTTACCATCAATGTGCGCTGTGCACTGATCTTTGTAGTGACAGTACCGATCCTGTTTGTCGTTGTATTTTCGATTATGCTGATCAGTATTCCGCTGTTCAAGAAAGTACAGGCAGGTCTGGACCGTGTGACAGGACTTACGAGAGAGAATCTGACAGGTGTCCGTGTCATCCGTGCATTCTGCAGGGAAGAACAGGCGGTGGAAGAATTCGAAGAAGGAAACAGAGAACTTACAAGATTGAATGAGTTCGTAGGAAGAATTTCTGCCCTTTTGAATCCGCTCACGTATGTATTGATTAACGGAGCAACTGTGTTACTGATCGCACGTGCCGGAGTGCAGGTCAATATCGGGAATCTGCAGCAGGGACAGGTAGTAGCGCTGTATAACTATATGGCACAGATTATCGTAGAACTGATCAAGCTGGCATCCCTGATCATTACGTTGAACAAATCAATGGCTTGCGCAGACCGTGTGTCCGGTATTCTGGATGTGAAGTCCAGCATGGAATACAAAGTGGCGGCTGAGCAGATGAAGAATGAACAGATAAATGTTGATCAAAGAAAATATGGGACAGACGGCGAGAATGAACAGGCCGACAGTAATCTGGCAGTTGAATTCAACCACGTCACCTTCACATACGAAGGTGCCGGAGCATCCAGCTTATCGGACATCACCTTCCGTGCGAAGAAAGGACAGACGATCGGAATCATCGGAGGAACCGGAAGTGGTAAGAGTACACTGGTCAGCCTGATCCCGAGATTCTATGATCCACAGGAAGGAACGGTAAAAGTAAATGGTATCAATGCAAAGGACTATCCGCAGGGAGAACTTTGCAGTGAGATCGGAGTGGTACAGCAACGTTCCATCCTGTTCAAAGGAAGTATCCGCGATAATCTGAAGTGGGGCAATGATCAGGCTTCAGATGAAGATCTGTGGAAAGCAATCACAATCGCTCAGGCAAAAGATGTTGTAGAAGCTAAGCCTGGAAAGCTTGATTCTGAAGTAGAACAGAACGGACGTAACCTGTCCGGCGGACAGAAGCAGCGTCTGACGATCGCACGTGCACTGGTCAGCAAGCCTGAGATATTGATTCTGGACGACAGCTTAAGTGCGCTGGATTTTGCGACAGACGCAGCGCTTCGTAAAGCAATCGGTGAACTGGAAGGCAATGTGACAACCTTCCTGGTATCTCAGAGAATTTCCGGTATCCGTCAGGCAGACAAGATCCTGGTTATGGAGGACGGTGAGCTGGCAGGACAGGGAACCCATGAAGAACTGATGGAGACTTGCGAGACCTATCAGGAGATCTATTATTCACAGTTCCCGGAAGAACGTCCGGCTGCAGTTAAATCTTCAAAGGAAACCGGAAAAGATTTGGACAAAGCGGATAAAATGACAGAGAAAGCAGAGAAAGGAGCGGCAGAGTAATGAAGAAATTATTAAAGCTCATAGGAAAGTATAAGATTTTCCTTGTATTCAGTGTAATCTTTGCTGCAATCTCTGTAGTATTGCAGTTATATGTGCCGGTTTTATTCGGTGATGCAATTGATGAAGTTGTATCGGCACATCAGGTGAACTTTGATATGATGTGGTATTATCTGAAGCAGATTCTGATTTTTATCGTGATATCAGCATTTGCTACGTGGTTCATGAATCTGTTGAACAACCGGATGACTTACCGGATCGTGCAGGATATCCGTTCACAGGCAATCCGTCATATCCAGGTACTGCCGTTGTCTTATCTGGATCAGCACAGCACCGGAGATATTGTAAGCCGTGTCATTGCAGATACAGATATCTTATCCGATGGTCTGTTGTTGGGATTTACACAGTTGTTTTCAGGAATCGTGACGATTGTTGTGACACTGATTTTCATGTTCTCTAAGAATGTGTGGGTAACACTGCTGGTGATCGTACTGACACCATTTAGTTTCGTAGTGGCGAAATTCATTTCTTCCAGATCTTATACGATGTTCCGGAAGCAGAGTGAGACCAGAGGACGGCAGACCGCACTGATTGAAGAAATGATCGGCGGACAGAAAGTAGTAAAAGCATTTGGGTACGAGAAAGAATCATCCAGAAGATTTGATGAGATTAATAAAGAACTGCAGAACTACAGCCAGAAAGCAGTGTTCTACAGCAGTTTAACGAACCCGTCCACACGATTCGTCAATAATATCATTTACGCCGGAGTGGCTTTACTTGGAGCATTTCTGATACCGGGCGGCACGTTGACGGTCGGAGGACTTTCTGTACTGTTAGCGTATGCGAACCAGTATATGAAGCCGTTCAACGATATCAGTTCGGTAGTCACAGAGATGCAGAATGCGCTGGCATGTGCGGACCGTATCTTTGATCTGTTAGAGCAGAAAGAAGAGACATTGGATGCGGAAGGAGCATTTGCTACAGTTGATGGCAATGTTACAATCGACGATGTGGCATTTAGTTATGATAAAGAAAAAGAACTGATCGAGAACTTCAATCTGGATGTAAAACCGGGTATGCGTATTGCAATCGTTGGTCCGACAGGATGCGGTAAGACGACATTTATCAACCTGCTGATGCGTTTCTATGATGTAGATGAAGGAAAGATCCTGGTGGATGGAAAGGACATCCGGGAGGTATCCAGACATGCCCTTAGAAGCAGCTTTGGTATGGTGTTGCAGGATACCTGGATCAAGAGCGGAACCGTAAGAGACAACATCTGCTTTGGAAAACCGGATGCAACCGATGAAGAGATCATTCGTGCAGCGAAGGAAGCAAGAAGCTGGGAATTCATCCGGAGACTTCCAAAAGGTCTGGACACGGTGCTTCACGAAGACAGTATCAGCCAGGGTCAGAAGCAGCTTCTGTGTATCACAAGAGTCATGCTCTGTCTGCCGCCGATGTTGATTCTTGATGAGGCGACATCAAGTATCGATACCCGTACCGAACTGCAGGTACAGGAAGCATTCGATAAGCTGATGAAAGGAAGAACAAGCTTTATCGTGGCACACAGACTTTCGACGATACGGAATGCTTCGTTAATCTTAGTTATGAAAGACGGTAAGATCATCGAGCAGGGCAATCATGAAGAATTGCTGAAAAAAGGTGGATTTTACCATAAGTTATACCATAGTCAGTTTGAAGGTTAATACGCAATCTGGCAAAAAGCTCGCTTAGGCGGGCTTTTTCAGTTATAATACAGATAAATACTAATCAGTAAGAATGGAGAAAATCTGTAGAAGGAATGTGCTATAATATTCTGCAGTGAAGAAGAACAGAGGGAGTAACAGTATATGACGATCAAAGAAATTGCCAAACTGGCAGGAGTATCCAGCGCAGCGGTGTCGAGATACCTGAACGGCGGATACGTCAGTGACGAGAAGAAAGAACAGATTAAGAAAGTGATCGAAGAGACGGGATATCAGCCGTCGGCGCAGGCGCGTATGCTCAGGACAAAGAAAGCGTGTCTGATCGGTGTGGTTGTGCCGAAGATTAACTCTGAATCAATCAGCCGGATCACAGCTGGAATTGAAAAAGTTCTTTCAGAGCGTAATTACCAGATGCTGCTTGCCGGAACGGATAATACACCGGCGAAGGAAATAGAGTATATGCGTCTGTTCGAGAATTATCCGGTAGACGGGATTATTCTTGTGGGAACGATGATCACGGCGGAATACCGGAGATTTCTGAAAGAATCGAAAGTACCGGTGGTTGTGATTGGTCAGCATACGAAATATGCGAACTGTATTTATCATGATGATTACGGCGCAGGGGAGGCCATGGGATGTGCGGTTGCGGCAAAGAGCCGGAAAGAGATTGCATATATCGGAGTATCAAGAGAAGATAAAGCAGCTGGAGCGGCCAGAGAAGATGGATTCCGGGAAGGTCTGAAAAGGTCGGGAAAAGAATTAAAAGACGGATATTATAAGGTGGCGGAGTTCACGACAGAATCCGGATATGAAAAGGTTCTGGAATTATTGAATGAAAAACATGACATCGATATCATATCATGCGCCACTGATACAATCGCAGCCGGGGCAATCGAAGCGATTCATACTTATGCCGGAAGTCAGATTCCGAAGAATGTAGAAGACACAGGATCCAGATTCCGTTATATATTAGAAAATACATCGATTCAGGTTACCGGATTTGGCGATAATCAGCTTTTAAAGGCGGTAACAGGTGGAATACCAACAGTGCATTTTGGCTATAAGACCAGTGGAATCCGGGGCGCAGAACTCCTGTTGGATGTAATAGAAAGGGATGAAAGCATTCCGGTAGAGATCAAACTTGGATTCCGGCTCGCTAACATTGATGATCCGGAAGAAAATATAGAAGACTAAGAGATGCCGGAGCAGAAAATCAGTGTGCAAAATGTGTAAATAGATTCCGAATCAGTCAAAAACAACAGAATTCGTGCAAACCGCACAAAATCGAATAGCAAATATCAGTAAAAATGCCATCTTTACAAATGGCATTTTTTTTCTTATTATAAAATTATAAAATGTGAAAACGATTACATATAGAACGAGGAAGGAGAGTTAATATGGATTACAGAAAGACCGCACAGGACATCCTGGATCATGTCGGCGGAAGTAAGAACATTGCATCTGCAGCACATTGTGCAACGAGACTGCGTCTTGTCATTGCAGATAATAAGAAAGTAAGTAAAGAAGCACTTGAAAATGTAGATGGGGTAAAAGGAGTCTTCGAAGCATCGGGACAGCTTCAGATTATCCTCGGAACCGGTACGGTAAATAAAGTATTTGCCGAGTTCATCGACATTGCAGGTATCACGGCAAGCTCGAAAGCAGAGGCAAAAGAGGCAGCTGCAGAGAAGCAGAACTGGTTCATGCGTGCGATCAAGCTGCTTGGTGATATCTTCGTACCGATTATTCCGGCCATCGTAGCCAGCGGTTTCTTAATGGGAATCATGAACTCACTTGATTTTATGAATAGCAACGGATTCCTCCATATTAATACACACAGTTCGATTTATGTATTTGCGAATCTGTTCAGTAACATTGCTTACACATTCCTGCAGATCCTGATCGCATTCTCAGCTGCAAAAGCATTCGGTGCGAACCAGTATCTTGGTGCAGTTATCGGTATGATCATGATCCATCCGTCACTGCAGAACGCTTATACTGTAGCAACAGAGGGTGTACAGCAGACACAGAGCGTATTCTTCGGACTGTTCAAGATTGACATGGTCGGATATCAGGGACACGTCATTCCGGTTATCATCGCCGTATGGATTCTGGCAGTGATCGAGAAGAAGTTACATAAGATCGTTCCGGAAGTTCTTGACTTGTTCGTAACACCTCTGGTCAGCGTATTTGTAACAGGTTATCTTACATTATCAATTGTAGGACCGATCTTCGTATGGGCTGAAAATGCAATTCTCGGAGCAATCCAGTGGATGCTAACGCTTCCTCTCGGAATCGGAAGTCTGATCATGGGAGGTTTATATGCACCAACCGTAGTAACCGGTATTCATCAGATGTATACAGCCATTGACATCGGACAGCTTGCAAAATACGGTGTTACATACTGGCTTCCACTTGCAAGTGCAGCCAACGTAGCACAGGGAGCTGCAGCACTTGCAGTAGGTATTAAGTCTAAAGATAAGAAGATCAAATCTCTGGCGCTTCCATCATCACTCAGTGCATTTATGGGAATTACAGAGCCTGCAATCTTCGGTGTAAACTTAAGATTCTTCAAACCATTCATCGCCGGATGTATCGGTGGAGGATGTGGGGCATTATATGCATCACTGGTGCACCTCGGAGCTAAGGGGACTGGTGTAACAGGTATCTTCGGTATCCTGCTCTGCCTGAACCAGCCGCTTCAGTACCTGATCGAGATGGTGATCGCAGTCGGTGTTGCATTCGTGATCTCATTCCTGATCTATAAGGATGCAGAACCAAAGGCAGCAACAGAGACAGCAGCAGTAGAAAATATTGAAACAGCAGACGCAGTAACAACAGACGCAACAACAGCAGACACAACTGCAGAGATAGCAGAAGAGACATTAACAAGTCCGGTAAACGGAACACAGATTCCATTATCCGAAGTAGCAGATGAGATATTTGCATCCGAGATGCTTGGAACAACCGTTGCGGTAGAGCCTGCAGATGGCAAGATTGTAGCTCCATGTGACGGAGAAGTTTCCAATATTTTTGAAACAGGCCATGCTGTATGTATCACAACAGAGTCCGGCGGTGAACTCTTGATCCATATCGGTATCGATACTGTGAAGATGGATGGAAAAGGATTTACGAAGAAAGTTTCTGATGGCGACAAAGTACATGCAGGAGATATTCTGGTAGAAGCGGACCTTGAGGAAATCAAGAATGCAGGATATCAGACGACAACAATGATGATTCTGACAAATACAGATGAATTCGGAAATGTAACAAAGGCAGAACCTGCTGAAGTTAAGACAACAAGTAAAGTTATGACACTTACAAAGTAATGCTTATAGATGGAGAAGATTGATTTATGAACGCATTAACAAGAGATCTTGCGAAATTAGTAGAGACAGCAGAACAAAGCCAGAAAACCAGAGAAGAGTTATCCGTATCAGATAGAAAATTTCGTGAAAAACTACACCTGATGCCGCCGGTCGGCTGGCTGAATGATCCAAATGGACTCTGCCAGTTCCAGGGTATCTATCACGCGTTTTTCCAGTATTCGCCGTTTAATGCAGAAGGCGGTGTGAAGATGTGGGGTCACTATACCAGCAAGGATATGATTAAGTGGGAATATCAGGGTACCGCACTTTATCCAGATCAGCCATTTGACTGTCACGGAGTATATTCCGGATCCGCATTTATTGAAGATGGAAAAATGTATCTGTACTATACAGGAAATGTCAAATTAGAAGACGGGGAATATGATTACATCCGCACCGGACGTGAGGGCAATACCGTTCTGGTTATAACGGAAGACGGCAAGACGTTCGGAAAGAAAAAAGAACTGATGAGAAATTCAGATTATCCGGACGATCTGACCTGTCATGTAAGAGATCCAAAGGTATGGAAAGAAAATGGTACTTATTATATGGTACAGGGTGCAAGAACGAACGAAGATGTAGGTCAGGTACTTGTATTTGAATCTGAAGATAAAGTAAACTGGAAGTTCAGAAACCGGGTGGAATCCGAAAAGCCATTTGGGTATATGTGGGAATGCCCGGATTATTTCAAAATCGGAGATAAGAAACTTCTTTCCACGTCTGTTCAGGGACTGGAAGGTGGTATCTGGGAGGATCGTAATGTATATCAGTCCGGATACTTTGAGATAGAAGGAGATATTCTTGGAGAATATAAGCTGTCAGAATATCACTTATGGGATTATGGATTTGATTATTATGCACCGCAGAGCTTTGAGACAGAAGACGGACGAAGAATTCACATCAGCTGGATGGGAATGCCGGACTGTGAAGAGTATACAAATCCGACGATTCAGACGGGATGGCAGCACTGCTTTACATTTCCGAGAGAAATCTTCGAGAAAAATGGAAAGATCTGTCAGCGCCCGATTCGCGAACTGGATGAGAAGAAACATCTGGTAAGTGCTGTAAAAGGTATGCTGTCCAGTGACGGTTATCCGGTGTATGAACTGGAGATTTTGAATATTGCAGAAAACCATTTTAAAGTCATCCTGTCGAATGAACTGATCCTGGATTATGCAGACGGAAGATTCCGGATGCATTTTATAAGTCAGGACAAGACTTCTGTATCTGCAGGACGAAGCATGCGTTATGTGGAAGTGGATGAAGTGAAGGATCTGAAGATTTTGGCTGATAGATCGTCGGTAGAAGTATTTGTGAATGATGGAGAGTATGTATTTTCGACAAGATATTATCCGGAAAATCATAAATTACTGGCAGAAGCTGTGGAAGCACAGATTAGATTGTCAGAAATTATGTAACAAAATATGAATT
>OGQO01003606.1_pt1 | contig 10479 bp, 10 predicted proteins | sample 1553241 | NCBI WGS metagenome assembly OGQO01 (sample SAMEA2579933, study PRJEB22360) | human gut metagenome | biome: human gut; feature: human-associated habitat; material: faeces | place: Denmark | collected 2008/2010
ATGCAGGCATACTGCCCGCCGTCACTTTACGATGCACTTGGAATATACATCCCGCTTATCGTGGTTAACTGTATTATCTTAGGACGTGCCGAGGCTTACGCCTCCAAGAATCCGGTTCTTCCGAGCATGTTCGACGGACTTGGAATGGGACTTGGTTTTACGGTCGGACTTACGGTTCTTGGCGCATTCAGAGAGCTTATCGGTGCGGGTACTGTATTCGGGCTTCATATCATGCCGGCTTCATACGAGCCTATGATTATATTCATACTTCCTCCGGGAGCTTTCTTCGTTCTTGCTGCACTTGTCGCCATTCAGAACAAGTTCAAGAATAAGAAGAAAAAAGAGTATTCGGATATTCAGATATGCAAGGATGGCGGCTGTGCTTCCTGTACCAACATGATGTGCGGCGGAAGAATCTTTGCGGAGAGCCAGAATGAAGGTGCTTCTAAGACTGAAAGCACTGTTAAGAAGGAGGAAGGCTGATGAAGGAGTTAATTCTTATTGCGATAGGCTCTGCACTTGTAAATAATGTTGTGCTCAGCCAGTTTCTTGGTATCTGTCCTTTCCTTGGAGTTTCCAAAAGAACAGATACGGCAGCAGGCATGGGAGGGGCGGTAATCTTCGTTATCACGATATCCTCGCTTCTTACAAGCATAATATATAATTACCTGCTTGTGGGATTACATATTGAATATCTGAAGACCATCGTTTTCATTCTTGTGATTGCGGCACTTGTACAGTTTGTCGAGATGTTCCTCAAAAAGAGCAGCCCGTCACTGTATAAGTCTCTCGGAGTATATCTTCCGCTCATCACAACCAACTGTGCGGTGCTTGGTGTTGCACTTACAAATGTACAGAAGGATTACGGTATTCTTCCGTCAGTTGTGAACGGCTTTGCAACCGCTGTAGGTTTTACAATCTCAATCGTTATTCTCGCCGGTGTGAGGGAGCGCATTGAGTACAACGACATTCCGGAGAGCTTCAAGGGTACACCTATAGTCCTCGTGACAGCAGGACTTATGGCTATCGCCTTCATGGGCTTTTCCGGAATTATCTAGGGAGGTGCGGCAATGAACGGAGTATTGATTGCGGCGGCTGTCGTAGGTATATTGGGAATCATTATCGGAATCTTCCTCGGCGTATCGGGTGCGAAGTTCGAGGTCAAGGTTGACGAGAGGGAGACTCTTGTCCGTGAACAGCTTCCGGGAAATAACTGCGGCGGCTGTGGATACCCGGGCTGTGATGGTCTGGCAGCAGCAATCGCCAAGGGTGAAGCTCCTGTCAACGCATGTCCGGTAGGCGGTGAAGCGGCAGGAAAAGTTATTGCAGGGATCATGGGTCAGGAGGTTGTTGAGAGCACCCGTATGGCTGCGTTCGTAAAATGTACAGGAACCTGCGAAAAAACAAAAGACAATTATACATACACAGGTGTGGAAGACTGTGAAATGATGGCATTTGTCCCGGGCGGAGGAGCAAAATCCTGTTCCTATGGATGCATGGGATTCGGAAGCTGCGTAAAGGCATGTCCGTTTGATGCGATCCATATCATTAACGGTGTGGCAGTGGTTGACCGCGACAAATGTAAAGCCTGTGGTAAATGTATTGCAAAATGCCCGCATCATCTGATCGAGCTTGCACCATATGAGCAGAAAACTTTTGTAGGCTGTAGCTCCCATGCCAAAGGAAAGGCAGTCACAGAAGCCTGCGAGATTGGATGTATCGGATGTAAGAAGTGCGAGAAGACCTGTCCGAACGGTGCGATCACTGTGACAGATTTCTGTGCACATATTGATTACGACAAATGTACAAACTGCGGTGCATGTAAGGAAGCATGTCCGAGAAAAGTTATTCTCTAAACCCCATATTGATAAAAATACGATCCTGGCCGGAGAAAGAAGTCTCTTCTTTCCCCGGCCGGGATTTTGTATATTCCGGAATGAATCGAATAGATGTTTGCTTTTTGCCCGGGGTTATGTTATGATTGAAAAACAGGAAAAAATTAATTTGAAGCAGGAGTAGATTTTGCATGATTTCATTCATTTGCGGCCAGGTGGCAGATATAACAGAAAACTCTGTGATCATAGAAACAGGCGGGATTGGATATGAGATATTTATGACAGGAGAGGCGATCGAGCAGGCAGCCCGCATGGAGGGAAAGGTGAAGATCCATACCTATTTTCAGGTGAGAGAGGATGCCATGCAGCTGTATGGGTTCTGGCATAAGGATGACCTTCAGGTGTTCCGCCTGCTCCTCAGTGTGAATGGCATCGGTCCGAAGGCAGCACTGGGAGTGCTCTCAGGGCTCAGTGCCGATGAACTGCGGTTTGCAGTGCTTTCCGATGATGTAAAGACGCTTTCCAGGGCACCGGGAATCGGCAAGAAGACAGCGCAGAAGCTGATTCTTGAGCTGAAGGACAAGCTGAAGCTGGAGGATGCATTTGAGAAGAAACTGATGCATGAACAGGAAAATGCAGACCTGAATGACACAGACTTCCATGATGGACGTCAGGAGGCGGTGGAAGCGTTGACAGCTCTTGGATACAGCAGTTCCGAGGCACTGAAGGCAGTGCATAAGGTTACGGATGTGGATCCGGGTGATGTGGAGGCAATCCTGAAAGCAGCTCTGAAGCAGCTATAATGGCAGGGTTTACAGCAATATACAATGGAGCGATGATATAGATGGAAAAAAGAATGATCACAACAGATGTGACAGAGGAGGATCTGCCGCTGGAGGGAAGCCTCCGTCCGCAGACTCTTGATGAATACATTGGTCAGGAAAAAACCAAGAATACACTCAAAATATATATAGAAGCTGCCAAACAGAGGCATGATGCACTGGATCACGTCCTTTTTTACGGTCCTCCGGGTCTGGGTAAGACTACTCTGTCCGGAATCATTGCCAATGAGATGGGAACTCATATGAAGGTGACCTCCGGACCGGCAATCGAGAAACCCGGAGAGATGGCGGCCATTCTGAATAACCTTCAGGAGGGAGATGTCCTTTTTGTGGATGAGATTCATCGTCTGAACCGTCAGGTGGAGGAGGTACTCTATCCGGCAATGGAGGATTTTGCGATTGATATCATGATCGGCAAGGGTGCCTCTGCCAGATCCATCCGTCTGGATCTTCCGAAATTCACTTTGGTTGGCGCAACGACGAGGGCCGGGCTTCTCTCGGCACCGCTTCGCGACCGTTTTGGGGTGATGCATCATCTGGAATTTTATAATAAAGAGGAACTTCAGACGATCATACTTCGTTCGGCAGATGTTCTGGGAGTCGAGATTGACAAAAGAGGTGCGGCGGAGATCGCCAAGCGTTCGAGAGGAACCCCGCGTCTTGCAAACCGCCTTCTTAAGAGAGTCCGGGATTTTGCACAGGTCAAATATGATGGAAGGATCACCTATGAGGTGGCTGTCTTTGCACTGGATCTTCTCGAGGTGGATCAGTATGGCCTGGACAAGATCGACAGAAGAATTCTCAAGACTCTGATCGTGAATTTTCAGGGCGGCCCGGTGGGACTGGAAACCCTGGCTGCGGCCATCGGTGAAGATGCGGGTACTCTGGAGGATGTTTACGAGCCGTATCTTCTGCAGAATGGATTTCTCAACAGAACTCCGCGGGGGCGCACAGCGTCCGCACTTGCCTACAAACATCTCGGAATCGACAGGATTTCATGATTTTTCAGTACCTGCACAGTAATCTTAAAATGTAATACTTGCAAGATTTCTTAAAAATTCCTATACATTTTTACAAAATTCAATTATAATGGAGTACAGACAAGGTGTAAGAAGCATTACTACGCCTCAGATCAGCAGGATCTGATCTGTTTCCGTTATGGAAGAAAGATGAAAGTTTAAGATACGGGAGGCTTGTTATGGCAGTCAAAAATACGGCGCAGGTAGTCATCGGAGGAAAGATCATAACTCTGGGCGGCTACGAATCTGAAGAGTATTTTCAGAAAGTGGCATCATATATAAATAACAAAATGTCTGAATTAAGCGAAATGCCGGGATATTCCCGCCAGCCGATGGAGACAAAGCATACACTGCTCAGTCTGAATGTTACCGATGATTATTTCAAGGCAAAGAAACAGGCGGAGATATTTGAGCAGGATCTTCAGCAGAAGGATCAGGAGATGTATGAACTGAAGCATGAGCTGATCGCACTCCGCATGAAGATCGAAGAAACCGAGAAGAAGGAATCCGATGCCAGACATCAGAAGGAACTTCTTGAAGGCAAGGTCAAAGAACTGGAACAGGAAATCGATAAGTTACTTAAGTAAGAGTAGGGAGGGGATTGCTTCGGTAGTCCTCTTTATTTACTTTATAGGAAGTTACTTCGTAATGTTCCGATAAAGTCACAAGACCAGATGAAAGGAAAGACGGATTTGAAGAAACAGGAAATAGAATTACTTTCACCGGCAGGTTCTTATGAGGGATTCGAAGCTGCGATCGGATCCGGTGCGGATGCAGTTTATGTTGGCGGTCCGGATTTTGGTGCCAGGGCCTATGCACAGAATTTTACACAGGAAGAGCTGATCCGTGCGATTCGGACAGCGCATATTCATGGCAGGAAGCTATATCTTACAGTAAACACGCTTCTTAAGAATCGCGAGATTAAGGAGAAGCTTTTTGATTCTCTGAAGCCATTGTATGAGGCGGGACTGGATGCTGTTATTGTCCAGGATCTCGGTGTGTTCCAGTTTATCCGCAGGAATTTTCCGAAGATGCATATCCATGCCAGTACGCAGATGGCAGTTACCGGTCCGGAGGGAATGAAGTTTCTCGAAGAGCAGGGTGCAGCCCGTGTGGTTGCAGCCAGAGAACTGAGCCTTGAAGAGCTTGCCGCCATGCACAGAAAGAGCAGCATTGAAATAGAAGCCTTTGTCCATGGAGCTTTGTGCTACAGCTTTTCGGGACAGTGCCTGATGAGCAGCATCCTGGGAGGCAGAAGCGGCAATCGTGGCAGATGCGCACAGCCATGCCGTCTGCCGTATCAGGTGCGTAAGGGGGAAGACAGAAGATTTCAAAAGAAAGAGGAACTTTGTCCTCTGAGTCTTAAGGATATCTGTACGCTGGATATTTTACCGGAGATCATAGATGCGGGTGTGATCTCGCTCAAGATCGAGGGAAGAATGAAACAGCCGGGATATACAGCCGGAGTTACAGGCATGTACAGGAAATATCTGGACATATTATCAAGGGACAGAGAAGGGTACCGGGTGACGGAAGAAGACCGGAGATACATTCTGGATATCTTCAACAGAGGCGGCTCCTGTACGGGATACTATAAACAGCACAACGGACCGTCTATGATGGCGTTTTCCAACGAGAAAAAGACGGGCGGTGTTTCAACAGAACTTAAGAAATGCAGAGAGAAGATCACGGGAAGCCTGATGCTTTATCCGGAAAGTCCTGCAATCCTGCAGATTTCCTGCAGAGATAAACAGGTGGTGGTTTCTGACGGCGAAGTGCAGTTTGCGAAGGAGCATCCAATGTCAGAAGAGCGTATCCGCAAACAGATGGAAAAGCTTGGAAATACAGAGTTTGAATGGGAAGAACTGGATATTCAGATGGATGGAAATATCTTTGTCCCGGTGAAACTTCTCAACGAACTCAGAAGAAATGCACTGGCAGAGCTGGAAGAAGAGCTTTGTGCGCCGATGTACCGTAAGGCAGAGAATAAACCGAAGTTTTCACAGTTTTCTGATGCGTCCGGACAAAACAAAGAGATCCCGCCAATGTTTGTATCCTGTGAAACAATGGAACAGGCAGAGACTGCATGGAGCCGTGAAGAAGTCAGAGGACTGTATCTGCCGTATTCTGTGATGGAACAGGCCATTGGAAGGGAAATCCAGAATCAGAAAGAACTCTATCTGGCACTCCCTTATATTACCAGAGAACAGGCACCGGAACATTTCTTTGAGACAGCCGGAGAATGGATAGAGAAGGGGATGAAGGGCTTTCTCGTGAGAAATCTGGAGTCCTACGGAATGCTCAGGGCGCTGGGACTTGAAAGATATACGGTGCTGGATGCGACTATGTATACCTGGAACAATGAAGCGGTTGATTTCTGGGAGAAACAGAAGATTCTTAAGAATACAGTTCCGCTGGAATTGAAGGAAGCAGAAATGCGTCACAGAAACAATCAGCACAGCGAACTGATCGTGTATGGATATATTCCGCTCATGCAGTCGGCGCAGTGTGTTCGCAGGAATCTTTCTTCCTGTGATATGCAGGAGGGAAGCATGGTTCTGAAGGACAGGTATGAGAAGGAATTTACAGCAGTCTGTGTCTGCCATCCATGGAAAACAGGGACTACAGGAAAAAAAGAACGCTGTTATAATATAATCTATAACAGTCTGCCATATGGACTCCTTAAGGAAGCAAAGCAGGTGGCTGCACTTGGGATGCAGTCGCTGCGCATTTCGCTTACTATGGAGAATGCAGAAGAAACAGAGAAGATTCTGGATGAATTTCTGGGGGTATATTATCATAACCGTATACCTGCCGAAAGGAACTTTACAAAAGGACATTTTAAAAGAGGAGCCGAGTAGGGGCATATGATCAATGTAATAGTAGAATTATCCAAATATATCATCCTGACGCTGATGATCGTTTATACGTTTCATTGTTTTTATACTGTGCGTCAGCCGGATGAGGAGGAGAGGAACGAGCTTCTGCGTCAGCAGCTGATGCTGATCTTCTTCATCGATTTCACCGCATTTCTTGTGATCTACCTTAAGACTTTTGATTATAAGGTGGTCCGTTTCTATATAGAAATGCAGATCTTTTTTGCAGCAATCCAGATACTGTACCGTATCCTGTACAAAAAAGCATCACTGCTGCTTCTGAATAATATGTGTATGCTTTTGAGTGTCGGATTTATCATGCTGTGCCGTCTGGACATCACGATGGCGACCAAACAGCTTCTGGTTGCAGCAGGAGCCAGTGGAGTTGCACTTGTCATACCGGTCATGATCCGGAAAATGCGTTTTCTGCGCAGACTGACCTGGATATATGCCGGGATTGGTATCATACTTCTGGCAGCAGTATTTCTCCTAGCCAAGACCAGTTACGGAGCAAAGCTGACACTTCTGGGTGTTCAGCCGTCTGAGGCGATCAAGATCACGTTTGTATTTTTTACAGCCTCCTTTCTGTCAAGAGATACCAGTTTTAAGGCGGTTGTCCAGGTGTCGGTGATCGCAGCTCTTCATGTAGGAATACTGGTTCTTTCTACTGATCTTGGAAGTGCAGTGATCTTTTTTGTAACCTATCTTGTGATGGTTTATGTTTCTACCAGAAATGTCGGGTATCTCGGGCTGGGACTTGCCGGAGGAAGCGGCGCCGCGGTGGTTGCCTATCATCTGTTTGGACATGTCAGACAGAGGGTCAGTGCATGGAAGGATCCGATGGCTGTTTATCAGAACGAAGGATATCAGATCGTGCAGTCACTGTTTGCGATCGGAACCGGCGGCTGGTTTGGCATGGGGCTGTGTCAGGGCTCTCCGGAATCTATCCCGGTAGTTAAGAACGACTTTATTTTCAGTGCGATCTGTGAGGAACTGGGAGGAATTTTTGCAATCTGTCTGATACTGGTATGCATGAGTTTCTTTTTGATGATTGTCAATATCGCGCTGCGTATCATCAATCCTTTTTATAAGCTGATCGCGCTGGGGCTTGGAACAGAGTATGCATTTCAGGTATTCCTGACGATCGGCGGTGCTACCAAATTTATCCCTATGACAGGTGTTACTCTTCCGCTGGTAAGCTATGGAGGAAGTTCTCTTCTGAGTACGATCCTCATGCTGGCGATCATTCAGGGACTGTATATTTTGAGAGAAGACGAGGACGAGGAATTTGAGAAACGAAAAAAGGAAGCATTACAGAGAATCAGAGCAAGAGAGGAGATTGGCGACAGAACGCGCCGCTTCTAAGAGACGTCGGGCAAGAAATAAAGAATATACATTTGTATCTGTCTTCTTTGTGCTTATTTTTCTGGGACTGGCAGGGTATCTGGTGTATTTCAATGCCATAAAGAGAGACAGCTTTATCAACAGCCCTTATAATACAAGGCAGGATACATTTGCAGACAGAGTCGTGAGGGGAAATATTATGTCTTCAGACGGTGAAATACTCGCACAGACGAATGTCAGCGATGACGGAACGGAAGAACGTTCTTATCCGTATTCCAATATTTTTGCACATGTTGTCGGATATGATACCAATGGCAAAAGCGGTCTGGAGTCGGAGGCAAATTTCCAGCTGCTGAGTTCTCATGAATTCTTTCTGACCCAGATCAAAAACGAATTTATGGGTGCCAAGAATGTGGGAGATACAGTGGTTTCCACCCTGAATGCAGATCTTCAGACAACAGCCTATAATTCTCTGGGCGACAGAAGAGGAGCTGTTGTGGTCATTCAGCCATCTACAGGAAAAATCCTTGCGATGGTCAGCAAGCCGGATTTTGATCCGAATACGATTGCAGCAAACTGGGAACAGCTTGTAAATGATGAGACAAACAGCAGCCTTTTGAACCGTGCGACAATGGGACAGTATCCTCCGGGATCGACCTTCAAGATTGTTACGGCACTGACTTATCTTCGTCAGCATGGAACGTTTAACGGATTTTCCTATGACTGCCAGGGAAGTATCACAAAAGAAGACCATACGATCCAGTGTTATGGAGGAACCGTTCACGGACAGGAGGATTTTTATGCGGCATTCGCGAAATCCTGTAACTGTGCATTTGCGGAGATGGGAACACAGCTTGGCGGAGCTGCACTTCTTAAGACAAGCGAGGACCTTCTGTTTAATCAGAAGCTTCCGCTGAGATCCTATCGTAAGAGCTCCTTTACTTTAAATGGAAGCTCCGGAGTTCCGCTCACGATGCAGACGGCGATCGGTCAGGGAAATACCCTGGTATCTCCGATGCACATGGCACTGATCACAAGTTCCATTGCAAACGGCGGTGTTCTGATGAAACCATATCTGATCGACAAGGTGCAGAATCATGCCGGTGATGAGGTGGATACCACAGAGCCGGAAGCATATAAACGTCTGATGACAGACAACGAAGCATCTCTCCTCGGAGAACTGATGAAGGGGGTTGTACAGAACGGTACAGCTTCTTCTCTGAATGGAAGAGGCTATACAGTGGCAGGAAAGACCGGTTCTGCTGAATACAACGAAAGTGGTGCAAGCCATTCCTGGTTTGTCGGATATTCTAATGTTGATAATCCGGATATCGTGGTTTCTGTCATCGTCGAGGATGGTGGTACCGGAAGCGAGGCGGCAGTGCCGATCGCAGCGGATGTCTTTGATGCATATTATTTTGACTGATCGAATAACGATAAAGGTTGCCAGTTTGCCCAAAAAGAGTTATACTATTAACAGTTCAGTGTATGAAACTCACACGCAGTACAGGAGGAAATTGCAACATGATAGAAGCAACGAGCTGTGGCGGTGTGGTAATTTATCGTGGCAAGATACTGGCACTTTACAAGTCTTATAAGAACCGTTACGAAGGCTGGGTGCTGCCAAAGGGAACTGTAGAACCAGGTGAAACACATATCCAGACAGCACTTCGTGAAGTGCGCGAGGAATCTGGAGTGAAGGCTACTGTAGTTAAATATATCGGCAAGAGCCATTATAATTTCACAGTTCCGGAGGATATCGTTACAAAGGAAGTACATTGGTATCTGATGACGGCTGATAATTATCATAGCAGACCTCAGAGAGAAGAATTTTTCGTAGATTCCGGTTATTACAAATTTCATGAAATCTATCATCTTCTCCGTTTCTCTAATGAGAAACAGATTGTAGAAAAAGCATATCAGGAATATCTGGAACTGCGAAGCCAGGGACTCTGGGGTAAGCAGCGCAGAGACTGAATCTCTGCATGAAATAGGTACAATAGGGCTGTGTTTCTGACGCAGCCCTGTTTACTATTCTGAAAAAAGGAAATACTCCAAATAACAGCCGGGGGAGGAATGAAATGCTGAAGTGGTGCAGAGATCTTCGCATAGGAGAAAGTGTAAAAAAGACGGACAGGATCCGCCGTAAACTAAATCATGGGAAGATTGTACCGGGCGTGTATCTTATCACTTTTTCAGAGAATCCCCGCAATCTTCTGGAGATCATACCGGCTCTGACAATGATCCAGCAGAGCGCGGCAGATATCTGTCCGGAGATCATCGGGCTTGCAGGAAATAAAGATGAGGCAGTGGAGATGACTGTCGAGATCATTCAGGAAGTCTATGACAGGACGGGAGATTTCCGGGTAGAAGAATATTGGAAGAACAGGTGAGGCGATGCTACATATTTTGTGGATGATCATAAAATTTATATTGATCCTTATAGGGATAATACTGGGGCTGATCCTGTTTGCACTGCTGCTGATTTTATTCTGTCCTGTAAGGTATCGGGCAGAAGGGACGAAGGAGGCCGGTTCCTTCCGCACTGCCAGTGGGCGGGCGA
>OGQO01003613.1_pt1 | contig 10464 bp, 8 predicted proteins | sample 1553241 | NCBI WGS metagenome assembly OGQO01 (sample SAMEA2579933, study PRJEB22360) | human gut metagenome | biome: human gut; feature: human-associated habitat; material: faeces | place: Denmark | collected 2008/2010
AATATATTCGAAGCATAAAACCACTCATAGCTTAGGACTTACCACTTTCATAAAGTCCATAGCTTATTAAAGTGCGCCTAACATGTGCGATTATCCATTTTTCATTCCACAAGTCGTGCTCTTCGCGAATTCTTCCTTGTTTTGGTTCAAGGTTACGAACGAGCACCGCGAGTTTCGCAATTACCTATTATTATATGGACTTATTCCGCAAATCCTTGCTGTTCCATTTCATGTTCTATTTTACCTTCATTTTCCTGACTTGCTGATACGAACAGGTGACGGAATACGAATCTGCAGAATGGTCCGACAACCAGGATCTGCAGTGGGTAGGCTATGATGAAGTTCAGGCAGATGGTCTGGAGCCAGATGAAGATGAGATTTGAAGTGATTCCTGAAGATTCGATGGTTCCAAGCAGGCTCATCAGCGGTACCATTGTGCAGACGGTGAAGGTCTGGATGCAGAGGATGATGAAGATCGGGCGGTCAGTTGGTTTGGCTACGCGGAACGCGAAATATTTGGATGTTTTGCTGGCGATGAAGAATGCGCAGAGGAATCCGATGAACCATTCCAGCGGAAAAGAATGCAGTGCGTGACTGAATGTAGCCGCCTGAAGTCCACCGGTGTGGATAGCGACGTTATAAACGCCCATGATAAAGATTATACAGCCGGATGTGATAAGGGTGAAAATAAATTCCTGAAATTTTGTTTTTGGCATAGTTAAGCCCTCCTCATAAAATAATAAAAAACTCCATATAAACGCAAAAATGCCGCCTACCCGTCTGACAATGGATAAGCGACATTTTTTGTCGTATTTATTCTATCAGTTATTGGGATTCTATGTCATGGGAATTTTGCACAAAATATAATCGTGAAATAATAGCTTTAGAGTCTTTTTGACAAAGGGATAGGAACGTTTATTCATGGATGAGGATAAAATAAAGTATAAATAGAAGTTACAAATTCACTTGACAACCGAATAATTTTCTGCGTATATTGTAAAAAAATGAGATATTCAGTGACTGAGAAGTCTGATTATGGTTACTGGTTATTGCGTTCTCAGTAACGGATTATGAAAAGCAGTCTGACATAACGAGCGACAAAAAGTCACAAGGATCAGCAGAAAGGGGCAAAAACTATGGATTTAAAGAACTACTCAACAGGGGTACAGCACATTGGAATTCCGACAAATGACATTGGTAAAACAGTAGAATTTTATCACAAATTAGGTTTTGAAACAGCATTTGAGACAGTAAATGAGGAAGCAAACGAGAAGGTTGTTTTCCTGAAACTGGGAACTCTGGTAGTGGAGACTTATGAGAACCATGCAGCGAAAATGGAGCATGGCGCGATCGATCATGTTGCACTTGACGTAAAAGATATTGAAGAGATTTTCCAGTATATCAATGAAGCTGGTTTAAATTCTACACAAGATACCATTCATTTCCTGCCATTCTGGGAAAATGGAGTGAAGTTCTTTACAATTGAAGGACCGAATAAGGAGAAGGTGGAATTTAGTCAGTATCTGTAAATAAAAAGGAAATAATCATTAAGGGTCGATACATTGACGGAAACAGTGTATCGGCTTTTTTGGTAATGTTGGATTAATAAGTGGGGGTGGTGCGAATGCGTAAAAAATATCATGAGCTGTCTTTGGCGAAAAAATTTTCTCTTACAAGTATTGGCTTCTTTTTTCTCACAATCCTTGTATTAACTGTATTGATTCAGTTTTTATACGAAAAATCAGTATTAAATATCACCAGCGAAAGCTATAAGGAAAAGTTTGAGATAGTGTCTGATAACAGTCAGAGTATATTAGAGAATTCGGGAAAGATAGCTAAGGTAATATTAACAGATGAAGCAATACAAAACTGGTTTTTACAGGATTCTGAGGAATCAGCAGATCAGTTAAAATATAAAATGCAGGTAGAGAAACGTCTGGATTATTTGGATGCATTGTATCCAGATAAACAGTATAGCAGTATTTCTGTTTTTGACTCATATGGACATATGGTAAATTCTAACAGTATTCGATCTGAGGCATCAAAATACGAACAGTTTTTTAACATAATAAAAGAGAATTATAACGTAAAATGGTTGGATTTATATGAAGTATCCCTGGGAGATTATGAGAAAAATGGAATTGGTTATATCAGATATTATAGAGATTACGATTCGGGACTTATTAAAGGATATGTTCTTATAGAATATCAGTCGCCACTTCTGATAAATAATTTTGCACATATCAGATATGGGGAGACAGGCAGTTATCTGATTGCTGATACAGATGGAAACAAAAAAATAGAAAATGATCAGGATGTATCAGGAAATATTTCGGAAGAAGAGTATTTTCAATGGGCTGAAGATAATAAAAAAGGAGGAAAAGTATTCAGGATTGACGGTAAAAGATATCTTGTGACAGCGTCAGTAATCCCTACACTGGATTGGCTTATGATTGGTCTGACACCAGTGAATGAACTTACAAAAGCCGGGAAAGCGATGACACAGATTATTTATGTAGTAGGAATTATTGCTGCTTTAATCAGCACATTTTTCAGCCTGAGGGTTTCTCACAGTGTAACAAAGCCTTTGATATATTTGACAGATACCATGAAAAAATTTGGAAAAGGAGATCTTTCTGTACGTGTTCCTGTATTGTATGAGGATGAAATTGGAATATTATCGGAAGAGTTTAATAAGATGTCTGAACAAATCAGGCAGCTGGTTGATCAGGTATATAGAGAGCAACGGGCAAAAAGAAAATCTGAGCTTGCAGCACTTCAGGCACAGATTAATCCACATTTCTTATATAATACATTGAATAGTGTAAGTTCGCTTATCAAAATGAATTGTCCGGATGAAGCATTTATCATGATTCAGGCGATTGGTACATTTTATAGAACTTCACTTAGCGATGGAAAAACATTAATACCGCTGGAACAGGAAATAACAAATATAGAGAATTATATAAAAATACAGAAAGTCAGATATGGAAATAAAATAGAATATGAGATTGATATAGAAAATGAAATTTTGCAGGAGTGGATTGTAAAACTGACACTTCAGCCATTGATAGAAAATTCTATATATCATGGTATAAAGGAAATGAGGGGAAAAGGAATTATCCGAATCAAAGGATGGAAAGAGAAGAATAAGGTTTTTATTCAGGTGTCAGATAATGGGCTTGGAATTCCAGAAGAAAAATTAGAAGAACTGTTTAGTAAAGATTACAGAGAAAAAGGCTCAGCATTTGGATTATTTAATATTCAACAAAGATTGCAGATTTATTTTGGAAAAGAATATGGTCTTACAGTAGAAAGTAAACTGAGTCAGGGAACGAAGGCAACAGTGTGCATTCCTGTAGATTTTAAGAGAGAAGAGGATAGAAAATGCGGGTATTCCTTGTAGATGATGAATTTTTGCAGAGAGCGTTAGTGAAAAAAACAGTTGACTGGAATAGTCTGGGTATGGAAATATGCGGAGAAGCAGAAGACGGAGAAGAAGCATTAAAGAAAATTTTGGAAGAAAAGCCGGATATTTTAATTATGGATATTAATATTCCATATATGAATGGAATTGAAGTATCTAAAAAAGTAAAGGTTATTTTTCCAGAAATACAAGTAATTATATTGACCGCTTATGGTGAATTTGAATATGCAAGGGAGGCACTTTCTTTTGGAGCAGTCAGTTTTGTGCTGAAACCGTTGGACCCTGAAGAATTAACAAAAGAGCTTCAGAAGTGTAAAGAAAAACTGGAACATATTTATAGACAGAAATCTTCTGTAAAGAAAATGCAAAAGGATCAGTTTCTTTTAGAACAGCTTTCAGGTATGGTACCTTCTGAAAATCAGCAGAGTAAATGGGAGGAAATGAAGATTCCGTTTGATAAACCATTATCAGTGGCCTTGATTAGACCTGAAAATAAACAACAGAATAACAAAATGGCAGAAGAAATGGAAGAAATAATCCAGGATTATTTTCCGGTATATGAAATGATTTCTATGAACCAAGGATATGCTTTTATTCTATTTGGAGAAGAGAATATGGAATATCAGATTCAGCTTCTCTGTACTTATATGCAGGAAATTATGAATAGTAAAAGGAACTGGAATGGAGGAATCAGCAGGGTATTTTCAGACATCAGAGAATTGAAAGCGGCCTATCAGGAGGCATATTCTGCAGCCAGAAAAGGAAAAACAGAACAGAAAATTCTGATTTACGAGCCAGTAGATATGTTTCAATTTATACGATCATCGTTATATGATTCGGAAGTATTTTTGTATTATATCAGAAAAAATGAATATGAAATGCTTACAAAAGAGATAGGTGAAATGTTTATTCAAATGGAAGAACAGAATGTCCTTTCTGACACAGCAGTATATATATCTACGGATATTCTGATCCATATTTGTCTGTATATGTCTGAACTGGGAGTTGATTTTTCTTTAGTTGTGGAAAAAGAACAGAGACAATTAACAGGATTGCAGAATAATGGTGGAATTGAAGAAATTAGAAGTGTATTAATGTGTATATTGGAAAAATGCCGCATATGTGCAGCAGAAAATAAACTTCCTGCAACAAAGAAAAAAGTAAATGATGCAGCAGATTTTATTGATAGTAATTATAGTAGGATTGATATGAGCTTGAATCTGGTAGCAGATACAATTGGGGTGAATGCGAGTTATCTAAGTAATATATTTAAAAAAGAAAAAGGATGTTCATTAAGTAAGTATTTGACTCAGACACGTCTGGAACAGGCAAAGAAATATCTTACAGAGTATCCGGATAAAACACTTATAGAAATTGCAGAGTCAATAGGATACAGTGACGTTTATTATTTTAGCAAGAATTTTAAAAAGTATTATGGTATTTCTCCGTCTAAGTACCAGGAAGAGAGAAAAATGTAATTATCCAAAATATTTCCCAGACGTCCAAAGAATCTACATTCACGTAATAGCACAAAAATGGTAATCTTGTCTCATCAAAAGACAGGAGGTAAAAGGAAATGGCTGAAAAGGAAATTCCATTTCGACAAATTCATCTGGATTTTCACACCAGTGAAGCCATTGAGGGGGTCTGCTCAGAATTTGATGCGGAAGAGTTTGCCCAGACTCTTGCGGATGCGCACGTGAATTCTATTACTTTGTTTTCTTGTGGACATCACGGAAATTTATATTATGATTCCAAAATGTTTCCGGAAATGGTCCATCCTCATCTGGCACACAGAGATTTGTTGAGAGAACAGGCTGAAGCCTGCAGAAAACGAGGAATACAGGTAAACCTTTATACAACCATTCGCTGGAACAAGAGAATCGCAGATATGCATCCGGAATGGATCTGTATTGATGAAAACGGAGCACTTCAGGACTATAAGGGAAAGGGGTATTTTGAGGCTGGTTTTTATAAAAACCTTTGTGTAAATACACCGTATCGTGATTTCCTGAAAAAGCAGTTCGGAGAAGTTCTGGAAACGATTCCGGGAGATGGAGTATGGTATGATGCAGCTTTTATGAATGAATGCTGCTGTCCATCCTGCCAGAAACTTATGCGGGAAAAAGGTCTGAATCCTGCAAAAAAGGAAGACCGTCAGGAATTTGCAAGGTGGACTTATTATGATATGGTCGAAGATCTGACCGCATTTGCAAAAAAATATAATCCAGATTTTCATGTCTGCTATAACAAAGGACATGTTGGATATCTCGATAAACCAGTGATAAAGGATTATTCGTATTTTTCTTTTGAATCTCTTCCGGGAGTAGAATGGGGATATCTTGATTTTCCTGTTTCTGCTAAATATATGAGGAATTTTGGAAAAGAGTGTCTTGGACTGACAAGCAGATTCCACACAGAATGGGGCGATTTTCATGCATTTCGTAATGAGGCAGCTATGGAATATGAAGTATTTTCCATGCTTTCCCATGGATGCAAATGTACGATTGGTGACCAGATGGATTACTGGGGAAAATTGAATAAGGATATGTATCAGCAGATCGGAAGGGTTTATAAATCTGTAGAAGAAAAAGAACCCTGGTGTGAGAATGCAAAACCAGTATCTGAAATTGGTGTTTTTACAGCAGAAGAATTTTATGCTACAGGCGTAGCAGGACAGATTCCAGGTGCATCTGAAGGTGTGGCAAGACTTCTGATGGAATATGGATATCAGTTTGATTTTATTGACAGTACTTCTGATTTTGGAAAATACAGGTTGTTAATTTTACCGGATGTAATTCCTGTAGATGAAATATTAGGCCGGAAACTGAGTGCTTATATAAATGCAGGAGGCAAATTACTGGCAAGTTATCAGTCTGGTCTTGACAAAGATCACCAGAAATTTATGATCTCAGAACTGGCAGTAAAATATCTTGGAGATGCACCATATAGTCCGGATTTTATATGGCCGAAAGAACATCTGGCAAAGGGTCTTGCAGATGCAGAACATGTAATGTATGACAAAGGAACACTTGTAGAAGCGACAGATGAGGCTCAGTTTGTCCAGAAAGTAATCCCGCCGGTATTTAATCGTACATATGAACATTTTTGTTCTCATCTTCATTCTCCATCAGGAAGAAAAGAAGTATATCCTGGTATTGTGGAAACAGAAAATACAGCGTATTTTATTCATCCGATTTTTACAACATATCAGAACTGGGCACCTGCATGGTATAAAAAGATCCTGAGAAATGAATTAGACAGAATGCTTCCGAATCCGCTGATTCAGCATAATGGACCATCAACAACACAAGTTACAGTGTTAGATCAGGAACAAGAGAACAGAAGAATTGTACATGTACTTCATTATGTATCGGTGAAGAAATGTAAAAATCTTGAGATTGTTGATGATATTATTCCTTTATATAATCTTAAGATTACTATGACAGAAGAACGTGAAGTAGAGAAAATTTATACAATACCCGATAAACAGGAAGTTCCATTTGTACAGGATGGAAAAAAACTTGAATTTACTCTAAAAGAGATTAAGGGACATCAGATGACTGCTGTTTGTTACAAAAATTAGTAAGGAAAAGAGGAGGTTTTTATATGAAGACAGGGAAAAAAGTTTTAGGGGCTGTATTAGCGGCAGCAATGGCATTATCATCTATTACACCGGTATTTGCAGCAGATAAAGTTAAGATTACATTTATGAGCCGTGACAGTGGTGATACACCTATGGCAAAGGTTTATGAAGACCAGATTGCAGCATTTATGGAAGAAAATCCTGATATTGAAGTTCAGAACGATTCTGTTTATGAGGAATCTGCTTATAACAATAAACTGAAAGTTGCATTATCTACAGGAGAAACACCAAATATCTTTTATTATCCGGCAATTGCCGGCCTGAAAGAATGGGCACAGAATGGAGTTCTGTTGGATCTGACAGATTCACTTAACGAAGATGAAGAATGGAAGAACACGTTCCTGGATGGAGCATTAGATACATATGATCTGAGTGCTTATGGAGTGGATGGAATCTATGCATTGCCAAATGAACTGAATGTGGATGCTATTTTCTACAATAAGGCTTTATTTGAAAAAGCCGGTATTGAGAAAACTCCAGAAACAATGGATGAACTGTATGAGGATATTGATAAGCTGGTTGCTGCCGGAATTACTCCGTTTGGAGTAGGCGGAAAGAATACCTGGGTTATGGGACATATCTTTAATAATATTCTTGCTAAAAGAATCGGAAGAGATGGCATTATAAAATTGGGTACTGGCGAGAAAAAATGGACGGATGATGATGTAGTAGAATGCCTGCAGATTACAAAAGATTTAAAAGATAAAGGTGCTTTTGCAGAGGGATTTGAAGGAATGGATTATAATACTCAGATGAATCAGTTCCTCACCGGAGAAGTAGCAATGATTTCTCACAGCAGCCCTATCATTCCTGAAATGTTTAATTCTGAATCAGAAATTTTGGATGATATTTCATTCTTTGCATTCCCATACTTTGAAGATAAACCAGAGTATAAAGATACACATGTAGTATATACTTCCGGATGGATGCTTTCAGGAACTATGAGTGATGAGGAAAAAGAGGCAACTCTAAAACTGGTGAAATATATGACATCTAAAGAGTCTATTCAGGAACGTATGAATGCAGCGATGAGAGTTGCTCCATATAAAGATATTGATGCACCGGAAGACGCACCGCAGATTTTCAAAGATATGGTTGAATATACAGGTACTATTACAGATTCTGTAGGAGAATATTTTGACTATGATACCTGCTCTACATTAGTAGATACTTCAAGAAATGGAATTTTGAACATGATGCTGTCTGATTCCGCTGAGAATACAGCACAGACTATTCAGGCAGATATTGATGCAAACCGTCCACAGAGCTGACAGATAAAGCAAAAGGAAGGGGGGAGAGCACCCTTCCTTTTGTTTACTCAAAAATAGAAAAGAGGAGGGGTTATTTTGGAAAAAATAAGGAAAAATAAGAAAGTTATTGCGGTATTTTTGATACCTGCAGTATTGATCTATCTTTGTTTTGAATTGATACCTGTAGTTATGTCTGTCTATTTTTCATTTAATGACTGGCCTGGGCTTCAGGCGGTGCCGCTTAAATTTGTAGGATTTAAGAATTATAGTAATCTGTTCCATAATGCAGTTTTTCTTAAGTCGTTGCAGAATGTTCTTATTTACGTTGTTGTAAGTGTTATTTTGCAGGTTCCTATTGGATTTGGACTTGGATTACTGATCCATCATTTCAAAAAAGGACAGAGATTTTTTAAAGCTGCATTTTTTATTCCTATGATTTTATCAGTGACAGCAGTAGCATTGTTATGGAATTTTATTTATTTTCCTACTGACAAGGGAATTCTGAATAGTCTTCTTATTAAAATTGGACTTGGAAATTATATTCAGCAGTGGCTGGTTAATCCTAAAACTTCTTTGATATGTCTGATTGTTGTCAGTACATGGACCAGTGTAGGATATTATATGATCATTTGTTTGGCTGGTCTTACTTCTATACCGGATTCTGTTTTGGAAGCAGGAGAATTAGATGGAGCAACTGGCTGGAAAAAGATTTGGAATCTTTATATTCCAATGCTTTGGGAACCATTAAAAATGTCTACGATCATGGTAATCACTGGAGTATTAAAGATTTTTGATACTGTATACATTCTGACACCTACAGGAGGAACCAGTAACTGTACTATTGTACCAGCACTTTTAATGTATAATGAAGCTTATAGATATGGTCATTATGGAACTGGAAGTGCGATTGCTACGGTCATCTTTGTATTAAGTGCTGCTGTTTCTATTTTTAGTTTGAAACTTATGAATCAGAAAGAATCCATAGAATATTAGGGGGGATAGATCATGAAAACAAAAAAACATTCCGCAGGGTATTATATAGGATTTCTGATATTTATTATAGTTGCTTTGATCAATATTTATCCGATGGTATTTTCAATCTTCTGTTCTTTTAAAGGAAATTTGGAAATATTTTCATCATTTACTGCTTTACCTAAGAAATTACGGATAGAAAATTATTTAACTGCATGGAATGTGGGAAATATAGGAAGATATTTTTTGAATACAATTATTCTTGCAGTTGGAACTCTTGCGATATCAGGTCTTTTTGGAGCAATGGCATCGTATGTTCTGGCAAAATTTAAGTTTCGCGGAAAATCAAAAATATATTTACTGTTTATTTCAGGAATGATGATTCCTATTCAGGCGGTATTAATTCCGTTGTCTTATATTTTTGGAAAACTTGGAATTATGAATAATTATCCGGTATTGATTTTGCTTTATGCGGCGTTTTGTTTTCCAATGACAATTTTGATTCTTACTGGATTTATGAATGGAATTCCGACAGAATTAGAAGAAGCGATGGTAATTGATGGAGCAAATATTTATCAAGTATTTTTTAAGATGATTTTGCCACTGTCAGTTCCGGGAATTGTAAGTGTTTCAATTTTTAATTTTATACAGGTATGGAATAACCTGTTGTTTCCTCTTATTTTTATTTCTGATAAAGATAAAGGTACTATTTCTATGGGACTTCTTGCATTTTTTGGAGAATACAGTACAGATTATAGTTCCAGCATGGCAGGAATTTGTCTTACAACCATTCCGGTAATTATTGCGTATATTTTCTTCCAGGAAAAAATAGAGAATGGTTTAATGAGCGGAGCTGTTAAAGGGTGATAAAAAAGTTGTTGTACTTTTCATTTCCAATATGAAAAGATACAACAACTTTTTTGTATTCCTTATGTATTAATCCTCAAGCTTAATTTTCTCTTTCAGAACTACACAGCCTGCCATATCGCCAATAACGTTAACGCAGGTAGCACCCATATCGCAGAGTGTATTGATACTGATATAAACACCCATAACACCTGCCGGCAGGCCTGCCATAGTTGCGAGGGCTGCGAAGGATGCGATGGCACCGCCCGGGATTCCCGGGGTTCCTACTGACAGGAGTACGTTTGCCAGAAGGATTATGATCA
>OGQO01003616.1_pt1 | contig 10462 bp, 6 predicted proteins | sample 1553241 | NCBI WGS metagenome assembly OGQO01 (sample SAMEA2579933, study PRJEB22360) | human gut metagenome | biome: human gut; feature: human-associated habitat; material: faeces | place: Denmark | collected 2008/2010
TACGCGCGGAGGGGGGGGCCTTGGGGGGGCCGCCTCGGCGAGACGGTCGGAGAGCGTCTGGGCCACCAGCGGATCGTATCTTTCGCTGCGGGACTCCGGTATTCTGGCGCTCACGGCAAACACTCCGATGATGTCGGGGCGCCCTTCGGTGGCGGGCATCACGAAGTCGGCGAGCGAGAGAGCCGGGGCGCCATCGTCGGGCTTCTGGTTGCGCAGCGTTGGGAGGCGCTTCTCCCCTATCACGAGGTCATCTCCGTCGGAGTTGCTCTCATAGAAGGCAGTGACGCCGCGGGCCAATGTCTCGGAGCCGCATCCCTTGAGAAGTGTGCGGGCCTCCCTGTAGAGCTTCCAGGCCTGACGCGCCTTGTCGCGCTGCGACGGCTCAATAGTGGCGAGCCATTGCTCGGCCTCCTTTTCATCGGCTTCTAACGGGAATGTGGCGAGCCAGCTGCCGGTGAGACGCCAGGCATGGAGGAGCATCTTCCAGTTGATGAGCGGCATGAGGTCGCTGGCGGCGATCTCCACAGTCTGTGGGTTGGCGAGGCCTGTTTCCGGCATCACCGGATTCCAGTCGCTCCAGTCGATGGAGAGGCGTCTCTTCCTTGCCTCTTTGAGCGAGATATATGTGGTTTCCTCACCCTCGTGCTCCCGGCGCAGCCGGTCGTATTCCTGACGGAGGCTTTTGGCATATTCCCTGCCGGTGGCGGGTTCGAGCAGGCGTGAGGCTATGATTGGATTCTGCGAGGCGTCGGTGGCATGTATCACCGGGAATGATACGAGCGGGGCTATCTTCAGGGCCGTGTGGAGGCGTGATGTGGCGGCTCCCCCCACCATGAGGGGAATGCGCAGTAGCTCCTTCTCCATAAGCAGGGCCACCTCGGCCATCTCGCCGAGCGACGGGGTGATGAGTCCTGACAGGCACACTATGTCGGCTTTCTCCCTCTTCGCCGTCTCCACAATCTTTTCGGCCGGAGCCATCACGCCGAGGTCTGTCACCTCGAAGTTGTTGCATTCGAGCACGCTGGCCACTATGTTCTTGCCTATGTCATGCACGTCGCCCTTCACGGTGGCTATCACTATATGTCCGGCTTTCGTCCGGGCGCCGTCGTTGCGGAGCATGAGGGGGCGCAGGTGGTCGACAGCCCTTTTCATGGCCCTCGCTGTCTTCACCACCTGAGGCAGAAACATGCGTCCGTCGGCGAAGCGGCGCCCCACTTCTTCCATCCCCTCCATGAGAGGGCCGTCGATGATGGCGCGAGGGTCGTCGCCAAGCCCTAAGAGCTCGTCGAGGTCTTTTTCGAGGTGTGTCGTGTCGCCGACGACGATATCGTCGCGGAGGCGCTCCTGCGGGCTAAGGGAGTCGCGCTGCGCTGCGGTGGTTTTGGACGCAGCGGGCGCCGCTCCTTTCTTCTCCGGCAGGTGGGTGAGGGCGTATTCGGAAAGCTCGGCAGGAGCTTCCTTACGCCTGGCGAGCACCACGTCGTCGAGTATCGCGCGGAGCTCCGGCTTGATGTCTTCATATTCCGGCAGTGCGGCGGGATTCACAATGGCCATGTCCATCCCGGCGAGGCGGGCGTGATGCAGGAAGACGGCGTGCATGGCCTCGCGGAGGGGGTTGTTGCCACGGAAGGCGAAGGAGAGATTGCTCACGCCGCCGCTCACCTTGGCGCCGGGGAGATTGCGCTTTATCCAGCGCGTGGCCTCTATGAAGTCGCGGGCATAGAGGTCGTGGGCCTCCACACCGGTGGCCACCGCCATGATGTTGGGATCGAAGATGATGTCGCGGGGAGCTATGCCCCCTTTCTCGGTAAGTAAGCGGTATGCTCGGGCGCATATTTCTGTCTTGCGGCTGAAGGTGTCGGCCTGCCCCTGCTCGTCGAAGGCCATCACCACCATTGCCGCTCCGAGCGAGGAGATGAGGCGTGCCCGGCGCAGCAGCTCCTCCTCTCCGTCGCGCAGGGATATGGAGTTGACGATTGCCTTTCCCTGAAGGTTTTTCAGGGCCGTGACGGCTGTCTCGGGGTCGGAGGTGTCGATCATGAAAGGCACTCGGGCGATGTCGGGGTCGGCGCCGGCGAGGCGCAGCAGGCGCGTGAAGGCGGGGCGTGTGTCGAGCAGCGGGTCGTCGAGGTTGATATCGATTACCTGTGCGCCTTTCTTCACCTGCGAGGCTGCGATCTGCAGGGCCTCGTCGAAGTTCTCCTCCTTGATGAGGCGTAGGAACTTGCGTGAGCCGGCCACGTTGCATCGTTCGCCTACGATGGTGAACGCACCTTCCGGCGCCTTCAGCGGCTCGAGGCCGGCGAGGGAGAGTGAGTGGTCGGAGGGTTTGGGGCGGTGTGGTGTGGCTCTGTCGCGGAGTGCAGCGAGGGCTTCGATGTGTTGTGGGGTTGTGCCGCAGCAGCCTCCGGCTATGTTGAGGATGCCTTCGGTGAGGAGAGGCTCCATCTCGGCGGCGAATATTTCGGGTGAGGCGGCGTAGCGGCCGAGCTCGTCGGGAAGTCCGGCGTTGGGATGGCAGCTGATGTAGAGGTGAGACACATCGGCGAGGCGGCGTATGTGGGCCGCGGTGTCGGCGGGGCCGCTTGAGCAGTTGAGGCCGATGCCGACCACCTCCGGATAGCATTCGGCGGTGAGTGCGAGGGCGGGGATTGTCTGTCCGGAGAGGATGCGGCCCGAGCGGTCGGCCACTGTTGCGCTGACCATCACGGGGAGATGGAGGCCGAGGGTGTCCATGGCCTGACGGCATCCCAGGAGCGCGGCGCGGAGATTGATGTTGTCGTAGACGGTCTCGATGAGTATTATGTCGGCGCCGCCGTCGGCCAGGGCGAGTGCCTGCTCGCGGAAGGCGTCGGCCAGAGTGTCGAAATCCACGTCACGCTTGGCCGGGTCCTCCACGTCGGGACTAAGGGAGGCGGCGTGGGCTGTCGGGCCTATCGTGCCGGCCACCAGCACCCTTCGTTCTGCCTGAGCGTCGTCGGCTGCCCGGCGTGCCAGACGCGCGCTTTCCCGGGCGATCTCGAAGCTGAGGCCCTCCATGCCGTAGCGGGCCATGGAGAGACGGTTGGAATTGAAGCTGTTGGCGGTGATGATGTCGGCGCCGGCCTCGATATATCGGCGGTGGATGTTGTGGATGTCGGCCTTGCGGGTGAGCGAGAGGAGGTCGTTGTTGCCGCTGAGGCGCGACGGCCAGTCGGCGAAGCGCTCGCCGCGCCACTGGCTTTCCGTGAGGCAGAGGCGCTGTATCATGGTGCCCATGGCGCCGTCGAGGATGAGCACTCGCCGGCTCAGCGTGTCGCGCAGCTCGGCGGGTGTTAGTGTGGATGGTGATGACATACGGTGTGGTGGATTTCTTTAGATGTAGGAGTTGTTGAAGGATTAAAAGACTTTCTTCACTACACCGGCCACGCTCTCTGAGAGCGACATGGTGTAGTAGTGTATTCCGGGAGCGCCGTGTGCGAGGAGGTCTCGGCTCTGCTCCACACACCATTCCACGCCTATCCGCGAGGCCTCTGCGTCGGTCTTCGCCTTGCGCAGCTCGGAGGCGAGTGCCTCGGGGAGCTCGGTGCGGAACACCTTCGGCAGCACATTGAGCTGGCGGAGCTTGGAGATGGGCTTCAGCGCCGGAATCACGGGCACCGTTATCCCCGCCTTCCGGCAGCGCTCAAGGAAGGAATAGTAGTTGTCGTTGTTGAAAAACATCTGGGTCATGAAGTATTCGGCCCCTTCGTCCTGCTTCTTCTTCATGTAGTGGATGTCGGAGTCGAAGTTGGGTGCCTCCTCGTGCTTTTCGGGATAACACGCCATGCCGTAGGAGAAGGGGATGTGGATTCCCTGGATGCGTGTGTCGTCGATGCCCTTTCCGAGGTTGAAGTCGTTGACCTGCTGCTGGAGTCCTGAGGCGTGCTCGTGGTAGTCTTCGGGGGCGCCGTGGAGCTCTCCCTGCGTCTTGTCGTCGCCCCTCACGAGGAAGAGGTTGTGGATGCCGAGGAAGTTGAGGTCGAGCAGGGCGTATTCTGTCTCGTCTTTTGAGAACCCGCGGCATATGATGTGTGGCACGGTGGCTATGCCGTAGTGGTTCTGGAGGGCGGCGGCGATGGCCACGGTGCCGGGTCGCTTGAGGATGCTGACGCGCTTGTGGGTGCCGTTGGGGAGCGGCTTGTAGACGTATTCGCTGTGGTGGGAGGTGATGTTGATGAATTTGGGGTCGAACTCCCGCAGCGAGTCCACGATATCGTAGATCTTGTATATGCTGTTGCCCTTGAGCGGGGGCAGGATCTCGAAAGAGAACACCGGGTGGTCGCCGTTATAGAAATCTGTGACTTTCATTTTCAGCTGGTTGGCGTAGCGGCATGCCGGAGGTATGTCGCTACATTCTGATTGTTGACATTTAGGCTTTTGACGGCTTTCGCGAGGCGTCCGAGGGCAGTCTGGATCACGCTGCGCGGGGAGCCGGCGTTGAGGCGCATGAATCCGTGGCCCTGGGCTCCGAACATCTCGCCGTCGTTGAGGGCGAGGCGCGCCTTGTCGATGAAGAGGCTCTGGAGGGCGTCGTGGTCGAGGCCGAGCCCCCGGCAGTCGAGCCATACGAGGTATGAGGCCTGCGGCCTCACGGCCTTCACGCCCGGGATGTGTGCGTCGATATATGAGACGATGAAGGACGCCTCGCTTTCTGTGTAGGAGGGCTTTGCGGGGAGCCACTTGTCGCCGTGGAGGTATGCGGCGGCAGCGGCGGCCTGCTGGCCGAGGCACGGGGCGCATAGCTCGGTGGCCTCGAGGCGGCTGAAGAAGCGATGGCGCAGCGCGTCGTCGGGCACTACGGTCCAGGAGCTTGCGAGCCCCGGTATGTTGAAGGCCTTCGATGGGGAGCCGAAGGTGATGCTGATGCGCGCGGCCTCGGGGCTGACGGTGGCGAAGGGGGTGTGGACGTGGCCCGGCAGCGTGAGGTCGCAGTGTATCTCGTCGCTTATCACGGTGACGCCGTGGCGGGTGCAGATGTCGGCGAGGCGGCGCAGGGTTTCCGGGCTCCATACCTTTCCGCCGGGGTTGTGGGGGTTGGAGAGGATGAGCAGGCGTGCGCCGGGAGCCACTTTCTCAAGGTTGTCGAAGTCCATCACGAAGGTGCCGTCGGGGTTTTGGATGAGCGGGTTCTCCACGCATACGCGTCCGTTGTCGATGGTGACGAAGCGGAAGGGATGATACACCGGTGGCTGGATGATCACCTTGTCGCCCGGCTCCGTGAGGAAGCAGACGGCGAGGGCTATCCCCTTCACGATGCCGGGGATGAAGGATATCCACTCGGGATTGATGTCCCAGCCGTGGCGCCGGCGCTGCCAGTCGATGATGGCGTGGCGCCACTCCGGGTGCTCGACGGCGTAGCCGAGCACCGGGTTTGCGGCTTCCCTCATCACGGCTTCCCTCACGAAGGAGGGGCTTTCGAAGTCCATGTCGGCGACCCAGAGGGGAATGAGGTCGTCGCGTCCGAAGCGCTCGCGGAGGGCGTCGGTCTTGAGTGCGCCGCTGCCGCGGCGGTCTATGATGCTGTCGAATTCCATATCTTATTGCTGATTGTTGGTGAGGGCCTGGCGGAGGTCGGCAAGGATGTCGTCGGGGTCTTCGAGACCTATTGACAGGCGTATGAGGTTGGGGTCGATGTCCATCTCGCGTCGCTTCTCCTCGGGGATGGTGCCGAAGATGGTGGAGTAGGGATGTATGGCGAGTGTCTTGTTGTCGAAGAGGTTGGTGGCGCGTCTCACGAGCTGCAGCCTGTCGATGAATCGTCGGCACGCCTCCTCGTCGGCGAGCTCGATGGTGACCATTGCCCCGTATCCGCCGTATTGCTCCTTGGCGAGCATGTGCCACGGGCTGTCGGTAAGGCCGGGATAGTTTACGCTCTTCACTCCGTCGACGCTTTGGAGGGCCGAGGCTATATGGAGGGCCGACTGCTCCTGGCGGGCGTATCTCACCTCCAGGTTCTCGAGACCGAGCAGGTGCATGTATGCCACCTGTGGCGTCATGTATGCGCCGAGGTTGAAGAGGGCGTCGCCCTTGACGCGGGCTGTGATCTCGGGGAAGTTGCCGTAGTCGATGATGAGTCCGCCGAGCGATGTGGCGCCGCCGCTCACGTATTTTGTGGAGGACACGATCTCAAAGTCGATGCCGAGTGCCTTTCCGTCGTAGAGGGTGAATGGAATCATCGTGGTGTCGGCGATGAGTGGCACGCCGTGTCGGTGCGCGATGCGTGAGAGGGCCTTGATGTCGGCGATCTCGAGCTGGGGATTGGTCACCGACTCCAGGAATATGCAGCAGGCGTTGTCGGGCCATTGGCGCTCCACGGCCTCGGGGTCGGTGAGGTCGAGCAGCGAGGTGGATACGCCGAATCGGGCGAGGGTGCGTGTGAGCAGCAGGAAAGTGTTGCCGAAGACGTGGCGTGAAGTTACGATGCCGGCTCCGGCCGAGGCGGTTGCCACCATGATGGCGGAGATGGCTGCCATGCCGGAATTGAGGGCGGTGACGGCAGTGGCACCGGTGACGGCAGCCACCTGCTTCTCGAGGAATGTCACGGTGGGGTTGGTGACGCGTGAGTAGTCGGGCGAATCGCTTCGGCCGCAGAAGGCGTCGGCCATGTCACTGGCGTTGTCGAATTCGTATGCCACGGAGTTGTAGAGAGGCATCGAGATGCTGCCGTAGGCGTCCGGGCGCTGGAAGCGTGCGCCTATGATTCTGGTTGATTTCTTCATATCTGTCATAAAAAAGACAGTCCGGCAGAAATGCCGGACTGTCGATATATACTGTAGAATTGTTTGTCTTAGAGCATACAGGGCATCGACACCCGGCGAAGTCGGCTGCGCATCATCATCATGCCCGTCATTCGGCCCTTGGAGCCGTTGTCGGGAGTCTGGAAGGATGCTATGTATGCGATTCGCTGCATGTAGATGTCTGTTTGATTGTCAAATCGGATGCAAAGGTAGCAATAAAAATCGTAAAAACAAATAAAAAATAGAAATCAGATATACACGGGGCCATGCCGCTGCATCCGGTTGTCGCTGTCCGACTTGAAATAGTCAGAGATTCGGGAAGTAATCTTTCTATACAGCATATAGACGCAATATATTGGTTATCATTGATATAAGTGGAATATTCACACTTTTCAACCCTGATTGGAGGTATAAAACCACACTTTTCAATCCGATTCAAGGGATAAATTCCACACTTTTCAATCCGATTTACGGCTGCAAATATACACTTTTCAATTCAAACAGGCAACATAGCCGGCTTCCTCACCTTACCATTCGCGGAGCTTCTTTTTACACGAAAAACAACCTTTTTAGGGGTTTAAACCCCTAAAAAGGTTGTTTTTCGTGCCTAAAATTTGCGTATTCGTTTGATAATGATTAATTTTGTAAAAATTGAAAATTATGACACGAAAAACTTTGATAGCCCGTCAGCGGGAATGCGATGAGCTTACCCAATGTATGGAATCCGACAAGTCGGAATTCGTAATTATCTGCGGACGCAGACGTATTGGCAAGACATATCTGGTGGATAGATTCTTTAAGGGAAAATTCGACTTTAAATTCGTTGGAGGCCATAACCTTAGGACAAGAGACCAGCTACGCAATTTTGCAAAGGCTCTGACGAGATATTCGAAGCGCAGATATCAGGAATTCTCCGACTGGATAGAGGCTTTCGATGCATTGGAGGAATATCTTGAATCTCTTCCATCCGACAGGAAAAAGGTGGTTTTTATAGATGAGATGCCTTGGATGGACTCCAAACGTTCTAAATTTGTAAGTGTATTGGAGAATTTCTGGAACGGCTGGGCCAATGGACAGTATGATATCGTCCTTGTGGCCACCGGTTCTGCAACCTCATGGATGGTTGACAAGCTGATAAAAAACAAGGGTGGTCTCCACAATAGAATCACAAGGCGCCTGTACCTGTCTCCCTTTACCCTTAAGGAAACTGAGGAATATCTCAAGGAAAGGCGCACCACATGGGATAGATATGAGATGCTTCAATGCTATATGGTGACCGGCGGCATCCCTTTCTATCTCGATCTGGTGAATCCGAGGGAGACGCTTGCCCGAAACATCGACCGTCTCTGCTATGAGGAAGGGGGGGCGCTGAGTCAGGAATTTGATGAACTCTATAATGCTGTGTTCCCTTCTGCAGATACATATATTTCGGTAGTGAGATTGCTGTCGGAACATAAAAACGGCCTTACACGTAAGGAAATCGGAGAGAAAATAGGCCTGAACGGTACGAATCTAAGCCGCATAATCAGTAATCTTGAAAAATGCAGCTTCATCGGCAAGCGCGCCCAGTATGGCAACAAGAAGAATGAAGCCATCTATCGCCTGATAGATTTCTATACGCTCTTTTATTTTAAATTTATAGAGGGCAATCTGACTCTTGACAATGCATGGTGGACCCATCATATCGATTCCGCCAAAATATCCTCATGGCAGGGACTCACTTTCGAAATCATCTGTATGGAGCATCATCAGCAGATCAAGGATGCTCTCGGTATTTCAGGAATGGCTACTTCTGTGTCGACATGGAGATGCTATCCGGATGAGAAGAGAGATTTGCCGGGTGGGCAGATTGATATGATTATTGAGCGAGCCGACCGTATGATACACTTATGCGAGATGAAATTCTCGCAAAGAGCATATAATATCTCTGCTGAATATGAGAAGAAACTGCGAGACCGAATGTGGCTGTTTGATATGAGAACCAATAACAGGAAGCCACTCGTGCATACCTTTGTGACCACTTTCGGACTTGGAGAAGGTAAACATCACAGCATCGTCCACAGTGAAGTCACCATGGATGACCTTTTCAACAACTGACCCTGCCGCCGGCTTCCTCACTTACCCTTCTCGGAGCTCTTTTAGGTGCGAAAAACAATCTTTTCAGGAAGATGGAGGTATCAGGTCGATTGTATATTTATTAACCAATAAGGTCTAAATATGGCTTGATTTAACATTTGATAACATTCTTCAATCTATTGCTAAACTATTGATATCCAATGAAGTGTCAGTTGAAGAATTTCTTCAGGGGAAAGAGATGGGCTAAGATACTGTGATAAAATCAAAATCTTTTTGAGGAATATTTGACCAATATCTGTGTTTTTCTCAAAATGGCGTAAATTGTAGCCTGATTCACTATATTTATAAATTACCCAAGACGGCATTCGCTCTGGGGGGCGATTTAGTTCGCCCCCGCCGCTCAGGCATCCCCTCCCAGAAGGAGAGAGGAATGTTTTGTCGATAAAGTTGTAATTTTCTCTGTCAAAAGCTCGGTTTTGTGCAAAATTCAGCTTAAATTTGCACATAATTATGATTATGGAGGACGCATTCCGATATGGAATCGTCCATCTCGTGTAGGCCGAGTGTTATCACCGGCCTATTTTTCTATCTGTCAGCCTTTAGTGGAGTATGCCGGGTCGTAAGACTTCTTGGATTTGCAGACTGAATACATCAGGGTCAGCAGTTTGCGCATGACGGCGACAAGAGCCACTTTCCCTGACGGATTGGATTTCTTAATCCGGTCATAGAACTCTCTCATCTTGGGATTGCATCGGATGGCGGCCATCGCGCAGATGTAGAGCATAGACCGCATTGTCGAATTTCCTTTTTTCGATATGTGTCGTTTGGGATCCTGTGGACCTGACTGACGGGCTACGACATCCAGGCCTGCGAATGAGATTACCTGCCGTTGATTGTTGAAGTTGGCGAAGCATCCGACCTCGGCAAGTATTGCGGCAGCTGTGGTCTGACCTATTCCCGGAACGGTTGTTGACAGTCTGACAGCCTCTTTGAATTGTTCGGATTTATCGACAAGATTCCGGATCTCGGTTTCGGCCTTGGAGATGTTTTTATCGACATCGTCAAGTGCGGCAGAGCATATCCTAACAGTCTTTTTGTCTGAGAAAGAGCTTGCTGTAAGCGCTCCAAGCTGGTTCTTCAGCATCGTGCTGTGTTTTACCAAAGAGGCGCGCAGGCGGCACAGTGACCGTATTGACGCAAGCTGCTCATCCGGTGCCTCCCAATTCTTGAGCCTGCGGTTCTCGCATCCGAGCATCGAGAGAATATAGGCATCGATCTTGTCGGTCTTAGTCTTATATCCTTCGTATTTTGCGAAGTCTCTGACTCGGTTTGCCGGAACAACGTGGACTGTCATTCCAAGTTTGGTCAGGTGCATTGCAAGAGCCTCGTAATATACTCCAGTAGGCTCCATGACAAAGCATAGCGGATACCCTTTGAGGGACTCCTTACGGACCCACCTGACGAGCTGGTTAAAGCCATGTTTGTCATTAGTGAACTCTATCGAAGGTGTGCTGCATCCCTCTGCATCAAGCATGGACAGACAGGTAAACGTCCCTTATGACGCATGCCTACCGAGAGAGTCCCGACTTCCGGGACTCTCCGCATCATAGGCTTCTTGCAAAAATTGG
>OGQO01003617.1_pt1 | contig 10461 bp, 4 predicted proteins | sample 1553241 | NCBI WGS metagenome assembly OGQO01 (sample SAMEA2579933, study PRJEB22360) | human gut metagenome | biome: human gut; feature: human-associated habitat; material: faeces | place: Denmark | collected 2008/2010
AGTGACGTTGTCGGAAGGGAGCGGGAGCCGTGTCTCTGTCGAGGTGGTGCGCCTCTGGGCGAAGCTTTGCCTTGTATTCACAACAGACACCGACCAGACCGTCAGCGTCAGCAAGATCGCTATGACCCCGGCTCTCAATGAGAAAGGCGTGAGACTGCTTCCCGACTACTCGACACTCGACGGGAAGCCGAATACCGCTGATGGTCGTCCGAGCCTTATAGCCGGCGCGGTATGCTCAAGGCTCGAAAGAATTCCTGCCACTCCTCTGACCGTGACAAAAGACGCTTCTGCTTCGGAGACTTTCTATCTGCTTGAATCGTCGGCGCAGAATCATCCCACAGGTCATTATCCCATCGATCTTGAGGTCAAGTATGACGACGGTGCGGTGCAGACTGTGAGCGCTCTTGCCTGGCAGCTCGACCATATCAATCGCAATGACTTCGTCACGATTCCGGTGCTGCTCACCAATTGGCTGGTGGACATAGACGTGCTTTTCTATCCCCCCATCGGCGGTTATCCCGCAGTGCTCACGGAGAAGAAGGACAACGAGTTTTACACCAGGTTCGGCTCCGGCGGAAAATTCGTGATCCGCCCGACCGTAACCACCGCCTCCGGCGAGATAGTCGCCGACAGCAATCTCGAATTCACCCTTTCAACGGAGGATGCCGCCGGCATTTTCAGCCAGACCCCTTCGGAAGATCCTGCCACGCATGAGATCACAGGAGAGCTCGCTGACGTAAGGACAGGTACCGCCGTAGTGACACTTACAATAAAAATAAAGACCGACCAGCTCCAGCATGAAATCATGCGGAAGCTATATATCATACGAAACTGATGAAGAAGCTAATTCTCACAATGCTCGCAGTTCTCGGCGGCTACGCTTCACTCGCCGGGCGAACTCAGCTTATAACAGACGCCGGTCAGCTTGTTGTCAATAATATCGGTGACGGAACCGTCAATAATCTTATCGACAACAACATATCGACATACCTGCATTCTCCTCAGACGGGAGATCTTAGCGATAATTGCCGTATCCAGGTGAACCTGACAGAGGCCATGACATTGGGTGATGATGAGGATCTCGTAGTATTTATTCAGAGATGTGGCCATGGAGAATCGGATTCCCATCCCACAGCCATGAAGGTGGAATTAAGCTCAGACGGTACGAACTGGGAATCCGTGTGGGATACGGATAATAAATCATGTCATGTCTATTTCCTATACCGTGGTCCGAAAACAAAGGAATATTCAACCCGAATCCACACATCCAAGCCCATTAAGTCCTTGCGCTTCACGGTGACAGCCAACAGCGGCCGAAAATTCGACAGTGCCGGTCACCGCTATATGGGTCTTGCGGAATTCCAGATCTACAGGCTCGGCCGCAACGAGAATTACAGCGAAAACCTTATTGACCGCTTCCACCTGACCACCGACTACCTCCGTAACCTTAAGAGCCACGAATTCATCAATACTCAAAGTGTCCTTTATGAGGATAACCGGATATGGGGCCGTAACGCCAGTATGGTAGACTGGTGTGACTGGAATGGGTGGCAAGATGGCAGATGGACGAAAAACACGGAAGAACTCAGGGAGGCAGGCGTCGAGATGCCTGACTATACCATGATCACCCACAATCCCGATGACCCTCGTGGTTATACTCCAGACAACGGTCAGCGGAGGCAGCCGACCCACGTTACGGAACATATCCTTTATGCGATTCCAGGTGATGCCATAGCCCTCTATCCGTATTATAGCTTTACCGATGCCACTACATTCAAAGATAATAATAAAGTGACATTCGCACACTGGTATGATTATCAAGGAGGCGGCCATCTCAATACCTCGCATGACATGACCGGGGGCGCCACATCGATGCTTGACTTTCTCGCCGATCCGTCCGGAGTGCTGAAAAATGATGGCTACGGATATTTCGCCGGTGTGGAATTCGGCAAGGAGATACCTCTGAGGATATCGACGCCGCAGGAGTATATTGACTATGTCAACGCTGCAAACGCATCAAGTGCCGGATGGAAGTTGAGCGCCCAACTTGTAGCCGACCTGGATTTTTCAGGTTATGACAATGTCCCCTCACTCGGTAAGGAGCATTATTTCGGAACTCTTGAAGGAAACGGACACACCATCAGTAACCTCCGTATGATCAGGGACGAGGATGGTGTGGGATTGGTGAAGAATGCAAGCAACAACGCCATAATCCGGAATCTTATCATTGACGAAACATGCACATTCCAAGGCAGGACCAATGTGGCGGCGGTGTTCGGTAAGGTAATCTTTGGCAACGGGAGAAGCATAAGCAATGTGCAGACCTATGCGACTGTCATAGCCACACAGGGGAGCGCGGCGGCGCTCGTGGGTGGCCATACTGATGAATATAATCCTCCGCTAACCATCAGCAATTGCTATGTGGGAGGCAGTGTGAGAAGCGAAGCCAGTGGTCCGGTTGCGGCTGTCGCGGTATGGGATAATTATGATAGACTGGCTATCAGCAATACCGTTAGTGTTGTTGCGGATGTGGATAATTTCGCGGTAGGTGTGTCTCCAGCCCAGATTGATAACTGTTATGGCGACTATGATCAGTTGGGACCTGATCATCAATTGCCTGATGATCAAAACAGCCAGGAGTTTATTCAGAAGTTGGGCGAGGGATGGAAATCCAACGATGTTTTAGGTCATGCGGTCCCCAAAGTTGTTCTGCCGTTTGATTTAGGAGAGGCTAAATTCGGTGGCGTGGCTACATTCTTCTGTCCGCGTTCGCCATACGTTCCCGACGGCACTTTGCAGAACCTTCCATTCCGTGACGGTCAGAAAGAATTTGTGATAGCAGCCGATTTCAGCCAGTCGTTCACACACACACATCATATTACCGACAATGAGATTATCGAGCCTGTAATCCAGTTCCGTCATATTTTCCGCATTCGCGACGGCAAGGAGTTTGCAGAGGAATTCTCCGGGTCGAGGCAGGCGAATGATGAATATGTGAGAAAGAACCTGCGACGGGTGTCGGCCCGGTCAGGCAAAGGGTTCCAGATACGTCTCGACAGCCCTATACCCAAGAAAGGCACCACACGCTCTAAATATTATTATAAAATATCGGATACCGACTACCGGCGTGTCTGCACTATGAACATGACGGTGACTCACCTTGAAACCGGCGAAGTCCAGAAGATAATCATCGGTGCCGACGGCGGCATGAAGGATGAGAACGGGACAGATATTCTGGATGCTTCCGGCAAACCCATAAATGACAGTCATTTTTATTATGGCGAGTCATTCGACGGCTATGGCTCCAGGGTAATCGACGGTATCACTTATAATATATGCGGTGGCGGCGGTTCATATTACACTATGCTTAAGTGCGATAATCCGAAAGAGGGCCGATATCTGGTACGCATCACAGGCAACGATATCAATGCCAATCCAATCATGATATGCGACGGTAGCGGAAGTCTGCTTGTGGTGATGGAGATGGAGCTGACTTTCCTTCCGGAGAGCGTCGCTTGCATGGTGACCGATAACGAGCTTTACGCCAATGACGCTTATGCGCATGCACGCGAGGAAGAACTCGAGAAGGCATACGGAGCGCCTAAGCAATATCAGAATTTCGACCAGTTCGCGGCCCTTGAGAAACTTGGCGATAAGAATGATTATCTGGATGGAAGCTCACATAAATACAGGTATAAGTGGCCGATGCCCTGGAAAGACAATACATACGCGTATGATTACAGTGAGACAAGGGATTTCAACATGTATTGCGTGGCCAGTCACAGTTCCAAGACTCCATATAGTGCGGCTGCTGGCAAACATATCAATCCGGATGGCTCTAAAGGACTATATGACAGGCTTTATTATAAGACCACGCGTATCAGCGGCAATGACAAGTCGAAAGTCAGCTACGGCTATTTCTATTATGTGAATGCCGCTAAAGATCCCGGAGTCTCGGCTAGGCTGTCGATAGAGGATATCTGTATGGGCAGCACGGTTCATGTATCTGCATGGATAGCTGAGTTCTCGGATGACAGGGAAGTAGCGAATGTCTCATTTAACTTCATAGCTGTCCGTAAAGACGGGGATCGTATACTCCTGCATTCGTTTATATCCGGATATGTGCCCGTGAAGGGAGAATGGATGAATGTGTATTATTCATTTGTGCCCAATTACTCGGAGGCGGGTATCACTCCTGATGATGTCGACCATTTCGAGCTTGAACTTGAAAACAACTGTACAAGCTCCAATGGTGCCGACTATGCCATAGACAACATTCGTCTCTATGTTGTCAATCCGGTGGTGTATGCCGAGCAGAATGAGCCGATATGTGACGAAAAAGTGAGTGATGTAGGTGTGCGTGTCGACTCGCCTTTTGACGTGCTGCTGCAGGTTGTCGGCGAGACCGAAGCGAAAGTAGATATGGATGGCGAGCAGATAGACCTGTATTATACATTCATCGACAAACAGAAATTCGATGAGGAATATGCGTCGACAGGTAACGGGGCAGAAGCATATGACAAGTCTGTATTGAGATACAACTATGCGGATGCAGATGACGGCGCTGCAGACCAGACGTTTGGAAAAGTCACGTTCAATACCTGCTTCAATAGTAATTCCGACTATCCGGCTGATGACATAGCTGTAAATGCGAATGCATGGAAAGGGGTGGATGATGGAACCCGTATCATCATTTTCAATACGCGGCTGAGCAATATCTCCATCGGCAAGGAATATTATATTTCCATCTATGTGTCTCCCGCCGGGGAAATCAGTCCGGGGTGGAGTGAGTTCAACATCAAGGATCCGTGCGCCAAAGTTAGTGTGGTGAGGGTGAAGCCGACAAGCACCGTCAAGATTGACGGCGAGGTTCGTGAGGACTCCGACAACATAAGCGTCTGTGAGGGACAGAAACCGGTGGTGCAGGTTGACATCTATGGAAAGAAAGACGAGACATCCGGAACCATCACCGATGAGCCCCTTGAGAAGAACGCCCGGATGGACTGGTATGACGGCACGTATGTCGAATTTATGGCTGAGCGGAACAGTGATGGACTGTTTCTCAGCGAGGCTCTGTCAGAATTCCGCAAGGAATATCCTGCGGCTGAGAACTGCGATGTGGCTGCGGTTGCCGGCCTGACCGAGGCTATGATTGATTATCTGAAAGAAGCCACGACAACATCGGAGGGAACCACGCTTCCGAAACTGTGTCTATCGCAGACGTCATATGTTTTTCCTTCGGAGGCAATCCCCGATGGGCAGGATTATGTTTACTGCCATGTAGTCGCGATACCCATAATAGGGAAGGAAGAAGGCCGACTCATCTGCTCGGAGCCGACAGAGGTGCGCATCCGGGTGGAGCGAAAGGCTCCCACACTGCTGCATGGCTTGACTTCCATAACCTACCCCGACCGGATCATCGACGTGCCGCTGCGCATCGGCTTGAGGCAGCTGAAGTCGGTGAGCGGTGCGAAGGCATCCGCGGCAAGCCAGACGACAAACCTCAGAATCCCAGTGAGGAAGGTGACAGGGACTTCAGAAAACGCAACGGCTATGAGGCTGGTCAATACCAAGCCTTATATCTTTCTGGTGGAGACGAATGACCCCGACTATGAAGACTTAGGCACTCTGGACGATGCCGACAATAATATAGGGCTGATGTCCGTCGGAGAGATCAAGAGTCTGACCGCCCGGATTGGTGGTGATGAGAATGCTTTCGAGGCTGTGCTCTACAACGACGTGTTCATCCCTAAGGAGGGATATTACTACCGTCTGCGCTTCAGCTTCGAGGAGGATGCCGCTGCCGGCTCTGCGGAGGAGGGTGTCGTGGCCTGCGGCGGCCAGGACGTGTTTACGATTAAAGTGGTGCCGGAGTACCAGAAATGGAACGGCGGCTCTGCCCTGACCGACCGCAACTGGAACAATGACGCCAACTGGAGCCGCGTCGAGGCTGAGGATCTTTACCTGACAGCCGACCGCAAGACAGCCATGGATGAGTTTGTGGCCGACGGAAGCAACAAACGCAAGTCCAGCTATGCGCCACTCGACTTCACGAAGGTAATCATACCGAGCATTGCAGATCCAATCAATAATCCTCCGCTGCTCGAAAAATACGAAGGGCAAGCTGTCGAGGACCTTTCATCTTCATATAGCGACATCTCCAGCAAGGTAATCTGGACGAAAATTCCTTCATCTGATGCGGCCGGTGCTGCCACACATGATATCGAGTATGATATGGCGGCATATGACGCTCCGGAAGGGCAGCCGTCCCAGGTGAGATGCCGCCCGTGGTATTCCAATACCTGCGAGCAGATACATTTCCGTCCAAATTCGGAAATCGGCGGTCAGGGCAATCTCATCTATCAGAAGGCTTGGGTCGACATCACTGTCCTGCCGGGTCGCTGGCACACTCTCGCGACTCCGCTCAAAACGGTTGTGGCCGGCGACATGTACCTCCCCAGGGCCAATGCCCGTCAGGAAACCGAGCTCTTTCAGGACATCACCTTCTCATACGGTGATTACAACCGCTTCGCTCCCGCCGTATATCAGCGTGGCTGGAACAAGAGCACAACTACAGTGTTTGAAATTGGCGGTGGCAGCAGGAATGTGGCTCTCAAAGCCGACTGGAGTAATGTCTACAACGACGTGACGGAGGTTTATGGCAGGGGAACCGGCTTCTCCATCAAGACCGATGTGTCAGGCGTCACCTCGCCATCCGCGGATGGCGTTTTGTTCCGCCTCCCCAAGGCTGACGCCTCTTTTGACTATTTCAGCCAGGACGGTACTCAGCAGGGCAATACCACCGCTATTGACCGCACCGACTGTTACAGGCTCAACGATGCAGACGGCACCATCACTTCCGTAAGCAGAGGGGGTAATCAGTATTTCCTCGTCGGCAACCCTTTCATGGCGCATCTTGACATGCAGAAGTTTCTTCAGGCGAATAGCTCCAGGATCAATGCCAAGTACTGGGTGCTGACCGGGAGCTCCCAGGGTGTGGCCATCTTTGATGAGACATCCGATGGTTTTGTGGGTACTGAATCCGGCTATGTCGCTCCTCTGCAGGGGTTCTTCCTTGAAGCAAAAGACGGTGCTGCTGCAACTGAAGGCGGCGATTCTGAATTGGAACTGGTTTATACTGCCGATATGGCATGCAATACCTCCTTCATGACCTCTCCGCTTCGCTCGGCGGTCCACGCCAATGGCGGCAACATCGTCACTATCTCGGCTGTGCAAGAGGGTGGGGTAGTGTCGCAGGCGTTCATCAATCTCTCGCCGGAGGCTACCAAGGAGTATGACGAGAGGAATGACGCAGTGCTCATCGACAATTCGGAGCTGGAGGTGCCCGCTTCAGTCTACACGATAGGAGGCAATCGAGCTCTCTCGGTGAACACGACGGATGATGTCGACGGCACGGAGGTGGGCCTCATTACTGACGCCGATGCCCACACCACACTCGTGTTTGACGGCGTGGATGCGCTGACCGACGTCTATCTCTACGACGCGGCGCTCGACCGCAAGTGCTCGCTCTACGACGGTCTGGAGTACATCATCGATGGACCGGCCGCCGGCCGCCTCTTCCTGATGGGCCACTCGGAGATCTCCGACAGCGAGATCCAGGGCCTCAGCGTGGTGGTGCGCGGCAATGACGTGCGCATCGAGTCTGGCAACTCGATGCCGGTGGCAGCGAGGGTATATACCGCCGACGGCATGCTGGTGTGCGACATGAACGAGAGCGCTCCGGTGCTCGAGTTCACTCTCGACAGAGGCATCTACATCCTGGAGGCCACCGACAGCATCGACAGTGTGACACGTAAGGTATTTGTAAGATAAGGTATGCGAAAGCTCATTATACTGACTACGGCGCTGCTGGCAGCGGGCTGGTGTGCGGCAGAGCACACCGGCGCCCTGCTGCGCCTCGAGAAGGAGGGCGTCGATTTCGGCGCCATCGAGTACGAGTCGGAGGTGACCGACTCGCTGAGGATATACAATGACGGTCAGGAGCCGCTGGTGATCACTTCGGTGTTCAGCGAGTGCGGCTGCACGGTGCCCTCATACAGCCACGACCCGATAGAGCCGGGCGACTCCGGGATGATAGCGGTGCGCTTCATCAGCAAGGGTCGAGAACCGGGTTATTTCCGCAAGGCGGTGCGCATCAGGACCAACGGTGAGCCGCCGCGCAAGGTGTTTTTCGTGGAGGGCCGCATCAAGCGCCCCTACCGTAAATAAAGTCTGAACAATTCTTAATTAATAATAGATCCGCTAAAAATCAGACTATTCATTATTACTACAACTATACAAAGCAAATCATGGGGCCGAAGGGTCCCGATGTAGTAATATCAGGGCGGCGTCCTTCGTGAGAAGTGCGCCGCTTTTTTCAAAAGCCGCCAATCCGACCTCCCTTCACTCTTCACTCTTCACTCTTAACTCTTAACTCTTGACTCTTGACTCTTGGCGCTCTGCGCCCCAGCCCCAGCAGGGCGCGGAGCGCCCCGTCGGCAAGAAGCTCCTCAGGCGTGACGTCAGCTACCAGCCGCCCCCCGTCGAGCACCAGACACCGGCGGCACACCTCGCGTATCATCTCCAGGTCGTGGGTCGCTATCAGACACGTATGGTCGAACTCACGAAGCAGGTCCATCAACCCGGCCTGCGCCTTCCAGTCGAGATTGCTCGTAGGCTCGTCGAGCACCAGGATGCTCGGCTCCATCGAGAGCACGGTGGCTATCGCCACGCGCCGCTTCTGACCCCCGGAGAGCTCCGATGGCGCCCGACGCCGCAGGTCGAGGGCCCCTACCCTGTCGAGCGCCACCTCCACGCGCCGCCCGATCTCCGCGTCGGGAAGCCGCATGTTGGCCGGCCCGAACGCCACATCCTCCTCCACCGTCGGCATGAAGAGCTGGTCGTCGGGGTTCTGAAACACGAGCCCTACGCTCTGACGCACGAGCGGCAGCGTCTTACGCGTGACGGGCACGTCGCCGACGTTCACCTCCCCCTCCTGCGCGAGGAGCAGCCCGTTGGTGTGGAGCAGCAGCGTCGACTTGCCGGCGCCGTTGGCGCCGAGCAGCGCCACCTTCTCGCCGTGGGTGATGAGAAACGAGACATTGTCGAGCGCTTTGGTGCCGCTCGGATATGTATAGCTGACGTGGGAGAACCGGATGAAGTGATGGCTCATTTTTTTATGAAGAGTTAAGAGTGAAGAGTCAAGAGTGAAGAGTCAAGAGTGAAGAGTCAAGAGTCAGGAGTGAAGAGTCAAGATTATCAGGCTGATGGCTTAAGTGATTCTTTCATGTGAGGAGGCGCGAGAGAAGGGAGGGGACGGGGAGGAAGCGGAGCAGGGCGAAGAGGAGGGTCCAGACCGCGACAAAGAGGGTGTCGCGCAGAGTCCAATGCCGGCGAGCGGGATGCCACGAGGGCATCACGCCGGTGAAGCCGCGGGCGAGCATCGCCTTGTGGATGCGCTCCGCGCGGGCCACGGAGCGGATGAACAGCTGCCCGATGAAGGCACCCCACTGACGCAGGGGGAGCGCGGGACGCCCGTAGGAGCGCGCCTCGCGCGCCCGACGCATGTCGAGAGCCTCCTGAAGCAATACGGTGATGTATCTGTAGACAAACGCAAGCTGGGTGGTGAGGAAGGCCGGCAGACCGATGGAGCGGAGCGCCGAACAGAGGCCGTTGAAGCCGTGGGCCGTCAGCAGGAGCACTACCACCTGTACCGCCACAAGCGCCCTGACAAGGATCGAGACGAAGGAGACCCAGCCGCGGCTCACGGCGACAGAGCCTACGGTGAAGGCCGTCTGCGTGTCGAGCATGGGATTGAACATCCCCACTGCCGCGGCGAGAGGTAGCGCCCACCAGGAGCGGCGAAGCAGCTCCGTCAGGCCGACACCCAGCCACGCGGCGAGCACCACCGGATAGACGGCGTAGAGGATGAGCGACGCCACATCGGCGAGCGGCACGGAAAGCATGAAGCCAAGACAGGCGAGGGCCACGAGCAGCAGAGCCCGGGCATCGGGCGCCTGCGGCATGGTCTCCGCCACGTTGAGCCTGCGGAGCGCGATGGCAGTGCGCTCAAGCTTTCCTGCCATTGTGTGAAACGGCTGTGGCGCGGCGGCGGGTGAGCAGCGAGGCGAATGCAATCACCAGAGCAAGCACCATCACCGCGCCGATGACACCGGAGAACGAGCTGTCGTAGTCGGGCATCACGGCAGTGGCCTGCTGTATCCCCTCGGCGCCCCTGGCCATAGCGGAGCCGGCCTCGGGAAGCCCGGCGTCACCGGTGAGACGCGAGATGCTCCACTCCAGCCCGTCGGGATCGGAAGAGGCGAGGAAGGCGAGTCCGCCGGCTATCAGGAGCGTGGCGCCGGCCAGCCACCACAGCGCTTTGCCGGGGCGGGAGGCATGCTCCTGACCGTGGGGGCTGTAAAGGAGGTCGGGGCGTGTCTTCCGCACAAACATCAGTAC
>OGQO01003624.1_pt1 | contig 10434 bp, 9 predicted proteins | sample 1553241 | NCBI WGS metagenome assembly OGQO01 (sample SAMEA2579933, study PRJEB22360) | human gut metagenome | biome: human gut; feature: human-associated habitat; material: faeces | place: Denmark | collected 2008/2010
TAAGCGGAACACCTGCTGCCATAAGTGCCATACAGGATGCACAAATGGAGGCCTGAGATGTAGAACCATTAGACTCGAATGTCTCAGATACGGCACGAATTGCATATGGGAATTCTTCTGGTGACGGAAGAACTGGAACAAGTGCTCTCTCAGCCAGTGCACCATGACCGATCTCACGTCTTCCCGGACCTCTTGAAACCTTTGTCTCTCCTACGGAATAAGCAGGGAAATTATACTGATGCATGTAGCGCTTGCTTGTCTCGTTCTCATCAAGACCATCAATCTTTTGTGCCTCTGAAAGCGGTGCCAGTGTAACAACATCACAGATCTGAGTCTGTCCTCTTGTGAACATAGCAGAACCATGTGCTCTCGGGATCATGTCAACTTCTGCTGCAAGCGGACGAATCTGAGTGATTGCTCTGCCGTCTGGTCTCTTGTGATCCTTTAAGATCATCTTGCGGACAGTCTTTTTCTGATACTTATAGAGAGCCTCACCGAGCATTGGAATCCACTCTGGATGTGTCTCCTCATAACGCTCCTTTAATCTCTCCTTTAATACACGGATATTCTCCTCACGAACCTGCTTCTCATCTGTGAATACAGCCTCTTCCATCTCTGGTCCAGGAATAAAGGAAGTCATATCCTCCCAAAGCTCTGCATCTACATCATATGACTGATAAGAATGCTTCGGCTTTCCACAATCTGCAACGATTGTATCGATGAAAGCAATAATCTTCTGATTGATTTCATGTGCAGCAAAAATAGCTTCGATCATCTTTGCTTCCGGAATCTCATTTGCGCCAGCCTCGATCATGATAACCTTATCTCTTGTAGATGCAACAGTAAGCTCAAGATCAGATACTGCTCTCTGTGCGCTGGTTGGGTTAAATACAAGCTCTCCGTCAACCATACCAACTCTTGTACTTGCAGTCGGGCCATCAAATGGAATGTCAGAAATACATGTTGCAATAGCAGAACCAAGCATTGCAGTGATCTCTGGGCTGCAGTCTGGATCAACACTCATAACCATGTTGTTTAATGTTACATCATTACGATAATCCTTCGGGAACAGCGGACGCATAGGACGGTCAATAACACGAGAGGTTAAAATTGCATGCTCGCTTGCCTTTCCCTCTCTTTTATTAAAGCCGCCTGGAATCTTTCCAACTGCGTACATTTTCTCCTCATACTCTACGCTAAGCGGGAAGAAATCAATCCCGTCTCTTGGCTCTTCTGATGCTGTTGCAGTAGATAATACAACTGTATCGCCATAATGCATAAATGCAGCGCCATTCGCCTGAGCTGCTACTCTGCCTACATCTACCGTAAGGGTACGGCCGCAGAGTTCCATAGAATAACTCTTATACATATTGTCCTCATTCCTGTGCATCTTTTTTTGCACAACGTTTATCTTTTTTGCAGAAGGTGCCGAAACTACTAAACAGCAGATAAACAGCGCTTATCTGTTCTTGAGCGGTCTCGGAGCACTTCTGCCTTCAAATACGACCATGACAGCGACACTTTTTGTCATTCTTTCCACCGCTGTCTTGATACAAATATAGGGTGGATTTCTCCACCCTAATCGCTAAACTATCCAGAGCCACCTCGATTTTTCTTTTGAATCTGCATGGCTCTTAATAGTTACAAATTACTTTCTAATACCTAACTTCTCGATTAAGGTACGGTAAGCCTCGATATCCTTGCTCTTTAAGTAGTCCAGCATACCTCTTCTCTGTCCTACCATCATCAGCAGACCTCTTCTGGAATGATGATCCTTCGGGTTCTCCTGAAGATGAGCGGTAAGCTCAGCGATACGTGCTGTTAAGATAGCGATCTGAACCTCCGGTGATCCGGTATCCTCTGGTGTTCTGCCGTAAGCAGCGATAATTTCAGCTTTCTTTTCCTTGGAAATCATTGTTAATTCCTCCTAATATTTTTATTCTGACCTTTGCCCAGGCAATGGTTGGAGTATCCTGTTGCTGGGGCATGGCGCACACATGTGATATACTATCACAGAAATTGCTCTTTGTCAAAGGTTTTTTCTTAATCTCCCATCACATTTTTCATGATGACAGGCGGACCATATTTCCAGCTGCTGACACAGATACCCTTTGACTCAGATGCCGCATGAATGATCTTGCCATTTCCAATATAAATTGCGACATGACCTATCACACCAGGGTAGCGGCCGACATAGAATATCAAATCGCCAGGGCGAATCGTATCCTCATCAACAGTCACACCTACCTCTGCCTGCGCACCAGAAAACTCCGGAAGCTGCACGCCAAAGAGTTTATACAAACACATTGTGTAACCTGAGCAGTCCACACCGCCCTCTGCCGTCAGCTGTTTGCCGCCCCAGACATATGTTCCTCCATAATATTCAAATGCCTTTCGAATAAGATCCTGGCGCGTTTCCGATACACCGTCAAGTGAGAAGTAAATTGCTTCATCAAGGAAATATCCTGTGTAAACTGTTTCTCTTTTGACATATCCGGACAGCTCCGTAACAGCTTCGATCTCAACCCAGTCCTTTGTCTCTCCATTTATATCATAGCGCTCACCCTTTAAGAAGGTCGTAATAACGTCTGCACCTTCTTTTGGCTCATATAATGCATCAACAGAATCTGTCAGGATCTCTGCCATATATTTCATACTTGAAAGAGCAAGCTTTTTTGCCTTCTCCCCTGTCGTAACATACTCAGCAGAAACATAACCTGTCGCACCGCCAGATTCAATCTTCATCCAGCCGTCATTTTCCTCAAGGATTTCTACGGCACAATTTTTGAAAATTACACCGCAAATCTCATAATCAGTTGACGGTCCTTTTCTCATATTCAAATAATTGCGCACACCAGTTATCATACCGAGATTTTTATACTTTTCAAGAACGGCTTCCTTTGCCTCTCGAACTTCCTCACTCTCAGTTGATTCTTCCTCTGTACTTTCCTCTTCTGACTCAGACTCATCTTCTTTTGTCTGACTTTCTGATTCAGAAGACATCTCTAACTCTGACTCACTTTCAGACGTTTCCTCACTTTGTTTTTCCGAAACAGATTCCCCCTGTGAATCTTCGCCTGTATTTTTGTGATCGGACTCCTCTGTCTGTTCTTCTGTCTGTGTCACAACAGCAGCGGCCTCTGTTATCTTTGGCGGAATGGTCTGCGGTTTTTCTTTGTTTTTCTCAAGATAATACAAAGCTCCAAGGCTCATTACGCCTGCCAGAAATAATATTGTCAGCAGCACAGCTGCAATCAGAAGTCCATTGCCTGAGCCTTTACGCTTTTTCTTCGATGAATCCTTCCTTTTTGCCATCGTTTCCCCTCTCTTCAAAATAAGTAACGCATGCAAGGGTATCTTTTTTTAACTGCTCTTTTAGTGCATCAAGGCCAGAAAAGCGCACCTCTGGTCTCTCATAATGGAAGAGACTGACCTCAATTTCCTCACCATACGCCATTTGGCTATATTGTAGCAGATGTGCTTCTAAAAGTAAATCAGATTTTGCGGCATCTTTTTCAACTGTTGGGCGATGACCAACATTTGTAATTGCCTGATATGTGTTTCCCCCAATCTTTACCTTTGAAAGATATACGCCTATTGGAACAAGTAGCTTATCTTCCGGCCAGACAAGATTCATTGTTGCAAAGCCTATAGTATGACCAATTGCTTTTCCGTGAATAACTGTACCGGTAAGTGAAAACGGACGACCAAGCATTTCGCATGCCTCCTCCATCTGTCCCTCACCGATGCATTCACGAATCCTGCTGCTGCTGATTGGTTCTTCTTTATAAGAAACTTTATCAAACACTTCAAATTCATAACCGCATAAGGATGACATTTTTTCTAAAAGTGCTACATTTCCTTTTCGCTCATAGCCAAAACAAAAATCTGGTCCTGCTGCAACAAATGCTGCGCAAAGCTTTTTACATAAAATTTCCCGGATAAAATCTTTTGGTGCAGTATGGCGAACCTTTTCGGTAAATGGATATTCAATGAGATAATCTATTCCATAAGCTTCTAAAAATTTCTTTTTCTCATCATTTGGTGTCAGCTGACGCACATCCTCACGTCCTGGAATTGGCGGTACAAAAAATGTAAACACTACTGTCTTTAGTCCCTGCTTTTTCTTTTCAAGCAGAGCATTTAAAAGAAGCTGATGACCTTTATGGATTCCGTCAAATTTACCAAGCGTGACCGCGGTCTTCTCTGTGATCTGAAAATCCTCTGTATTGCAAATTACCTGCATCGTTGGTCTCCTTTTCTTTATCGCTGCCTGATATTAATTTCGATAGAATATTTTTACAGGCTTCAGTAAATGACTGCTTTTGTCAAGATGATAGACACCTATAAACTCGTCGTCTAATCCATCATTATTTAGATACAGACGCACACGCATATCATGACCGCAGACATCCGTAGATATTTCTTCTAACCCCAAAACAGCATCAATACTGATCGCATTTCCATTTTTGAGCTGTTTTTCAAATTCGTTTGATGCGATTACTTTTGGAAAATGACCAAGAGCGGTGTCAATGCTGATCAAATGGTTCTCTAATTCATTTTTATCGGCAAGCTCTTTTATTTTTTCGAGTGTCAATGCCTGTTCTTTTGAAAATCCACCTGCCATAACTCTTGTTAAGCTGCTCATGCAGGCTTCACAGCCAAGCTTTTTTCCGATATCGACACAAAGTGTACGGATATATGTTCCGGCAGAGCAGGTGACAAGAAAACGTGCCTTGTTGTCTGTTACAGATAAAACCTGAATATCCTTTAACGTGACTGGTACAGCCTTTCGCTCAACAATTTTTCCTTCTCTTGCAAGCTGGTACAATTTCTTTCCGTCAATTTTCTTTGCTGAATACATAGGCGGTATCTGATCATAAGTTCCACCAAAGGAACAAATTGCCTGTATAATCTCTTCCGGCGTTTTTGAAACATCATGTGTCTTTAAAACATTTCCCCAGATATCCTCCGTGTCTGTTTGAACACCAAATGTTACCTCTGCCTCGTAAGTTTTCCAGTGATCCGGCAATAGATCAAATGTCTTTGTTCCAAGACCTAATCCGACAGCCAGAACACCTTTGGCCTGCGGATCAAGTGTACCAGTATGACCAATTTTTTTCTGGTGCAAAATACCTCTAAGCTTTGCCACAACATCGTGTGAGGTATACCCCTGCTCCTTCCAGACTGCAATTAGTCCATTATAATGCTCTGCCTGCATAATCCTCCTTCGGAATGTGATTTACGATCTCCGTAATAATCTCATCCGGCTTCTTATGATAAAACGTGCATCCTGATGCACGAACATGACCTCCGCCGCCAAATGAAACTGCCAGCTCACTGACATTCACAACATGGTTTGAGCGGAAACTGCATTTCCATACGCCCGACTCTATTTCATATAAGAATACTGCTGTGTCTACACCGCGAATATTTCGAAGCTCACTTACAACGCTGTCAAGTTCTGCTGATGTGATATGAAATCTCTCCATCTCCTTAGTTTCCATATAAGACCATACAAAAAAGCCATCAAGAAGCTGCGCGGCTTTAGATATTGCATAGGCGCTCGCCCTTGCTTCGTTAAAGCTCTTCTCATAAAAAGTCTTCTGAATCAAATCAGTAAATGGAATGCCAAAGGCAATAAGCTTTGCCGCACGTGTAAGTGTATCTGGTGTTACATTAGAATATTGGAACACGCCAGTGTCGTGAACCATTCCTGTATAAAGACACATTGCCACGTTATAGTTGATCTTATCTTCCTCGAAAAGTGTATAAAGTACTTCACATGCAGATCCGATCTCACCCTTTACATAATTGACATCACCAAAAATAGGATTACTGATATGATGATCAATCATTACACGCTTCTTTGCACTCTTAAAAAGTTCTTTTCCTGTACCGATACGATCTAAATCTGCACAATCAAGTGAATATACCACATCATATACCTCAGGCTTTACAGTATGACGAATAACTGCTGTATCTGGAAGCATATCAAAAACAGATGGATATGGCTCTAAGTACACATCTGCCTCATAACCATAATTATCCTTTAAATAGTGATACAGGGCAAGACACGAGGAGATGCAGTCTCCGTCTGGATGAATATGACCTACAATTGCCGTCTTCCTGACATTTGCAAACTCCGCACGCAGCGTCTCTATTGTGTCGTTCGGGCGTTTTTCCATCGCTTATGCCTCCTTTCCCTCGGAGCTTTCTGCCGGCTCTTTAGCTGCAAGCTCATTTGCAACTGCATCAATCAGACCCGTCATATGAACACCATACTCGATGGACTGGTCTAACACAAAAGTAAGCTCTGGTGTGTTTCTCAAATTTACAGAGGATGCGAGCATTCTTCTAATATATGGTTTTGCATTCTTTAAGCCTTCCATTGTACTCTTTTGTGCTTCCTCATTTCCTAAAACACTGATATAAGCCTTACAATACTTTAAGTCAGGCGTAACTTCTGCCATGACAACTGTTGTCATCGGATGGATTCTTGGATCTTTAATTTCCTGCTGGATAATACGGCTGAGTTCTCTCTGAACCTCAGCGTTGATTCTGATATTTTTAATACTATTTTTACGCATATTTTCTCCTTAACTATCTTTGAAAAGCCATGACATTGCTGCCATGGCTTTGTTTTTTTTGCAGCTTATCTCGGAACCTCTTCCATGATATAAGCCTCTACGATATCATCAATCTGAATATCGTTGAACTTTTCAAATACAAGACCACACTCGTAGCCTTCCTTTACTTCCTTTACATCGTCCTTGAAACGCTTTAAGGATGCCAGTGAACCCTCGTAGATCTGCTCACCTTCTCTGGAAATACGGATCTTGCAGCCTCTCTGGAACATACCATCTGTTACATAGGAACCAGCAATATTTCCAACACCTGATGCCTTGAAGATCTGACGAACCTGTGCATGACCTATTACCTTCTCCTCGTAGATCGGATCAAGCATACCCTTCATAGCAGCTTCTACATCAGCGATTGCCTGATAGATAACGCGGTACAGACGAATCTCAACCTTCTCACGCTCTGCTACTGATTTTGCCATTGCATCCGGACGAATATTAAATCCAATGATGATTGCATTTGATGCAGATGCCAAAGATACATCAGACTCATTGATTGCACCAACACCACTGTGGATAATCTTAACAACAACTTCTTCATTCGACAGCTTCAATAAGGACTGCTTTACAGCCTCAACGGAACCCTGAACGTCAGCCTTAACGATCAAATTCAGTTCCTTTAAGCTTCCTTCCTTAATCTGGGAATTTAAGCTGTCAAGAGTAAGCTGTGTCTTTGTATCAGCCAAAAGCTTTTCTCTGTTCTCTTTAATAAAGGTCTCAGCAAAGCTTCTTGCCTCTTTCTCGTTCTCAGTGTTGACAAAGATCTCACCTGCGTTTGGAACATCATTCAGACCAAGAATCTCAACTGGCATAGACGGAGTTGCTTCTTTTACTCTGCGTCCCTTGTCATCGATCATTGCACGAACCTTACCATAGCAGGATCCTGCTGCCACATTGTCACCAACATGAAGTGTACCCTTCTGAACAAGGATTGTTGCAACTGGTCCGCGGCCCTTATCAAGCTGTGCCTCAATTACAAGACCTCTTGCCTTACGATTTGGATTTGCCTTAAGATCCTTTAACTCTGCATCAAGCAGGATCATCTCAAGCAAGGTATCAATTCCCTCATGTGTCTTTGCAGATACTGGAACGAAGATGGTCTGACCACCCCAATCCTCTGCAATCAGCTCATACTCAGAAAGCTCCTGCTTTACACGCTCGATGTTTGCAGTTGGCTTATCAATCTTATTTACTGCTACGATAATATCAACGCCTGCTGCCTTTGCATGGTTAATTGCCTCGATTGTCTGCGGCATAACACCATCGTCTGCTGCAACAACAAGTACAGCGATATCTGTTGCCTGAGCACCACGCATACGCATTGCTGTAAATGCCTCATGACCTGGTGTATCAAGGAATGTAATATCCTGTCCATTGCACTTAACCATATAAGCACCGATATGCTGTGTAATTCCGCCGGCCTCTCTTGAAATTACGTTAGTTGAACGAATGGCATCCAGCAAGGAGGTCTTACCATGGTCAACGTGACCCATAACGCAGACAACCGGAGGTCTTGAAACCTTTGTCTCTTCCGGATCATCTTCTTCACGAAGAAGTTCCTCAATTACGTCAACCTTTACTTCCTTCTCACAGATATAGTTAAACTCTAATGCAATTTCCTCTGCCTGCTCAAATGTCAGCTCAGCATTAATTGTCATCATGGTACCCTTCATAAAGAGTGACTTTACAAGTGCTGCCGGCTGCTGCTTCATTGCTTCAGCTAACTCTGCCAGTGTTAAAGTCTCTGGAATTGTAATTGTCTTAATTCCGTCATCCTCTTCTGCCTTTGGCTGTGGCTCTGGCTTCTTACTGTTTTGCTGCTTCATCTTAGAGATATTGCGAGTATTCTCTGTGAATCTGGTATTCTTCTCCTGATTCTGTCTTTCCTTCTCGCGAATCTCACGCTCTTTCTTATTAAGACCCTTGCCGCCTCTTGCCTCGCTCTTGGTCATTCCTGTGCCCATAGAATCAAGATTTTCTCTCTCTGTTCTCTGGCCTCTTGCACCGTCACGTCTTTGACCGTAACCACCCTGACCATTTCCGTCACGTCTCTGGCCATCTCTCTGACCATAGCCGCCCTGACCGTTTCCGTCGCGTCTCTGGCCGTAGCCGCCCTGATTATTTCCGTCACGTCTCTGGCCATCTCTCTGACCGTAGCCGCCTTCTCTTCTCTGACCGCCCTGGCCATTTCCATCACGTCTCTGACCGTCTCTCTGGCCATAGCCGCCTTCTCTTCTCTGACCACCCTGGCCATTTCCATCGCGTCTTTGTCCATTCTGACCATTTCCGCCATCACGTCTGGAATTATCTCTTCTATTTCCATCGTTTGTGGATCTTGAATCATTTCTATCGTTTTTTGTATTTTCTCTTGTCATAGTCTCCTTCGGTGCCTCAGTCTTTGCCATCTCCTGTGCTTTTTCTGCCGGCTTTGTGCTCTCTGTTCTCTCAGCAGCCTTTTCCTGCTTATCGACAGACTTTTCTGTCTTGTCACCTTCCGGCTTCTTCGCACCGTCTGGACGCTTCTTTTTAGAAATTGGCTTTGTGCTGTTTTCCGGATGGAACAGCAGACGAAGTTTCTTCTTTGGTGCGCCAGCAGAGTCAGCTGCAGCATCAGCTGACTCTGCTGGCTTTTTGAATGCCTTGCGCACTTCTTCTACCATTGTATCCTGAAGCATAGTTGCTCTTGTTACACCACTCATACCCTTGCTGGAGCATAAGCTGATAATTTCACTTTCTTCTCTTTTTAATTCCTTGGCTAAATCATGGATGTTCAGTTTTGCCATAAATGTATCACCGACCCTTTTCTTTACTTATTGTCCAACTGTTTCTCTATTGCTTTCGCAAAACCGCCGTCAAGAACTGCAAGCGATGCACGAAATTCCTTGCCGATTCCGTGACCGAGCAGTTCCTTCTGCGAGTAACATGCAAAAGGTACCTGATAATACTTACACATATCACTAAACTTCTTTTTCGTGTTATCAGAAGCATCCTCTGCCACAATGATCAGACGTGCCTTTCCTGTCTTCACTGCCTTTTCGGCTGCAAATTCGCCACTCGCAATTTTACCTGCGCGCTCTGCTAATCCCAAAAGGGATATTACTTTATCGTTCAATCTGCTCCAACTCCTTTTTCAGATCATCGTAGCATTGCTGCGAAACCTCTGTTTTTAAAGCTCGTTCAAGAGCTTTTTTCTTTCTGGCCAGCTCAAGACAGGCCATACTACTGCATATATATGCGCCTCGTCCATTTTTCTTGCCAGTCAGATCAAATCCAATCGTTACCCTTTCAGGATCCTCACTCGGTGAGCAAACGATACGGATCAGTTCCTTTTTACTTTTTCTTTCCCCGCATCCCACACACTGACGCATCGGAATTTTTTTTACAGCGGCCACTTTATCACCTCTTATTCCTGAACCTCGTTGTCCTGTGCTGCTTCCTCGGACTGCTCAGTTTCTTCTGCTGCGCTAAAGTCGATCTCATCAAACAGACCTTCCTCCTCAGCCTGGCTCTCACTCTTAATATCAATCTTATAGCCCGTCAGCTTTGCAGTCAGACGTGCGTTCTGACCTGCCTTGCCAATAGCAAGTGACAGCTGGCTGTCTGGAACTACAACAAGTGCTGAATGCTCCTCATCATCAACTGCTACGAAAATAACCTTTGATGGGCTGAGTGCATTTTCAATAAACTGTGCTGCATTCTCGTCCCAATTGATGATATCAATCTTCTCGCCGCCAAGCTCATCTACAACAGCATTTACACGAGAGCTGTTAACACCTACACATGCACCAACAGC
>OGQO01003625.1_pt1 | contig 10433 bp, 7 predicted proteins | sample 1553241 | NCBI WGS metagenome assembly OGQO01 (sample SAMEA2579933, study PRJEB22360) | human gut metagenome | biome: human gut; feature: human-associated habitat; material: faeces | place: Denmark | collected 2008/2010
GAATGTTCCCAACGGCGACTGTCGTCCAGCCAGCAAGCCGAATACACTTCTGTCAATTCTTGTTTGAAATCCTTCATCTCCGGGTCGACCAGGTAATAAGAAGGAACGATAAACCGCACATCGGGAAACTCATTCCGAACCCTCTCCATCTCTTCCCGGATTCTATTTTCAGGAATCAAGTCTAAAATAAAAAACAGACATACCGGATGACCCTTTCCCGCTATATCCGAGAAACGAACCGTATCCCCCTCGAACGTACGTTGCTGAAAATCGACATACATATCTCCTGTATTCAACTCCTTTGTAGCGTCTAATTGCCGTCTTAACGATTTCAGCACAGACGTACTGTCCCGCATCAACACATTGCTCCGGTTATAAATATCGTCCAACTCATCGGGATATACCATTGCATACCTGTCCAGCAAATAACAGCCTATGGCATTTTGAATGTTGGCAAACATCACCTCCCTTGTTTTGTCTCTGGGAAAACCATCCTCGTGCCACAACTTACACATTAATGCATTCAGCGAATTTGGATTAGAACTTTTATCCGGCACATAATCCTTACTCGGATGAGCATAAGTCAAGGTAAGCTCCCCTCGCTCCGGATAGAAGAAAACATTCAATCCCTCTCCTTCCAATGCATACAGATGCAACGTATCTTCGGGGGTTACAAAAGAGACCGTTCCATTCTTTACAATGGCCGAGTCCATTGCTCCTTTACCAAAATCCCTATCAGATAACAATTTATCCGCATTGTACCGCCATAAATAGACCATACTTCCTTCAAAATTGTCTAATCCGACATACTGAACCATGCACTTCTCCTTTTCCTCATTACAACTGCATAGAAATAAGGAAACAAATCCCAATAAAAGCATTCTCATCATCGTCGTATTTTGTCACTAATTAATACTGCCAAATTCATTACAAACGCCACATCCTTCTTTTCTAGTTCTTCGCTCATCTGATAAAAGAGATGCCCTGTGTACGCTCTTCACTGACTCCAGTCTCTATTAAATAAAGAGGCAAATAAGCTTTACTCCTACTTCATTTTCGAAGTTGAAATCTTACGTCGCATCCGACTCAACGTTTCAGGCGTCATAAGCAAATACGAAGCAATGTCACCTACCGGCGCTTCACGGGCGGCTTGTGGAAAATCACGGAGAAAACGCAGATACCGTTCTTCCGCTGTTTCAAATCGCCACGAATCGGCTTTCATTTGCGAGCTGATAAGCCCGTCCTCCAGCAGCCTTCGTACAAACTGCGCGATAGAAGAGTATTGTGTAGTCAGTTTTACCAGTTCCGAATAAGGTATCAGATAAACAACCGAGGTATCTATGGCTTCAGCCATCAGCTCTGTAGGTTCTTGCCTGAACAAACTTTGGATACAATACATAAGTGTGCCTTCACAAGCAAAATGTTCGGTTACGTTATGCCCGTTTTTATAATAAAACTGGCGCAGCAGCCCTTCATCCACATAAGTAATGTATTGGGCAATCTGTCCCTCATCCAACAAGATGGTTCCTTTCGGAATCTTTTTCATTTGTATAATAGAAGCTAATAAATCTACTTCCCGGGAAGGAAGGGAACAGAAACGTCCGGAAAGGATTCGCACTATATCGACTGCGGTTTTCATAAGTCATTAAGATTTATGGGTGTAAAGATAAACAAATCCCATTCACATACAAATAAATGCCAAGCATCCGTTTCCTTCTAAAGAAAAAGCAGATGCATGTCAAATTACATGTTTATTCCATATAGCGACAAGGCTCCAAAGCCTCAGGTTCCCCCTCCATAGAGGCTATATGTAAGTCCATCCACATCACATCGTGCCAACGTCCGCACTTATAACCGGTTTGCCGCCAAACGCCGACTTCCTGGAAACCAAATGAGCGATGTAGCGCTATGCTCGCCTCATTAGGTAATGTAATAAGCGCATAGAGTGTTTTTACATGCTGCCGTTTCAACAGTTCTATTAATCGGGTATAAAGTTGCTTCCCGATACCCCGTCCTGCAAAAGCCTCATCTATATACACCGAAAGTTCGGCGTTCCATTGATAAGCCGCACGCTCCATCTGCCTGTGGGCATAGGCATATCCTACAATCCGCCCCTCCACTTCGCACACCAGATAAGGATAGAATGCTGCGATTTCCCGAATACGCCGCGCAAACTCCTCCACAGTAGGAACCTCATTTTCAAAAGTGATGGGTGTGGCCACATACGGCGCGTAAATGTCAAGCAGAGCCTGAGCATCCGCCTCTGTTACTTTTCTAATAACTATTCTTTCTTTCATCATCTTTCTATATTATAATGAATTCCGGTACTCTTGCGGCGTCATGCCCACATGTTCCCGAAAATAGCGGGTAAAAGTCGTCGGATTATCAAAACCCAAAGACTCCGCCACTTTATTAATACGTGCAGTGGTACCTTTTAATTGTCCTTTGGCATCCATAATAATCAGACTCATAATAATTTCGTATGGCGTCTGTCCGGAAGCTTTGTTTATCGCCGCGCAGAAATGCGACAGGGTTAATTTAGCCGCCTGGGCATAGAACGAAACCTTGTGTTGCTGACGATAATGAATAAATACCATCCGCACGAATTCACGGAAAATAATACGGTCGCGTGTTTCGGAAATAGGTAATGTTTCTTTTCCGCACATCCCTGAAACACTTTCTATAAAGATATTCATTACCGATGCCATCATTCTGGGAGTTACAGGTACTTCGCTCCTATTCAAAACACGACTAATCATGTGAAATGTTTCTTTATACAATGGATAAGCCTTATCAGAAAGAGGAAAAACCGGATTACTAATCAACGAGAAGAGGAATTCCGTACTCATGTTCCAAAACTCCATCGTATTCATAAAGTTAGAAGAGAAACCTACAAAAGCCATCTTTACATTCGTAGTGGTTTTATGCACTTGGATAAAACTTCCCGGAACCAAAAAAACAAAGTCTTGAGCATTAATAATGTATTCTTTCAGATTAATGGTCACACGCACGGTTCCCTGCAAACACAACGCAAATATACCGGCATTTATCTTACACGGATAACGCCCGTATGTACCCAGAATCCTTCCGGTAATATTCGACCAAGCTAAGTAATCAACAGGAAGGTCCACCTGTGGAAAATCATTATTCTTCAAGTCTATCATAAATAAAGTCTCCTCTGTTTAGCCTGACAAAGATATAGAAGTCTACAGAAAAGTAACTCTCTAAACCGCTTCTTTTGCCTTCAACACTTAAAAATCGATAATTTTGTACATAACTTCGATAATTTTGTACTTGATTCAACGTTTATTAGTCACGTACTTTGCTACGTAAATCTTACACATAAAAGCTTAAGAAAGAAACTATGAAGGTAAAATTATTGCAAACAGTATTCTATGTCGCTTGTTTAACAGGTATTCTTGCGGCATGTAACGATGACAATTACGACGGCCCTTCCCCTTACGATGTAAATGCCACTTATACGAATCAGATAAGTGCGGGCCAGAAAGCAAATTTAGCTTTACTCTACAACGGAGAAGCGCTGATTGGAAAAGATGTCTACTTTAAACTAAAAGATGCCCATACCGGATATCTTTCGCTTAAACAAGTCTTACCGGGGCAGCAAGAAGCTAATGTAGACAACATTGCCCTGACAACAGACGGCAATAGTTATTCGTTTAACGGAAAAACCACCACTACTACCGGAACGACACTTGCCTATGCCGGAAAAGTAGAAATTGGCAAACTAACACTTTCCCTCAGTGACATCAATATTGCTGATAACTTGCTGAAAGGAAAGAAACTCGAACTGGTAAAGTTCGGAGGAGTAGACTACGAATATGGAAAAATGGAGGTTACCAAGTACACCTCATCTCTCATGCTTCGTATGCAACTAAAAAAGCCTCTCGGAGCAGACCAGATGATGCTCGGCATATTTTTGCCAATCATTAATTCCCTGGCTACCCAATTAGGTGGCAGCTCTTTGAGCATTGTATTAAATAAGGTGCAGTTCGGTGCGGACGGCAATATTGTTGCCGACTACGCAGGCTGGCCCGAAGGACTGGACCCGATGGAAGCCGCCGGATATCCGCCTCGGCCGGATGAAGAATACACTACTTCACCGGCAAATCTGGCTACCTACTATTTCGCAGACCAAGAAACCATGTTCGTAGTACCTAATATCGACCAGATTATCTACACCGTAGAGCAAAACATGGCCAAACAGAACCGTTCACTTCTCGACCCCGGTATGCAAGAATTCTTGCAAAAGTTATATACCCAACTCGCTACATGGGCTCGCTACGGTATTCGCTTTAAAGCCGTGCCCAACCCTTATACGGGCGAAGGTTATGCACCAGTCTATAAATTCGATAAAGAAGGTAACCGAATTATAGACACATCCAAAGCAGAACAATATCAGGGTGAGTACCTGCTCCAGATAGATACGGACCAATTGGCTGTTGTTGGAGTCATTATGGAAGCATTGCCCTATCTCGCACCCGACCTGTGCGAAACCAAGTTAAGTGACATTGCGGCTCTTACAGACTATGCTGATATGATTCAAGCGATGTTTCCGGGTGCCGATACGGTAGGCAAATTGCTGGTAGCCCTCAAAGCGCTTGGCGATAACCTTGATTTTGAAATAGGTCTATTATTTAACAATCCGACAAACTAACAAACAGCTATCATTATGAAAAAGATACATCTCATATTTATACTATGTTTACTGCTTTCTGTTCCGGGAGTGGCACAAACATTGAAAGGACACATTTACGATGCTAAAACTAATGAACCTTTAATCGGGGCATCTATCTCGTACAAGGCCGGAACACAAGGAACAGTTTCCGATATAAACGGAGCTTATGAAATTCAGCTCCCCGAAGGAGGGGTAGACCTGGTAATCAGCTACATCGGATATGAAGATATGCAAATGCCTATCGTTATTAGCAAACGCGAAACGATGGTCAAAGATATCTATATGAAAGAGAAAACAAACCTGATGGAGGATGTAGTGGTCACAGCCGGACGTTTCGAACAGAAAATGAGCGACGTTACCGTATCCATGGAACTTATAAAAGCCGACCATATAACCCGTCAGGCTCCTACGGATTTGACTTCTACCTTACAGACTCTTCCCGGTGTGGATATTATTGACAAGCAGCCTTCCATTCGTGGAGGCGGCGGATGGACTTACAGTGTAGGTTCACGCAGCTTGGTGTTGGTTGACGGAATGAGCGCTTTGACTCCCGCAAACGGGGTTATCAACTGGAACTCCGTTCCCATGGAGAACATCGAGCAGGTGGAAGTAATAAAAGGAGCATCCTCCGTACTCTACGGTTCTTCTGCCTTAAACGGGGTTATCAATGTACGTACTGCCCGTCCGGGCCTCACTCCTAAAACAAAAGTGAGTACCTATGTCGGTATCTACGGAGACCCGAAAAACAGCAGTTATCAATGGAGCGACAAGAGTTTTTGGAAAGATGGCAAGTATGAAGTAGAGCCTATTCTGCGCAACAGCCTTTTCTCGGGTGTAAGCAACCCTATGTACGAAGGATTCGACCTTTCGCACAGCCGCCGCATCGGTAATTTCGACGTTAGCGGAAGCATGAACCTCTTTACGGACGAAGGATACCGCGAACAAGGATACAACAAACGTTTCCGTATCGGGGGAAACCTGACTTACCGCCAACCGGACGTTCAGAACAGAATTATCAATTACGGTTTCAACATTGATTTCCTTACTAACAAATATGGCGATTTCTTTATCTGGCGTTCACCGAAAGAGCCGCTTCGCCCCTCTTCCCTTACCAATATGGGACGCGAAGAGAATTCTTTTCACATCGACCCGTTCTATAATTATATTAACCCCAATAACAATACGACACATCGTATCAAAGGACGTTTCTATTATACGGGCGACCGGATTGTCAATCCGACAGGAACGAATTCTATCTTAAATATTCTGGGAAATATGGGTACGGACCTCGATGCCTTGCAAGGATTGGTTACCAATATTCAAAACAAGGATTATACCATGCTGCTCCCATTTATTACTCCTGCTTTAAACGGTGATTTAAACGGAATGGTAAACGGCGCCTTGGGCATTCTGAATCCTATCTTCCCCAACGCTACCACCGCAGATTATTGCGACCTGATATCATGGACCATGAACAATGGTTTGCCTAGCGGCACCTCCGATTTGATTCCCTGGTTGAACGACGTAAGCAAGGGTGGAAAGAAAATTCCGTCTCATACAGACCATAATTACGATTATTACCTCGATTACCAGTTTAACAAGAAATGGGAAAACGGAACTCAAATCACTACCGGACTGACTTATGAGCACATTACCAACAATTCATACACAACCGGTGAACACCAAAGTGACAATGTAGCCATGTTCTTTCAATACGACCAGCGTTTCTGGGACAAACTGAGTGTATCGGCTGGTGTGCGGGCTGAATATTACCGTATCGATGACCACCACAAGGAAGCCGAAACAAAAATATTCGGCACAAAGGTTCCGTTCCGCCCTATATTCCGCGCCGGTTTAAATTACCAACTTGCCGATTATAGTTTCATACGCGCCAGCTTTGGACAAGGCTACCGTAACCCGTCCATCACCGAGAAATATGCCCGCAAGGATATTGGCGGTGTAGGAGTTTATCCGAACGAAGAGTTGAAAGCCGAAAAAGGCTACAATGCCGAATTGGGCTTCAAACAAGGATATAAATGGGGCAACCTGCAAGGTATGGCCGATGTGGCAGGATTCTATACCCGCTATGACAACATGATAGAGTTCCAGTTCGGTTTGTTCAACAATGCCGATTACAGCATCATTAACAGTCTGTCCGATGCCGGCAAAATGCTCATGGACATGATTAACAAAGTACCGGGAGCCAACTTGGGTATCGGAGCAAAATTCCACAACGTATCTAAAGCTGAAATCTACGGAGTGGAAATAAGCACCACGGGTATGTATACATTTAGCAAAAATGCCAAGTTGCTTTATAATATAGGTTACATATACACCGAACCACGCGATGCCGATTATAAAGAACGCAATGCATTGGAAGCAAGTTACACCGACCCGCTTCAAATGAAAGAGAAATCCAACACTTCTCCCTATTTGAAATATCGCCAGAAACACACCATCAAAGCCACACTCGATTTCGAGTGGAAACGTATCAGCCTCGGTACTAATATTTCATGGAAAAGCAAACTATTGGCAGTAGACTATCTGATGGTAGACGAACGCGAAAAAGAGAAACCGGAGGTAATGGACTATGTACGCGACCTCCTGTTCGGAAATGTAGATGGCGAAACACTTAATTCCTATTGGAGAAAGCATAATAAAGACTATCTCACAATGGACCTCCGTATGGGTGTAAAAGCAACGAAAGATGTCGGATTCCAATTTATGATTAATAATGTATGGAATAAAGAATATAGTTATCGTCCGATGGCCATTGCTGCACCACGCACGTTCGTTGTAAAAATGGACATCTCCTTCTAGAACACACTATTTAACAAAGCTAAGTTCATTTTAAGAGCGCAAATTACAATAAGTCCAGTAATTTGCGCTCTTCTATTATTTATAGTAAAATTAAAGAATGTGAAACAAAGAGTCTCTTTGCATCAACCATAGACAAGAAATATAAAACATTTATTTATAAAGTGTTATCTAATATACCTTAAAATGATTTATTTGTTCCTATTTAACAAATAAATCCGTCATATAGAACATTCTTATCCCAAAAGATTCGTTATATTTGTGATACGATTTCGGAAGATATTATCAGACTATAAATAATAACAATTATGGGAAAAACTGAAATTAGTGAGAATGCAGGCAAAGTATGGCATGCACTCAATGAAGTTCATGAAATTTCTCTAGAAGGTTTAGCCAAAAGACTGCAACTAGAAGAAACTGAAATCGCCCTTTCCATTGGATGGCTGGCATGTGAAAACAAAATTCATTTTGAAGAAAAGGACGGAAGAACATTTGTAAGCACTACCGGAGTATTAAATTTCTTCTTCGGATAAAATTGTGTTGCAACGTTTATCATCCACTGTGCGATAACAATCCCTTGGTACTTAAAAAGGAATCTATACCATACAAAGCTTGAGTCTTTCATCCTAAAGGTTCAAGCTTTGCGTGATTTATAAGCAAATTCCACCAGTTTTACCCGTTTCTCATCCGCCTCCTAATCCAACTTATCAATCCCTCTATCCAGCCCGCATCTTCGTAAGCACTCGCATTACTCCATGTGTTATCAAAGAAAATTCTCCTCTCTGAGACAAAGCAGACAGCACACCTTTCCACGTATCGTACACTTCATACTCCACCTCATCCGTCACCGCATCGAACAGCCGGGTAAATAAAATACCTATATAATAATTCTTCATCATACAGAATACAAAGATAAAAGCACACTAAGAAAACAACGGATATTTTACGAACTAATATTGGAGTAAATCTGAAAAAATCAGAAGGCATTTGATACAGTTTTTCAATCTATTTTTCAACAACTCATTCATTTTCAGCAACAACTAGTGATACACAAATTCCGTACGATAAGATTGCTTTTTCAATCGGATTCATTCACCTTTGCTAAATTATTTACAAAAAGAAATATCAACCCTTAAAATCTTATTCTATGGTAACATAAAAACACATTTGTAAGAAGGATAGAACCATACTATCCGATTATAGCCAAAATGGCTTTACTTACACCCACCACTACAGAGTTCAATATTTCATTTATCCACTATTTACAAAATTCATGAAAAAACTACTTTCTATCTCAAATATTTGGTTACTTTTGATGGTAATCGGATTAGGAGCCTGCACGGATGACAGCATCCATGCGCCAACAGAATCACAACAGCCTACTACCGTGGAACTGATTCAAAAACAAATAAAATACAAGGAAATTTCCCTGCCCGATATGCGAAAAGGACAGGATAAACAAAGTCGTGCCGCCACTGTCGACTTGAAATTTAATCCGGAAGGATTCACCATCGATTGGGAAAATTATCAAGTATATAAAGAAGAAGATAAAACTTTCTGGCTTTTCCCCATCAAGACAAGCACTACTATCTCGGGATATGTGCACAACCGCATAGATGAGAAGAGAACCACACAGGCAACCATCGCTTCATTCAAACTTCTCGTTGTACAAAATGGAGATAAAGGTACAGGAAGAATCATTACCTATATTCCGGAAAGGAAGTTCTTCAAAAATAAAAAGAACCATATTGCCAATCTAGGACATGACTTAAGAGGAACTAATTATAGCGGACTCTTTATCATGTCACATTTGAATGGAGAAATCATTGGAGGAAACAAATACAATGAAGGAACCATCTTATATGGATTTTATCCCAAGCATGCCATATCTAAAAATCTCAGGTCTTCTCACGAGCACCTGAAAAGCGAACATGAGCATCACTACCATTTACATTTTGACCTTTTTGCCAAAAAGCTTACCCGGGCAGCAACCACCTATTCAAGCGCCGAATCAGATGCCGACTATTGTTCTTTCTGTAACAAGCCCGTCGATGATTGCGAATGTGTTGAATGTACCGACGAATATCCCACATGCCCGGGATGTGGTTATCCAACGAATGAATGCTGGTGTTGCCCGGCATGCAATAGTTTCCCATGCGTCTGCCTATTATGCGATAAATGTGGGAGCGATCCATGCATCTGCGGAAATTTCGGTGGCGACAGTGGGGACAATGATGATTTCGAACATATTGGCGGAGGCGGAGGTTCCGGTGGAGGAAGTGGATCCGGAGGTAATTCCGGAAACAGCGGAGGACAGGGAACTGCGGATGCTCCGGCTCAGACTTTCTTCCCGCTGATAGTGTGCGGACAGAGATTCCATGACATCGTCAAGCCGCCCGGTTTCTTCTCCGATGGCAGTCATATGAATCAGATAAGAGGGAAATACCCCTGTCCGGCTCAGCGCATCTGCGAAGGTGCCGCCGGATTGCATGGACTGATACATGGTGTCCAGCAGAGTCTTTTCCGCATCGTTTTGGGTATCTTCCATCAGCAGTTCCAGCCCCTCCAGAGCTGAAATGCCGGATCGCAGGATCATACCCATCTCACCGCAAAAGGATGCGAGTTCCGGGTAAGACAGCGATTTTTGCTGTAAATGTTCCATTCTGTGTGCCTCCGTTCTTTTATCATTTCTGAGATCAAAAGTTATACATAGCTGCTTTTTATGAGCAGGTTTTCCTATGGAATAACTGTGAAATTTCCTTATTATATATAAGTGCATTTATGAGTTTATCTGAAATGCAGCAAAGGTGTACGGACCGGTGTCCGGGATCAGTACGTATACTTTGTCGTATAGTTGGAACCGTCGCCGACATATTTCTTTACATTTGCCGCACTGTTGCTGGCAGCCAGCGTCGGATCC
>OGQO01003635.1_pt1 | contig 10416 bp, 6 predicted proteins | sample 1553241 | NCBI WGS metagenome assembly OGQO01 (sample SAMEA2579933, study PRJEB22360) | human gut metagenome | biome: human gut; feature: human-associated habitat; material: faeces | place: Denmark | collected 2008/2010
GGGGTTGAAATTGGCCGACACCGACTGTCCGAGATAATATGATATCTCGGGGCCGGCATTGAAGAAGAAACGCCCGCGACGACCGAAATAGATGTGGGCGAGCACCGGGAGCTCGAGATAGGATATCATGCGCTTGTAGTGATAGGGCGCGTCCTCGAAATTCTCCTCCCAGCCACGGCTGAGATAATTGAGCTCCACGATGAGGCCGAAATGGTCTTCCTCTATATAGCGGAACATAAGGCCGGCCGTGGCGCCCATAGGCATCTTCTGCTCCACACCGGGGCTGAAGAAAATCCTGGAGAAATCAACACCACCCTTGGCTCCTATCGACACATTGGAGGAGTAATGGGTCTGCGCGACAGCTCCCTGCGTGAAGGCAAAAGCCATCACGACAAAGGCTGCCAGACGGGAAAAGAGGGCACGGCGTCTCATCTCACGATAATTTTCTCAACACCGGAAGGGCCATAGCTCAGTATGTAGCCGTCGGGATTGAAGAAGCCACCCCAGTTGCTCACCCTCTTCAGGTCGATATTGCTCTGCACGGGATGCTGGCGCTGGGCCACCTCACGGTTGAAATCGCCGTTGGAGCTGGAGAGGAACGGTATGAAATAGCGGGCCATATCGTAGCCGGTGGCCGCGAAATTAGGATACGACCTGAGTGGCTGGTGGCCATATGCCTCGTCGAAACCGGACACGAAAGTGCGGCCGTCGGGCGACTCCTCGTCGAAATAGAACCGGGCGGGAACTATCACGTTGAGAGCTGCAAACTTATCACCCATCGCATCCTCGTAAGTGATCCAGTTGGGACGCCCCACGACAGTGAATGCCACCATGGGATTGCTTTCGGCGGCATGCTCAAGAATGCGAAGCAGATCGGCCACCTCCTCCTTCTTCGTGGGCGAGGCATAGATCACGTAGGTGTCAGCGCCAGTGAAATCATAGTTGGCCAAATCGGCGATATTCTCCACTACATCGGGTCTCGCGGACTCAAGACGCGCGGAAAGCATCTCGGCGATGCCGTCTTCAGAATCAGGCGCACCGGCATACACAAACTTGCGGGAGCCGTAGTTGCCGGCGATATAGTCGGCCATCTGCTCGTAGAAATACGCCGGAGGAGTGAGGAACTGCACCATCGAGGCGTTGTCGGTGTAGAGGTCGTTTTTCACATCGAAGGCATTGACCACCTGCACACGGTTGGTGTTGCCGAAATCGGCGAGGAACGCCGGGAAATTCTTATCGGCGGTGGAGATGATCAGGTTGGGCTCCATCTCCTCGAGCTGGTCGGTGACGGTCTGGGTGGAAGCGCGTCCGTCGAGCACCTTGAACTCGATCTTGACCGGCGATGACTTCATCTGGTCGAGGGCGAGAAGGAAGCCGCGCGAGAACTCGAGGTCTTTCTTCCCCATAGGATCATCGAGCAGCAGGGCGACGCGCACCTCCGTGAGGCGTGCGGCATCTGAATCGATATTGTTGATGGAGTCGTAGAGCTCCTGACGCCCTTCGGCAGTGAGCTCGCGGGGGTCGGTGTCGTCGACCTCAACCTCTACAGAGACGGTCTCCACATTGGGCACCACCACGATGTCGTCCTTCTTCGGCTGCGCGTCATCTGGATTGGCCTCCTTGAGCTTCTCCTCGGAGGCGCCGGTCTTCTGCGCTATGGAGCTCCAGGTGTCGCCCTTCTTCACCTTGTAGTTGTCGAGGTTCTTGAGGCGCTCCTCCTCCACGAGGCGAGTCTTGACACTGCGGGTGGACTGTCCGGTAGGAATCCTGACGGTGTCGCCGGCACGGAAATTAGACTCGCTGACACCGGGATTTGCCTTGAGGATATCGGCCACAGTGACATTATACTGCCTGGCGAGGGCGAAGAGGGTGTCGCCGCGCTTGATGGTGTAGTAGGCATATTTCTTGTCGGAAGGCACCGACGAGGCGTCCTGACGGATCACGAGGGTCTCGCCGGCCTTGATTCCCTGCTTGGCGGAAGGATGGCTCGCGTAGATCGCCTCGAGCGGGATGTTGTACTGACGGGAAATGCTGTAGACAGTCTCCCCCTTCTTCACGAGATGGCGTATCGGCTCTGCCTCGGCAGGCCCGGGGGGCGTAGCCTCCGGCTCGGAAGCGACCTCTCCCCCCCCGGCGGCGGGGGCGGCAGAGGCGTCGTCGTCATCCACCACCTCCACCACACGCCCTGTGGGATAGTAGAGGCGGCTGCCCTTCTTCAGCTCGCTTACGGTGTTGGGATTGAGCCGGATGAGCTCATTGATGTCCCAGCCGAACTGCTTGGCGATGCCATAGATCGAATCGCCTTTCTTCACCTCATAATAATAATATTCCTTGCCCAGGATCTCCACTTTGGGGAGCGAAGGCTGCGAGGCGGCCAGAGAGAACGAGCAGGCGGCGGCAGCCAGAAGCGAGCAGAGTCTAACGTGTTTCGACATTTTGATTGCGTATAATGATTACGGACGCCGGGAGTGTCTACATGGCAAACGCACCCGTAGAGCGCCCTAAGCAATGCAAAATTAAGCAAAATATGTGACACAGACAACCTGCGGAATGATTTTGCGTTTTTATTATGTCGGAGATCCGGACCCCATCCGGATGACATATGGCCCGGAAGCTTACGGAGCGGCCGGCGTTTTGCCATTAAAAAACTTATAATTAACTTTGCAGCCGGAAAACAGGGTCATGAAAGCCGCCGGGCGGCTCACGGCTCCTCATGAAGATATGAAAAGACTCTCCATTATATTGATATGCAGCCTGCTGGGCCTCGCAACGGCAGTCGCTTCCACCGTCGGGACAGTCTATAAGCCGCATCACTCGCAGTCGGGCATCACGAAGACCGACGAACTAAAGGAGGTGCTGTCGCTGATAGCTGCCGAACATCCGACAGTGGGGATATGCGTGATCACCGAGAGCGACACCATCTGCATCAACGAAGACGAGGACTTCGCCATGATGAGCGTCGTGAAGCTCTATCAGGCCGTGGCCATAGCCACCACACTGTATAACGCGCGCGAGACCTTCGCCCTCGACGTGAAGGTGACGCGCGACGACCTCCCCACCAACACCTGGAGCCCGCTTGCACGCGAAGACCGGCCCGACGAGTTCTGGATGCCGGTGGAGCAGCTTCTCGCCTACACTCTTCAGAAGAGCGACAACAACGCCTGCGACGTGCTCTTCGAGCGCATCAGCATACCCAAGGAGACAGAAGACCAGATCAAGCGTCTCGACCTTCCGGGCAGATACGGCGTGGAGGTGACGGAGTCGGACCAGGTGGACTGGCCTCCCTGCGACATCCTCAACTTCTGCAGCCCGCTGTCGGCGGCCTCCCTCATCGACAGGATATTCAACGGCACGATAGCCTCCGACGAGATGCAGGGGAAGATACAGCTTCTGCTCAGCGGCAACAAGATGGGCGACGACAGGATAATGAAACCCCTGCGCGACACAGGGGCGATCGTGGCCCACAAGACGGGGACCGGATGGGAGAAAGACGGCTACGTGACCGCTACCAACGACGTGGCGCACGTGATACTTCCCAACGGCGACAGCTATTCTCTCGCCGTACTGATCTCAAACTTCAAGGGCACGATGAAAGAGGCGAACGCCGTGGTGGCGAAAGTGTCGGAAGTGGTCTACAAGACGCTGGCGTCGGTCTAACGCCTCACCACCAGAGTTTTGGCGTAGGCCTTGCCGTCGGTGGCACCTCCGGAGAAATGGCTGAGGGCTGCCACGGAGGCAATCGCGAGGGCCAGCACGATGAAGAGGGCGCCGCTGTAGGAGAACATCCTCTCCGCTTCACTGCGGCGTGTCCTGAAGCATGCCTTCAGCACCGGGATGAAGATCATCATGAAGCCGAGGCCGACAAGCACCGAGACACCGGCGGCGAGAATAGAGCCGGTGGAGATCATGAAGAGAATCGGCATTATGCCACACATGATTGCCAGTATGGCGATTATGGATATGATGAGCCGCCGTCGCGCATGAGGCACAACGGCTGACTGCGTTCGGCTTACATTAAGGGTCTTGCCTGTTGTTGCTGAAGTTTCGGATAACATTCGGTGGGAGATTTAGATTGATGATTAAACAATAAGATGTTAGGTCAAAAAGCTATCAGATGATAAAGCCGATGGCTTCCGAACGCAAATGTAATACAAAAAAACGATTTAATTACATTTTCATCCGTATATTTTAAAAACACTGCCGTAGAGCGAGGCTTTACGGCAGTGTTTTTTAACAAAGAGTCAAGAGTCAAGAGTCGTCAAGGGATTATTTTTGGTTTTTGGGGGCGAGGCCCATGTTATGGAAGATGAAGGAGTAGATGTCGGCATACTCGTCGATCACCTTAGAGATAGGCTTTCCGGCGCCGTGGCCCGCCTTGCTGTCGATGCGGATGAGCTTGGGGGCGTCGCCGGTGTCGGCGGCCTGGAGGGCGGCCGCATACTTGAAGGAGTGGGCCGGCACGACGCGGTCGTCGTGGTCGGCGGTAGTGACGAGGATGGCGGGATAGGGAGTGCCGTCATTACGTATGTTGTGGGCCGGCGAGTATGCGGCCAGATAGCGGGCCATCTCCTCTGAGTCGGCGCTCGTGCCGTAGTCGGAAGCCCAGTTCCAGCCGATGGTGAAGAGATGATAGCGCATCATGTCCATCACGCCGACGCGAGGTATGGCCACCTTGGCGATGTCGGGGCGCAGATTGACCGTGGCTCCCACCAGGAGGCCACCGTTGCTGCCGCCCTCGAGAGCTATATAGTCGGGCGATGTGTAGCCCTCTTTCGTGAGGTATTCGGCCGCGGCGATGAAATCGTTGAAGACATTGAGCTTGTTGAGCTTCGTGCCGGCCTCGTGCCACTCCTCGCCGTATTCGGAACCGCCGCGCAGATTGGTCTGGGCATAGATTCCTCCGTTCTCGAGCCAGAGCATACGGTAGGGGCTGAAGCCGGGAGTGAGGGACACATTGAACCCCCCGTAGCCATATAGATACACCGGGTTCTTTCCGTCGCGCTTCAGACCCTTCCTATAGGTAAGGAACATGGGCACCTTGGTGCCGTCGGCCGAGGGATAGAACACCTGCTCGGTGACATAATCATCGAAATTGACACCTGCAACCTCCGGACGTTTGATGAGACGCGAGGAGCCAGTGGCTTTGTCAAACTCATAGATGGCCGAGGGGCTTGTGAAGGAAGTGAAATTATAGAACACCTCGGGATGTTTCTTCGAGACGCTGAGGCCAACGGAACCGTAGCCGGGAAGGGAGATGCCACCCTTACGTGAACCGTCGGGCCCGATGACATCCACATAGTTGCTGGCGTCTTTCTCATAGAGGAGAAGGATGTCGGAACCGGAGAAATCGGCCTCCTTGAGCACAGCCGGGCACTCCCCCACCAGCTCCTTCCAGTTCTCCTTGGCGGGATTGGAGAGGGGAGCCGTCATGAGGCGCATGCGCGGGGCATCCATCGATGTGAGGATATACAGGCGGTCGCCGTCGGCTCCGATCACCGAATGGTTGAAGTCCTGTGTCGGTTCGATCACCGTCCAACCCTTGTCGGGATTTTTCTTGTCGAAGACCAGCATACCCTGGCCGACACCCTGACCACCCTTGTAGACCACGAGGAGGTCGGGAGCACCCTCGACCGTGGAGATTGAATGGAAATGAAGCGGATTGGCAGTGTCCTCGAAAACGAGGCGGTCTGCGCTTTGCGGAGTGCCTATCTCATGATAATAGACGCGGTGGTTCACATTTGCGTTTGAGAACTCCTTGCCGGCTTCCGGCGCCTGGTATGCGCTGTAATAGAAGCCGTTGCCATCCCATTCCGCGCCGGTGAACTTGGCCCAGAGGATATGGTCGTCGAGCAGACGTCCTGTCTCGGTGTCGAGCACATAGATCTCCGTCCAGTCGCTGCCGCTCCGCGATATGGTGTAGGCGGTGTATCTGCCGTTGTCAGACTGGAAGACTCCGGTGAGGGCCACCGTGCCGTCGTCGGAAAGGGTGTTGGGATCGAGAAACACCTCGGGGACTCCTCCGATGGAGTCGGTGCGGTAGAGCACCGACTGGTTTTTCAGACCGTCGTTCTCGAAATAATAATACCGTCCGTCGTTCCCTTTCCAGGGAAGACCGGTCTTGACATAGTCGGCGAGGCGGGCGAGGCGCGCACGGATGTCGCCACGGAATGGAATCGCTGCGAGATATGCCTCCGTGACGGCGTTCTCGGCATTGACCCAGGCGAGGGTCGCGGCCGCAGTGTCGTTCTCAAGAGGGCGATAGGGATCGGATACCTTGATTCCGAAATAGTCATCGACAGTGTCAGACTGCGGGGGTGTCGGATAACTGAGTGGAGCGGAGCCATGATTCTGGGCCGCGGCAGCCGAGACAGAGGCCAGGGCGGCCATTACAAGAAATGTCTTCATGATATAGTGGTTTGATTTATGATGCAAAATTACACAAAAGTATAAAAATAAAAAAATGCGCCGTTAAGACCAATTAAGCAAAATTGGCGTTGTTTTTGTAGGGGAATACAGGGGGTGTCGCCCCCGGCACCCCACCAATCTTTAAGAAAGCATGGGTAAGAACATAGAAATAAAGGGAGCAGCGGTCAACAACCTCAAGAACATCGACCTCAAGCTTCCGCTCAATAAATTCATAGTCTTGACAGGAGTTAGCGGCTCGGGCAAGTCGTCGCTGGCCTTCGACACTCTGTATGCCGAGGGGCAGAGGCGCTATGTGGAGAGCCTGTCGGCCTACGCGCGCCAGTTCCTTGGCCGTATGTCGAAGCCACAGTGCGACTATATCAAGGGCCTGCCTCCGGCCATCGCCATCGAGCAGAAGGTGAACACCCGCAATCCGCGAAGCACCGTAGGGACCTCGACCGAGATCTACGACTACATGCGTATGCTCTTCGCCCGCGTGGGCCATACCTATTCCCCGGTTAGCGGCATCGAGGTGAAGAAGCATGGCGTGGAAGACGTGGTGCGCACGGTAGCAGGCTATCCCGAAGGGACACGCGCGGCGCTGGTGATCGACATCCGGGTGCCGGAAGGACGCTCACTGCGTCAGCAGCTCGAAATCTACCTCAAGGAGGGCTACACCCGTCTGGAGCAGGACGGCTCTTTCATCGACATCTCCGACGTGCTCGCCGCCAAGGAGGAGCCGAAGCCTGGCGGCTACCGCCTTCTGATCGACCGCTTCACCGTGTCGACCGACAAAGACGAGGTGTCGCGCCTCACCGACTCCGTGGAGACAGCCTATTTCGAGGGGCACGACGAGTGTATCGTGATGGTGTGGGGCGCCGACGGCGTGCATGAGCATGCCTTCTCGAAGCGCTTCACGGCCGACGGCATCGACTTCAGGGAGCCCAACGACCTGATGTTCAACTTCAACAACCCATACGGGGCATGCCCGGAATGCGAGGGATTCGGCAAGGTGATGGGCATCAGCGAGGACCTGGTGGTGCCCGACAAGTCGCTGTCGGTCTATCAGGACGCCGTGCAGTGCTGGCGAGGAGAGAAGATGAGCGAGTGCAAGAAGGAGCTGATACACATAGCTCCTCACTTCAACTTCCCGATCCATACCCCCTATTCCGAGCTGACAAAGGCCCAGAAGCGTTTCCTCTGGGAGGGCAACAGCAGCTGGCCGGGCATCAACGGCTTCTTCAGATGGGTCGACGAGAACCAGTATAAGATACAGTACCGGGTGTTGAAGGCCCGCTACCGGGGCAAGACCACATGCCCGACCTGCGGAGGGTCGCGGCTGCGTCCCGATGTGGAGTACGTGAAGGTAAGCGGCAAGACGATCACGGAGCTGGTGAGGTATCCCATCAAGGAACTGAGGGCATTTTTCGACACACTGGAGCTACCGGAGAACGACGCGGCCATCGCAGCGCGTCTGCTCACGGAGATACGCCACCGCCTCCGCTTCCTCGACGAGGTGGGGCTCGGCTATCTGACGCTCGACCGTCTGTCGTCGTCGCTCTCCGGAGGCGAGAGCCAGCGCATCAACCTCGCCACCTCCTTGGGATCGAGCCTCGTGGGCTCGCTCTACATCCTCGACGAGCCGAGCATCGGGCTACACTCGCGCGACACGCAGCGGCTCATAGGAGTGCTCCGCAGCCTTCAGCAGCTCGGCAACACGGTTGTGGTGGTGGAGCACGACGAGGCCACTATCCGCGAGGCCGACGACATCATCGAACTGGGGCCCGGCTCCGGCGCGCACGGCGGGGATATGGTGTTCCACGGCTCCTTCCCGGAACTCATCAAGCGTTCGGACACGCTGACCGCAAAATACATGCGCGGCGACCTCTCCGTGCCGATCCCGGACGAACGCCGCGAGCCCAAAGGCTGGCTGACCCTGCGCGGAGTCACGACCAACAACCTCAAGGACATCGACTGCCCCATCCCGCTGGGCACGCTGACCTGCGTGACCGGGGTTTCGGGTTCGGGCAAAAGCTCCCTCGTGGTGGACACGCTGTACAAGCACCTCGCGCTGGCGCAGGGCATCCGCGTGGACCAGCCCGGCAGCATCAGGGGCATCGACGGCGTGGAGGCCATTGAGCGCATCGCCGCCATCGACCAGACGCCCATCGGCAGGACGCCCCGTTCCAACCCGGCGACGTACACCAAGATATTCGACGAAATCCGCAACATCTTCGCCATGACTCCGGACGCCCGCAAACGCGGCTACCAGCCGGGACGGTTCAGCTTCAACGTGAAGGGCGGGCGCTGCGAGGCGTGCAGCGGCGACGGTCAGATCCGGGTCGAGATGCACTTCCTGCCCGACGTGTACGTCACCTGCGATGTGTGCAAGGGCAAACGGTACAACCATGAGACGCTCGAGGTGCGCTATCGCGGCCTGAACATTTCGGAAGTGCTCGACATGCCTGTGCGCGAGGCGCGGCAGTTCTTCTCAAGTTATCCTGTACTGGAGCGCCGTCTTGCCGTACTGGAGGACGTGGGCCTCGACTACATCCGGCTCGGGCAGCCCGCCACCACCCTCTCCGGCGGCGAGGCGCAGCGCATCAAGATTTCGCGCGAGCTCGGCAAGCGTTCCCTGCCCGGCACCATGTACATCCTCGACGAGCCGACCACCGGCCTGCACATGCACGAGGTCGGCAAGCTCGTCACCGTGCTGCACCATCTGGTGGATCTCGGAGCGACGGTCGTGGTCATCGAGCACAATACCGACGTCATTCTCGCCTCGGACTACGTCATCGACCTCGGCCCCGGCGGGGGCGAGAACGGCGGACGCATCGTTCCCGCCGGGACGCCCGAAGCCATCATGGCCGACCCCAACTCCGTCACAGGCAAGTTCCTCACCGAAGAACGCCGGACGCGGCGGAAACTTGGGGAGTAGGAAAATTGGGGAAGGGAGGGGGAACCTTCTGAAGAAAGGCTTCCCCCTCCCTTCCCCAATGCCACGGGAAAACACCATGACCAACAAAGAAAAGCTCAAACGCTGCGGCGCGTTCGGAATAGCCCTGTTCGTGTGCGCGCTGGGGATCGGGCTGATCACCAACGCGAATCTGGGCACCTCGCCCATCACCAGCCTTCCCTACGTGGGAAGCCGCATCCTCGGGCTTTCGCTCGGCACGCTGACCTTCGCGCTCAACGTCCTGCTCCTGATTTGGCAGAAACTCCTTCTGGGCAGGGAGTTCCGCGCCACGCACCTGTTCCAGCTTCCGGCGGTGTTCCTGTTCAGCGTGTTCATCGACGTGGGCATGGCCCTGACCGCCGGACTGGCCTCGGAGAACTATCTGTCCCAGATGATCATGTGCGTCGCCGGATGCGCTGTCCTCGGGCTCGGCATCAGCATGGAAATCGTCTCCAACGTCACCGTGCTGCCGGGCGAGGGCATCGTGATCGCCATCGCCTACCGCTTCAAGAAAATATTCGGCAGGATCAAGGTGCTGTTCGACGTCTCCCTCGTCGCCCTGTCCGTCGCGTTGTCCCTCGCCTTTTTGAGCGGCCTTGTGGGCATCCGCGAAGGCACCGTGCTCTCCGCCCTGCTCGTCGGCAATTTCGTGCGCCTCACCTCGCCCGCCGTCCGAAAGCTCGACGGGTGGTTCGCCGCGTAACCGTTTTCTTGCAGGAATACCGTCATGAAACGCAACCGCACCCTTCCCGCCGTCGTGCTGGCGGCCGGTTTTTCCCGGCGCATGGGCCGCTGCAAGCTCACCCTCACGCTCGACGGCGAACCGCTCGTGCGCCGCGCCGTCCGCGCCGCGCTGGCCCACAGCTGCTTCAACCTCAGCGGGAGCCTGCTGGCGGCGGTGCTGCTGCCCTGGTTCGTCCGGCTGGTGGAGCTTATCTCCCCCAAAGGCCCGGAGCTGGAGATCATTTCCCGTCAGATCGCCAACGCCCACACCCTCTTCAACGTCTGCTGCGCCCTGCTCTGGCTGCCCCTCCTGCCGTGGATGGTGCGGCTGG
>OGQO01003638.1_pt1 | contig 10405 bp, 10 predicted proteins | sample 1553241 | NCBI WGS metagenome assembly OGQO01 (sample SAMEA2579933, study PRJEB22360) | human gut metagenome | biome: human gut; feature: human-associated habitat; material: faeces | place: Denmark | collected 2008/2010
GCAAAGAGGAGGGAAAAAGGGGCGAGGCCGCCAAAGCGGATGACACAGGCGGGTTTCTTTTTGAAAATCAGGCGTCCGGCCTGCAGAATGCCGACGGCGGTTTTAATCAGGCTTTTGATTTTGAACAGGCGGGATTTGCCGACCAGAGCGCCGGCCAGAACCGCATGATTGGGAATTTCGCCGAGGCGGCCCTTATAATTGTCTTTGCCGCGGCTGTCGGTTATCAGCTCAACGCGGTAGCCGCGGCGCAACAGTTCGTCAGCCAGCGCTTCGGCCGGATAAACATGGCCGCCGGTGCCGCCGGCCGTGAGAATAATCAGGGGTTTCCGAGTTTTTTTGCCTTTTTTAGTCGCCGACATCTTTGTCCTCCGCATGAACGTTTTTACGAGTAATGGCCAGGAGCATGCCCATCCCCAGAGCCGTAGCCAGCAATGACGATCCGCCGTAAGATATGAAAGGCAGGGTCATGCCTTTGGTCGGCATCAGGTGCAGGGTAGACGCCATGTTGATAATTCCCTGCAGGCCGAAAGAGGCCGACAGCGCCGATGCCGAGAGAATGATGAACAGGTTGTTGTCCTTCATGGAGATCAGCATCGAACGAATTACAACCGCTGCATACAAGCCTACTATAATCAGGCATAAAAGCAAGCCAAATTCTTCGGCGGCGACGGCAAAAATAAAGTCGGTATGCGCGTCGGGAATATTCAGTTTGACAATGCCTTCGCCCGGACCGCGGCCGAAAATGCTGCCGCTCTGGAAAGCTTCCAGCGATTTGCGAACCTGATAGCTCAGATTATTTTCCGAATCCAGAAACTGCTGGACGCGGGTGTGAACGTGGTCAAAGGTAAAATAGGCGGTAACGAGCAGGCCGATACCGACGATGCCCAAAACGGTTACCAAAAGCAATGACAGCCCGGCCAGAAAAAACTGAAACAGCCAGATGACCGAAACGACAATCGACATGCCGACGTCGGGCTGAAGCAGTAGCAGTATCAGCGTGAAGGCAAACAGGCAGGTGGAGAGAATGTTGCCCGGAAAATCGCGATATTTCTGCTGGCCGTCAAACAGCCAGGCAGCGACAACGGCAAAACAGGGCTTGATGAATTCGGACGGCTGCAGCGAGAAGCCGAGGATGTGGATCCAGCGTGAGGCGCCTTTGGTTTCCTCGCCCCAGAAAAGCGTGGCAATCATCAGCAGAATGGTAACGGTATAGCCGAGGATGGCAACGCGCCTGATGGTTTTGAGATTTTGCATCGAAAGGAAAACCATCAGCATATAGGCGACAGGCAGGAAAAGCAGCTGTCTTTTGATGAAATGAAAGCTGCCGACGCCAATGCGGTTGGCTACGGCCGGACTGGCCGAGAAGTTCAAGAAAATGCCGATGAGGATGATGACGGTAACCAGAGTGAGCAGAACCTTGTCAACGGTCCACCACCAGTTGGCGATTATGCTCCGGCTGTTTCTCGAAAAGGAAATCACGCGCCGGCCCTCCTACAGAACGATGAGCGACGTAAGGCCGAGAACGCCGAGAATAAATGCGGCAATCCAGAAACGGGTAACAACGGTGGTTTCTTTCCAGCCGAGCTGTTCGAAGTGATGATGAACAGGCGCCATTTTGAAAAAACGCCGGCCGGTTTTTCTGAAGTAGGCCACCTGAATCATGACCGACAGGGCTTCGACGACGAAAACGCCGCCGACGACGGCCAGCAGAATTTCATGCCGGGTCATGACCGAAACGGTGCCGAGCAGCGCGCCCAGCGCCAGAGAACCAGTGTCGCCCATGAAGACCCTGGCCGGCGGCGCGTTAAACCACAGAAAACCGACGCAGCCGCCGACAACCGCGGCGCAGACAACAACGATTTCGGCCGAATGCGCAACCGGCATCAGGCCGACGGCGGCGGACATTTCCGTACCGCAGGCATAAGCGATGACTGCAAAAACCAGAAAAGAGACAATCAGCAGGCCGGAAGCCAGGCCGTCAAGGCCGTCGCTCAGGTTAACGGCATTGGAGGCGCCGGCAATGACGACCATGGCGAAAGGAACGTAAAACCAGCCGAGATTCAGTGCCAGATCGCGAAACCAGGGAAAGGTCAGCTCAAAGCGTCCGGTTTCGGGGGCGGACTGCGTAATGACCCAGACAGCGGCCAGCGCGGTGGTAAATTGGAGAAAAAGTTTCATTTTGGCGGTCATGGCGTTGGCGGTCTGTTTGGTAACTTTGACATAGTCGTCGGCAAAACCGGTCAAACCATAAACCAGCAGAACCAGAATGCTTATCCAAACGAAGGAATTGTGCAAATCGGCAAAAAGCAGCATGCCGGCAATGGCGGATCCCAGTATGAGCAGGCCTCCCATGGTCGGTGTGCCTTTTTTGGTCAGCAAGTGGCTCTGCGGTCCGTCTTCGCGGATAGGTTGTCCTTTAGCCTGATGACGGTGCAGAAAGCCAATCAGCTTTTCGCCGCAGGCAAGGCTCAGAAACAGAGCGGTAAAGAAAGCAAGAACGCTTCTGAGTGGCAGTGAATTGAAAAAGTCAGTCAATTGCATAAGCATAGCGGGTTCCTTTTGCTGGTAATCATGAAACCCATCATAAGTTTAATATCTAAAATATTCCTTAAAAAAACCGCGTTTTTGTATAAAAACCGCGGTTTAAAAAGACATCATGCAGCGAAAGGCGTGCCGCCCCTTTTTTTTGAGTTTGACGAGTTCGCCGGTGGTCAGATTGATGCCGATGGCAGCTTTTTTGTCGTCGGCATAATCGGAAGAAGTCATGTAAACGTCTTCTTTCAGCGCCCGGGCTTCTTTGACGAGTGCCAGACGGTCGTTAATGTGCAGAAAGGTGCGGGCGTTGATGCGGCGATTCTGCATTTTGTCAATCGGGAACATCTGTAAAAAATCGGGCATAAACCAGTCGCCGGCTTTGGTGCCGCGAGTCAGGTACAGACGGCAGTAGGTTTTGGCTCGTTCCCAGTTTTTGGATCCCGGTTGTTCCAGCGCCACAATCAGGCCGCCGTTTCCGGCGTCGTTAACCTGCCAGACGATGCCGATTGGCAGCAGTCCGTCAACGGGGGTTGAGCTGAAACTTTTGTTGCTGTAGTAGATGTCGCCGATTTCGACGGCCTGAGCCGGAAAGGCAAGAGTCAGAACTGTAAGCAGCAAAGCCAGTTTTTTCATAGCTGTTCCTCAGCTGGAAGGACGGTACCGTTCGGTGCAATGCGGATTTGTCCCGAAGCGGAAGCATGGTTGAATATTTTGTGCAGGCTGCGTGAAACCCGTTCGGCAGAGGGAAGGCTGTGTCCCCAGTCCGGCGGCGTGTTTTCATGGGCGAAAATCAGCAGCCCGAGCGCGTCGTACAGGTTGGAAGAGCAGGATGCAGGCAGCTTTCCCGCCGCCTGACGGAAGTCGTCGGTGAACTTATCGGTGTGGTAGGAAAGATAATGGTTGAAATTGTACAGGCCGTCGCTCAGTCCGTTTCCGAAAGCGCAGGTAAAGTGAAGCCGCCGGAATTTGTCTGCCAAAGGAATCGCTTTTTCGGCAGCCGGCGTCCACAATGTGATTACGGCCGCGGCGTTTTGTTTTTCCAACAGAGTAAAAAGATTTTTTTGCGCCTGTTCCTCTTTGCCTGAATCGTCCAAATAGAATATTCGGTATCTGTAGCGGTTTTGCCTGCTGTTCCATTCTTTCAGCGCCAGATTAAGCGCGTCCTGCGCAGCCAATCCGGTTTCGGCGTTTGTGCCGCTGAGCGGCAGCGTTGCGCCGATAGTAACGACGGCCTGCGGCCGGGCCTGATACAGAAACAGCTGCCAGCCGCCCCAGAAGACGGCGATAAGAAGGATAAAAGAGATCAGGCGGCGCATGGTTTTAACTGTCCAGATAAAGAGTGCTTTTTTTGTAGTTTTCAATCGCATGACGCAGCAAAACGCCGATGACGGCAGCCAGCGGCACGGCAATCATTAAGCCCAGAAAACCCAGCAGAACACCGCCGGCCAGCAAGGCAAACATAACCCAGACCGGGTGCAGGCCGACGTTTTCGCCAACCAGCTTCGGGGTAAGGAAGTTGCCTTCCAGAAACTGGCCGGTCACAAAAACCAAAACCACCTGCAGGATTGGCATCAGCGAATCGAACTGAGCAAAGGCAATGCCGATACTGAGAAGGAAACCGACGATGCTGCCGACATAGGGAATGAAAGAAATCAGACCGGCGATGAAACCGACCAGCAGACCGAGGTCAAGTCCGACGAGGTACAAACCGAGCGAGTAGTAGGTGCCCAGAATGACACAGACGCTGAGCTGTCCGCGAATGAAACCCGCCAACGTGCGGTCTATCTGGCGCGCCTGTTCGCGAATCGAGGCCTTGGACCTGCGAGGCAGCAAACTGTCGACTTTGGCGATGAACATGTCCCAGTCGCGCAGCATATAAAATGCGACGACCGGCGTAATCAACAGCAGCGAAATCAGGTTAAAAATGGCAAAGCCGCTGGTTATGATGCCGCGCAGAACGCCGCCGGCAAGTTTGAGCGTATTAGCCAGATTGTTGCGCATGTATTCGCGGATTTTTTCCGGTTCCATGTTCGGGAAGCTTTCATGCAGCCGGTTGATGAACGGTTCGATTTTGCGCAGGAACGAACCGATGTATTGCGGCACGACATTGATAAAACGGCCCAGCTGTTCGTCGATGACGCCGATGAGCAGCGCCATTGCAGGCAGAACGATTATGGCGACCAGAAACAGTACCAGAAAGGTGGCAAGCGTGCGGTTCATGCCCCATCTTTCGAAACGGGAGGCAAAGGGGTCAAGCAGGTAGCCAATGACAATGCCGGCGACAAAGGGCAGCAGCACCGAACGCAGCGCGTAAACGGCGGTGCAGAACAGGACAAACAAAGTCAGCCAGAACATCCAGTTGCGGTTGTTTTTGCGGGTAATCGGCATGGTCGTTCCCTTTCTCAGATTTTTTCGATGATGTAAAAATCGCCGGCGCTTTTCAGATTGTAGTATTTGCTGCGCAAAGCTTCCAGCAGCTTATCGAAACCGCCGATGTAGGTAATTTTGAACTGTACTTTTCCCGAACCGACTGCCGCGGTGGAAATGCCGTTGACATAGCCGATTTCCTTCAGCTGTTTTTCGAGTATCAGCCAGTCGCGCAGATAGGCATAGGAATACAGTACGGTAATTTCAGATTTGTTCTGGCGGTCGACGACGTTTTGTTTTTTTATCTGATTGTAAATGTGGTCGCTAATCTGGTTGATGGCATCGATGAACAGTTGCGGCGAACGGTCGCCCGGAACGGAAACGCTTTCTTCCCGGCCGTCGCGGTATGAATAGAGCGTGACGTTCAGTCCTTCGATACCGTTATATACGGCGTCGGCGACATAGATGTCTTTGGTGTTGTTGATAAAAGCTATCTTGTCGAGAGCCATGCCGTCCATGCGGAGTGCCTTTTCGGCGTCAAGGGCGGCATAATTTGAGCCGTTGGCGGGAATGCTGAAAAACCTGGCCGATCCGATGGCGCGGGGATTCTGTTCCCAGGCCTTGCGCCAGAGGTTGTCTGCTTCCCAGAGCATGGGCGCGTCGGTTTTGAACTCCCTAAAAGTCGGGATAATCAGAACGTTGGCGACGGAGCCGATGACAAAAGGGATGTCGTTTTCCTGCATGTAGGTTTTGAGAATATGTTCGTTGACGGCAACGTTAAGCGTGGCAATATAGCGGACGTTGGAGGCTTTTTCGGAAATAATCGAAACTTCTTTGATGAAGTTCAGAATCTGTGCGTCGTTAAGCTCGTTAAGTCGGCGGACGCCGTCAGCCGTGGTAACGCGCTTGGCAACGGCGGTGTACGCCTGCCGGTTGGCTTCGGTCATGGCTTTTTCCCTGGCGATGGAAGCGTTTTCGGCAGTAACGTCAACGGTAATTTCGGCATTATAGGTCATGTCGCCGGCACCGGCGGCAGAGGCCGAAAACAGGCAAAAAAAAGCGATAAGGACAGCTCTGATGCGGAACACGGCGGGACTCCCTAACCGACGATTTCGATATGGGAGAAGAAAAATTCGATTTCGCGTTTGGCGCTTTCTTCCGAATCCGAGCCGTGGACGGTGTTTTTGTCAATGGAAAGGGCAAAAGTTTTGCGAATCGTTCCTTCTTCGGCGACGGCGGGGTTAGTGGCACCCATAATTTTGCGATAAAGGGCAATGGCGTTGTCCGCTTCGAGAATCTGGACGACGACCGGAGCGGAAGTCATCTGTTCGATCATGCTGGTAAAGAACGCCTTGTCCTTGTGTTCGGCGTAAAATTCCTCGGCCTGTTCCGGTGTAAGCAAAATCCGTTTTTGGGCGATAATATGCAGCCCGGCTTCTTCAATCATGGCGTTGACCTTGCCGGTAATGTTGCGCGAGGTTGCGTCCGGTTTGATTATCGAGAGGGTTCTTTCCATCGTTTTTTCCTTTGAATGACGTCAATTATCATAAAATTTAAGCCGATAGTATAATATTTTGCCGCAAAAAGCAAAAGTTTTTATAGACTTTTGCGCTCAGGCGTTGTTTATTATGGATAATTCTTTTTAAACTTAATCATGAAGGGGTATCCCATGTTAGAAAGTGCTTATTTAAATAGTCTGATTGCGCGAGCAAAACAAGACGTTAAAACCATTGTTCTGCCCGAGGGCGAAGATGAGCGTATTTTGAAAGCCGCTCATCTGATTACGGCAGAAAAAGCCGCAAAGGTCATTATTCTCGGCGATGTCGAATCGGTAAAAAAACATTTTGCCGGACATAACTGGAGCCTGGAAGACATTGAACTTGTCGACCCTGCCAAATCGGCAAATCTTGAAAAATATACCAAGCTTCTCTATGAGCTGCGCAAGGAAAAGGGCATGACCGAAGAGGAAGCGGCCAAGACCGTTTTAAACCCCAATTATTTCGGAACGCTGATGATTAAGGCTGGCGATGCCGACGGTATGGTTTCCGGAGCCAACCATTCAACGGCCGATACGGTTCGTCCGGCACTGCAGATTATCAAATCAGCCAAAAAAGGCGCCAGCGTTTCGTCGCTGCTGATTCTGGTTCATAACGACAAGCCGTATATTCTTGCCGACTGCGCGATTATCATTGACCCGACGGACAAGGAAATGGCCGATACGGCACTCGAGGCCGCCAAAAATGCCATTAAGTTCGGCATGGAGCCGAAAGTCGCGATGCTGACCTTTTCGACCAAGGGATCCGGCAAAGGCGATCAGGTTGACAAGGTTCGCCGGGCGACGGAGATTGCTTTGGAGGCTTTGAAAAACGACCCCGATTATAATAGCCTGAACATTAAACTGGACGGCGAATTGCAGGCTGACGCCGCTCTTGACGCCGTTGTCGGCGCGAAGAAGGCGCCGGGCAGCGAAGTCGCCGGCAAAGCCAATGTTCTGGTCTTTCCCGATTTGGCCTCGGGCAATATCAGTTATAAAATGCTGCAACGCATTTGCGGCTGCGAAGCTTACGGTCCGATGCTGCAGGGTCTGAACGCGCCGGTCAACGACCTGTCCCGCGGCGCTTTGGTCGAAGATATTGTGGGTATGATTGCGATTACCTGCATTCAGGCTCAGAAATAAGTTTTTTGCGGCGTGTGCGGAGCAAAATCGCTCCGCACGTTTTTTTTTGAAAACGTATTTTATTTTAATAAGGACTTAGTGATGAAAAAAATACTCGTTTTGAACTCCGGTTCATCTACGCTGAAGTATCAGCTGTTTAACGTTGACGGCGAAAGCTATGAAGTTGTTGCCAAGGGCAATGCCGAGCGTATCGGCCGCGACGCTTCGTTTGTCGGCATCAAATATGCCAACGGCGACAAAAAGGAGGTCAAAGTAGATTTGCCCGATCATAAAACGGCGCTGAACGAAGTCATGAAACTGCTGACCGACGGCGTTATCGGAAATCTGAACGAGATTTCGGCCATCGGCCATCGTATTGTTCAGGGCGGTTCGATTTTCAAAGGTTCGGTCGTCGTTACCGAGAAAGTGATCGAAGACATCGAATCTCTTTCGACGCTGGCGCCGCTGCACAATCCGTCGGCAGCGTTGGTTATTCGTGCGGTCATGAAGGAATTGCCGTCGGTGCCGCAGGTTGTGGTTTTCGACACCGCGTTTCATCAGACGATGCCGGCCGAGGCCTATATCTACGCTTTGCCTGAAGAGCAACGTACAACTTACAAAATCCGCCGTTACGGCGCACACGGCACGTCGCATAAGTTTGTGGCGCAGAAGGCGGCGGAAATCGTCGGGGAAAAATCGAAGATAATTACCTGCCACATCGGCAGCGGCGCTTCGATAACCGCGGTTAAGGACGGCAAGTGCATCGACACGTCGATGGGTATGACGCCGTTGGCCGGGATTGTGATGGATACCCGCTGCGGCGACATTGATCCTTATATCCCGCTGTATATTATGAAGACCCAGAAACTGACTCCGGACGAAGTTAACGAGATGCTGAACAAGCAGAGCGGCAAGTACGGTCTGACCGGCTACAGCGACTCCCGCGACTTTGAAGCCGCCTACAATCGCGGAGAGCCGAAAGTTTTGGAAGCCATGCAGGTTTATGTTTATAACATCGTCAAGTATATCGGCGCCTATATTGCGGCGCTGGGCGGCGTCGATGCAATTGTCTTTACGGCCGGCGTCGGTGAAAATTCGCCGATTGTGCGCAAGCTGGTTTTGGAACGTCTGGCTTATCTGGGCATAAAGGTTGATGAAGCCAAAAACAACGAGCGCGGCGATTTTGCCGAAATTACCGCGCCGGATTCAAAAGTCAGGGCTTTTGTCATTCCGACCAATGAGGAACTGGCGATAGCCCAGGATACAGTGAACTTGACTAATAACTGATTTTATGGCATAAGAACGTGGTGTCATTATGATGACGCCACGTTTTTTTTATTCCGACAACAAGTACAGGAAAGCATTTATGAAGAAGATACTCGTTCTGAACTCCGGTTCGACCACCGTTAAATATCAGCTGTTTAATATGGATGGAGAAAGTCATCAGGTTGTTGCCAAAGGAATGGCCGAACGTATCGGCATCAGCGGTTCACGCGTCAGCATGTCGGTTGACGAGAATGAAAAGCTGGTTAAGGACGTTGAGCTGCATAATCATATCGAGGCGATTAAAGAAGTTCTGAACATGTTGCTTGCCGGGCCGATTAAGAGTGTGGACGAAATTGACGCGGTCGGCCACCGTATGGGACACGGCGGCGAATATTTCGACAAGTCTGTGGTTATTGACGAAGATGTTCTGGCAAAGGCCCGTGAGGCCGGCGATTTGCTGCCTCTGCACGGCGCTGCGTTTTTGTACGGAATTGATGCCATTACCGAACTGCTGCCGAAAGTCAAACAAGTGGCGACTTTTGATTCTTCCTTTCATCAGAGTATGAAGAAAGAGGCTTTTTTGTATGCTATTCCGCTTGATCAATATGAAAAGCACAAAATCCGGCGTTACGGATTTCACGGAACCTCTCATAAGTATGTTGCCGAAGAGGCTGCCAAAATGCTTGGTTATAAGGGAAAATTCATCAGTTGCCATCTGGGAGGCGGCGCTTCGGTAACGGCGATTGAGAACGGCCGTTCGGTTGACACGTCAATGGGTTTTACGCCGATGGCCGGCATGATTATGGGTACCCGCTGCGGCGACATTGATCCGTATATTCCGTTGCATATCATGAAAACCCAGAATATGACCGCCGATGAGGTTAATGCCATGCTGAACAAGGAAAGCGGCTGGTATGGTCTGACCCGCGGTTATACAGATCTGCGTGACATTGAGGAGCAGTATCTGGAAGGAAATCAGGATGCGATTACGGCGGTTGACGTTTACGTGCATGCCCTCATCAAGTATATCGGTGCCTATCTGGCCGTTTTGGGTGGTGTCGACGCTATAATCTTTACGGCGGGCATCGGTGAAAATTCTTCGTTTATTCGCAAGAAAGTCTGTGAGCGGCTTGGTTTTCTGGGAATTGAACTGAATGAAGAGGCCAATCATATTCGCGGCAGGGCTGCTGAAATTACCACGCCTTCTTCAAAAGTTAAGGTTTTGGTCATTCCGACCAATGAAGAGCTGCTGATTGCCAAGGACACTTACAGTCTGCTGGGCGACAATGTCGTTTCGATAGCTCGGGCTTCTTAACTTTCCCTCTTGGATTTTGGCAGAAAGCGCCTATTTCTTAAAGCGGAATTCTAATCAGCAGAGAGGTTGATATGAATGAGGCAATCAGAAATGCGGCGCTTTTTCTGTGGGCGTTTTGTGCCGTTAATTCAGAAGCGTATGCCGCTGAGCCGTCAACGATAATTTACGGCGCTTCGGAGACGGCTCCCGGCGTACATGACAGCGCAGTGGTCCGTTTTCGGGACGATGAAGGAAACATTATGGGGCAGCCGATAGATGTCGGCGGG
>OGQO01003649.1_pt1 | contig 10374 bp, 8 predicted proteins | sample 1553241 | NCBI WGS metagenome assembly OGQO01 (sample SAMEA2579933, study PRJEB22360) | human gut metagenome | biome: human gut; feature: human-associated habitat; material: faeces | place: Denmark | collected 2008/2010
TCAGGGTCTGCTCATAAGTACCACTTGCTGCGGTTACAACCTTTACAGGAACACCAGTCTCCTCGGTATATTCCTGAGCCAGCTTCTGCCATACTTCGTCAACTTCAGGTTTGAAGTTCAGATAGTATACAGAGCCTGCTGCCTCTGCGGTCTTCTCTGCGGTCTTCTCTGCCGCCTCGGTAGTTGCTGCTGCGTCCGTCTTGTTGTCGGTAGCAGGGGTGGTTGCTGTTGCATTGTCAGCATTTCCGCAACCGGTCAGCATGGAAGCTGCCATTACTGCACAAAGTAAAACACTTGCCAGTTTCTTCTTCATAATCTTACCTCTCCTTTTTTGTTGGAACGGGAACCCTTCATAATTCTTGCTATACTCCCGTCAGGTTGTCGGAAACGGTTTCGGTATTGTTCCCGGTAACGTTTCCGTTGCTGTAATTAGAAAATAGCACATTCACGAACTGGTTGCAAGTGCTTTTCTGTAAATCCCTGGAAGTTTGTATATTGTTCTCAAAATACTTCTCGCAGTTTTGTGCATTTTCACAATGACTTTATAATTCTTCTGCCGCTTATATTCTTTTTTCAAATAATTAACCCCTCGAGCGGACTGTCTCCTACTCGATTTTTATACTTTGCACACCATCTCGCTTAAAAGCTCGATGATGTACATTCGCCAGGTACAGATTCTTGTGCAAACACAAATCTGTACCTGGCTCATCGTATACACAAAAAGAGGTGCCGCCTCATCCTTCTGCAGCACCTCCCGGGTTCTTTTTTCTATTTTATTTTTACAGATACTTTTTCCAGCCTTCCGGCAGATATTTTGCCGTGCTGCGGAGCATATCCCTTACCAGCTCTTCCACCTGTTCTCTGGAAGCTCTTCCTTTCACCTGCGGATCCTCCAGGAATGCTTCCACCACCAGATCAAAATCACACAGAATAGCTGCTTTCAGAATCCGCTCATGGTTTGCCACATGGGGATCCACCAGCTCCTTGATCTGCTCCGGAAGCTCTCCGGCATACAACGGGCGGATGGCATCTCTCTCGAATACCGCATTGGTCTCTACAACCGCACTTTCCGGCAGATTGGCAATCTGATGTCCGGTATTGGGAATATTGACATTGCTGATCTTGCGGGTCAGTCCGCAGAGTGCCTTGATCAGCTGGATACCTTCCTCCCCGGTAGGCTTCAACTCGATCTCTTCCTCACCGGCTGCCAGTCTCGCGCTCTTTGCCAGACGTTCCTGCAGATCCTTCTTTCTCCAGTCTACGGTAGTCAGACCGAATTTCCATCTCTTTACCGTCTCGGGATCTTTCAGGTAACTGTCACCCACACCGGGCATGAATTCCACCAGATGCCTGTCGCCTGCTGCTGCGATCAGACCATATTTGCGGAACAGATCAAATTTCACAATATGGGCACACTCGAAAGTAGAGTTCGCCCAGTTTTTATCTGCTTCTTTGTAGCCGTCTTCCTTATGCTCCCCGGTATATTTCCGGTAAATGGGGAACAGATCGATTCCCTTATAGGAAGCATAGTCGAACCAGGTAAAATGGTTGATACCCAGTACATTGACCTGAATATCCTCACGTTTCACATCCTTAAGCCCCATGGTCTCTTCCAAAATACCCTTTAACACTTTCTGGGTACCGAATACTTCATGGCAGCATCCAAAAGCCTTGATCTCCGGAAAAACGTAGTACAAAGTCTTCACGCACAGGGACATGGGGTTGGTGTAATTGATGACCCAGGCTTTCGGTGCATATGCCCTGATGGCCTGTGCGATTTCCACATACATGGGAATCGTACGCAATGCTCTCATGGCACCGCCGGGTCCTGCAGTGTCTCCTACGGACTGGTAGATTCCCAGTCGTTCCGGCATATGTACATCCACAGCCATCTCATCAAAAGTTCCCGGCAGAATAGAGATCACGATGAAATCCGCACCGGTCAATGCGGACTGTAAGCTGTCAGAAACAGTATAGTTCCATTTGCCCACCACATCCTCTCTTGCAGAAAGTCTGTTGCCGATGATCTCATTGTGTTTTGCCGCCTCCGCATCAATATCATACAGGCGGATGGTTCCGGACAGTTCTTCATCCATGGCCAGATCCGTCATAAATGTCCATGCCCATCCTCTGGAACCACCGCCAATATAGGCGATCTGTAAATCTTTTACCTTTCCGTCTGCATACTCCATTTTTGTATCCTCCTTATGTGTTTCCGGTCCTTGGGATCCTCTGCTCCATCGGCCCGTACTGCCTTCTCTATATTGCACATTATAGCCTATGGCTGTATAATAATCTTGCTATTATTTGCGTATTTTTTGCTATTTTCGTACTATATTGACTTTTGTTTTTATACAAGCCCATAGATTTGTAATATAGCCTGCGCATACTGTTTCTCAGAATGCAGTCTAATATAGCACTAATATAGCATAGGAAAAAGGAGATCACTATTATGTTTGAAACAGGGGATTTTCAGACACCGGCTCCACCGGAATCAGGCGTTGCGGACAATGCTGTTGCTTCGACGCCTCAGGATCACTGGCTCTATAATGAGCTTGCAGACGGATTCCACATCGACCGTGTTGTGCGGGACTATAATTATTCCATGGATATCCGTCACATTCACGAAGAATACGAGATTTATTATCTTTTAGAGGGGGAACGGTATTATTTTATCAACCAGCAGACCTATCTGGTCACCCCGGGAACGCTGGTCTTCATTGAAAAGGAGCAGATCCACCGCACCGGTATGGCTTCCGCCGGACCACATCACGACCGGATCGTTTTAGGAATCATGGAAGAGCCCTTTTCTACCTTTCTGGCATCTTTCGGAGGATTGCAGCTGCAGAGTTTTTTCACGGAGCAGGGCAGTATTCTGACACTGCCAGAAGAAATGCGCCCCTATATCCAGTCTCTGTTGCAGGACATTGCCTCTGAGCTGATCCACAAAAAGCCCGGCTATCTTCTGGCCGCCATGACGAAGCTGGCAGAATTTTTCATTGCTGTGCTGCGCCTGCAGCCCGAGGGTCCCGTTGTCTCATCCCCGGCCAGACATTCGAACCCGAAGTATCAAAAGGTCGATGAAGTGGCGCACTATATTGTAGAACATTGTACTGAGCGGATCTCTCTGGAGGATCTCGCTGGGCGGTTCTATATCAACAAATTCTACCTGAGCCGCATCTTCAAGGAGGTCACCAGTTTTACCATCAATGATTACCTGAATGTCAACCGCATCAAAAAAGCCCACCGGCTCCTTCTGGAAACGGATGACAGCATCACTTCCATTGCGGAACAGTTGGGCTATGAAAATATTACTTATTTTGAACGGGTGTTTAAAAAATACCGGAATATGACACCGTTAAAATACCGGAATTATTATCGGTCGGAGACGGAGTGACCTATGAATCTGCAGCTGTCTGAACGTATACTCCTTGTCTGCTTCATGATAAGCCGCTCTACAACAGATCACTCAGTCTTGCGAACTGCTCCAGTGTCAATGCCTCACCTCTTACGGTAGGGGACAGGCCCATCTGTACCAGGACTGCTGCCGCGGATTCCTTGGTGATGCCTGGGAGGCCCGCATTTCCCAGACCGTTCACCAGGGTCTTACGGCGCTGGTTGAAGGAAGCCCGGATCAGGGCGAACATCTTCTTCTCATCCTTCACCTGTACCGGCGGTTCTTCGTAGCGGGTCAGGCGGATGACCGCGCTGCCCACATTCGGTCTCGGGATGAAGCAGTTGGGCGGTACATTCGCCACGATTTCCGGCTTTGCATAATACTGCACCGCCAGAGACAGGGCGCCGTAATCCTTCGTGCCGGGGCCTACCTGCATACGGTCCGCCACTTCCTTCTGCACCATGATAGTGATGCTCTTCAGCGGCACACGGCTCTCGAATAAGCCCATGATGATCGGTGTCGTTATGTAATAGGGCAGGTTTGCCACCACCTTGATGGGGCGTCCTCCGTTTTTCTCTTCCACCAGCCGGTTAATGTCCACTTTCAGGATATCGTCATTGATGACCGTGACGTTATCATAATCCTGTAATGTCTCTTCCAGAATAGGGATCAGTGCCTTGTCGATCTCCACGGCCACCACGCTGCCTGCGCGCTCCGCAAGATACTGGGTCATGGTACCGATGCCCGGCCCGATCTCCAGCACGCAGTCCTCCTTCGTGATCTTCGCAGAAGAAATAATCCGGTCCAGAACCGTCGTGTCTATAAGAAAGTTCTGTCCGAATTTTTTTTGAAAATTGAAATGGTACTTCTGCAGTACCGCAATGGTATTCTGGGGAATGCCCAAATAAGCCATAATAAGCCTCCTTAATAATACTTAAAATCCTCTAAAAAATGAATACAATCATACAACACCAGCACATCCATTCCCTGTTCCGGTTCATACTGCTCCATCAGATGGAACAGTTTCCCGTTAAAATACCGCAGATCCACCACGTAGATATTCTCATAATGGGCCGTGAGCAGCGGAATCAGGCTGTTGGCATACGAATCCTTGATGACAAACAGCGTCTTACCGGGATTGTATCCCGTATGAATCTCAATAAATGCATGATTGTCATTCAGGAAAAATCCATACTGGTTCTTGGTATCCAGATAATCCGGTGCATACAGAGAATCAGCCGTGTCCGCAAAATCATACGTCACCGATACTGCTTTTTTCTCCGTCTCCGGAAAATACTGTATGCTATCCTTCGTCCAGTCCACATTGATACGGGACTGCAGGGTTCCCTGAAAATTCTCCGACACCGTCTTCATTCCGTTTACATCATACGGGTAGGGGAAACGTCCCACACTATCCGCCCAGGCCAGAAAACCGTAATATGCCCCCAGACTGGTCCAATGATGATCCGTGCGATAATAGATGGGCTCCCGTGCATGCTCCTGCAAAGCGTGATACACATCTATATAATGCTCTTCTCCAATAGAATTCCTTACCTTCGTAAGCAGCCGTTCTTCGTCATAATAAGGTGCAAATGCCGGCAGCTTATCCGTGAGAATGTTGTCCGCCGTCGGTACCAGCATGACTTTGGCATCCCAGTGGTTCACCAGCTTTGTTAACGATGCGACACGGGAATTTTCCATCTGCTCCGTATACTCATCGGGATCGTTCACTCCGATCAGATAATGATCCGCTCCCAGATAGACCCCATTGATCTCTTTTTTCCGGAAACGGATATCTGCCCCGGTCTTAAGTCCTACCCATTTATCCCGTCCTACAAACTGGTCGGACATGTATTCCTCATAAGCATCCCCGTATTCTCCCGTGAAAAGACTCTCCCAGGAAAAGGCAGGGCGGGAAGCCAGCACTCGGTTCTCCGCTTCCGAATATACTCTGTCACTGTTCCACAGATCTGCCACTCCCAGAACCAGAAGTACCGCACAGACCAGTCCGATGGTCAACAGCGAATTTCTTTTATCATCCATATGCGGTTCCTCCTTCCCGGTCAGAATCGAAAATACAAAAAGGGATTATACGACGCATCCACAATATACGCCACCGACAGAAGTAGCAGTACTGCCGGAATCACCTTTTCTCCCAACCGGTACAGTGCCATGGCGGGGCCTGTCTTACTGCTTTTCAAAGCATGCACCAGTCTGCTGCCCAACGGAAGACATGCCACCAATGCGATCACCAGAAGCACCAGATACTCATTGCACAAAAACATTGCCAGCGAATTCACCGGCCCTATTCCGTTCATTCCGAACATAGCCTGGAGATAAGCCAGGATCTCTCCGGGACTTTCCAGTGCAAAAAACACCCAACTGATCAGTACTACCGCCAACGTATAGATCCTGCCGAACACCTTGGGCACACTTTCCAGAATATCTCCTAAGAATAATTTCTCCAGGATCAGGAAAAATGCAAACCACAGCCCCCAGAACAGGAAATTCCATCCTGCACCGTGCCAGATACCGGTCAGCACCCATACCACCAGAATATTAAACAGCTGTCTCGGCAGCCCCTTGCGATTGCCGCCCAGCGGAATATACACATACTCCTTGAACCAGGTACTCAGAGAAATATGCCATCTGTGCCAGAAATCTTTTACCGAAGCAGCAATGTATGGATAATTGAAGTTCTCCGGAAAATGGAAGCCCAAGACTGCCCCCAATCCGATAGCCATGTCGGAATAACCCGAAAAATCAAAGTAAATCTGGAGTGCAAACGCTGCGATTCCCAGCCATGCCATCAGAATACTCATCTGCTCATTTCCCAGTTCCGTTACCTGTTTCCACAAAAGTCCCAGGTTATTGGCCAGCAGTACTTTTTTGGCCAGTCCTGTCACGAATCGTTTTACCCCGTAACTGATGGCATCCAGATCGGTCCGCCTGTCCTGCAGATACCGCTCCACCTGATGATACTTTAAGATGGGCCCGGCAATCAGCTGCGGGAACATGGTCACATAGACACCGAACTGCAGAATATTACGCTGCGCTTTTGTATCCCCCCGGTACACATCGATCACGTAAGACATGGTCTGGAACGTATAAAAGGAAATTCCGATGGGCAGCGGAAGCTTTAACAGCGGAATTGATGTTCCAAATACTGTATTCACCGTCTGCATCAGGAAATCGGCATATTTAAAAAATCCAAGGATAAAAAGATTGATGACAATGGAACATAGCAAAAAGATCCTGGAGCGATCCTTCCCTCTGTATTCTTCGATCAGCCTTCCCCACACATAATCGGATATGGTAGAAAAAAGCATGAGGAAAATATAGACGGGCTCTCCCCAGGCATAAAAGACCAGGCTCCCCAGGAAGAGAACCAGATTCTTCATCTTCCGGGGAACCAGGAAATAGCAGATCATAAAAATCGGCAAAAACCGAAAAAGAAACAATACACTGCTGAATACCATTCACTCTACTCCGTATTTACTCCAGAGTCTGTCTGATAGCCTCCAGGGCAAGTTCATTCTGCTCCTGACAGTAAGTGATCACGGCCTCATCGCCCTGTTCTTCCACAGAGGAAGTGTCCGCACCCAACTGTACAAAGCATACATAATCGCCTATCCGTTCCACTCGGGATGCCTGAATCTTGCCCAGATTCATGGGATACTGCATCGTGTCATTCACCAGACTGTCACGGTAGGCGTTCAATGCATTTTCTACCTCTTCTACCTTACCATCTTTTGCATGAATAATCAATAAAGTATCTACATTGGCGCTGATCATGGGTGCCTCTCCCAGGTAGGCATCATAGAGCTCCGCACTGACACCGTAGGTCTCGTTCAGCATTTCCCCGGGTATCTCGGAATCCGGCCAGTAATTGTCTCCCAGTGCATCCGTAACTGCCTTTTTTGCACTCTGTAACGCTTTCGCAGCGTCCTTCGGATTCTGTGCAGCGGTTGTACTACCGGCCTCGCCGGTCTCCTGTCCCGCTGCGGTGCTCTCCATGGTGGACTGCTGGTTGTCTGATGCAGCACCGTTATTATCCTTGCCTCCGCAGGCGGTCATAGAAAGTGCCAGAGCACTCATAAGTAACATACATGCTAATTTCTTTTTCATAAAATCTCTCCTCGTTTTGCAGGGATATTTCCCATGTTCAGTTGCAGTATCCCCTTTTTGGGGATCCCTATTCTATCAGACGACAATCCGGTAGAAAAAGTTTCATTAAATTTTCAACAGCCAGAACAGAAACGGCATTGTAGCTACGGACAGCACAGTGGTCAGCGCCACGCCCTTAGAGGTCAGCCGGTAATCACCGTCATATTGCTGCGCCAGCATGACTGTCATGCTGCCGACAGGTGTGGCCGTCATGACCAGACAGACACCCAGAAACATGGGGTCTGTAATGAAAAAACGCAGTCCCCACAGAAGCAGTGCCGGCATAAGCAGCAGCTTCACAACAGAAAAGAGCAGCAGCCGCACATCCGTAAACAGATCCTTTAACCGGATCTGTGCCAGCGAATCACCGATTACCAGCATACTTAATGGTCCGGTGACAGCTCCGATCCGGGTGGCAGTATCTTTGAAGACCATCGGAACCGGAAGATTACTGATATACAGGGTCACTGCAATGAGGCAGGAGATCACCCCCACATTCATCAGCTGCTTCCAGTTCAGCTTTTCCCGCTGTCCGGAGGTCTTCATCCTGTTAATGCCATAGGTATAGATCAGCACACTGTAAAGCAGATTAAAAATTGCAGCATGGATCACTGCTTCACCGCCGTACATGGCATCCAGCAGAGGATAGCCCATAAAGCCAATATTGGCGAAGATCGTCATGACCTGATAAGAACCATAATCTTCTCTGTCTGCCCGAAGCAGTCTCGGAATCAGCTCTGCAATCACAAACATGATAGCAAAAAAGATCAGCGCAACAGCCAGCGTAACCAACAATGCCGCCTTATTTTCCAATGTTTCAGGATTCATGCCGGAGGCAATGATCAGCGCCGGATTGCCGATATTAATGACGATACCGGAGATCATCTTGCCGGTATTTTCCCCGAATACTCCGACCTTTCTGCAGATGTACCCGATCAGCATGATCAGGAAAAAAATCACCATTTGTTGAAGTAAAAGCACACGCTGCCTTCTTTCTGTATTTAATCAGGAAATAGTAACTATTCAGAACCCCATTCGCAAAACCGCGTACATCATAGCACATATGTGCTCTTTTTCACAACAAAAATTTATTGTTTTCCACCCTTTTTGCTTTCTTTCTTTACAAAACTACGGACAGTACGCTATACTTGCAAAGGACTATTGATGGAAACGGCGCTGCAAAGCAGCAGAATGTGAGGAAATATGAGCATATTAAACGTAGAACACCTGACCCACGGATTTGGAGACCGTGCTATTTTTAACGATGTATCGTTTCGCCTGCTGAAGGGGGAACATATCGGTCTCATCGGTGCCAACGGCGAGGGAAAATCTACCTTTATGAATATTATCACCGGTAAACTGATGCCGGATGAGGGCAAAGTGGAATGGGCGAAGAATGTCCGCGTCGGCTATCTGGACCAGCATACAGTGCTGACCCCCGGTATGACGATCCGTCAGGTACTGGCTTCCGCTTTTGATTTCTTATACGATATGGAAGCACAGATGAATGAAATCTGTGACAAAATGGGAGATGCCACCTCGGAAGAACTGGAACAGTACATGGAAGACCTGGGAACAATCCAGGATCTGCTGACTATGCATGATTTCTATATGATCGATGCCAAAGTGGAGGAAGTGGCAAGAGCTCTGGGACTGATGGATATCGGCCTGGACCGTGATGTGACAGAGTTGTCAGGTGGTCAGCGTACCAAAGTTCTGCTGGGCAAACTTCTGTTGGAAAAGCCCGATATTCTGCTGCTGGATGAGCCGACCAACTATCTGGATGCGGAACATATCGAATGGCTCAAGCGTTATCTGAATGAATATGAGAACGCATTTATCCTGATCAGCCATGACATTCCCTTCCTGAACAGTGTCATCAACCTGATCTATCACATGGACAATCAGGAGCTGACCCGCTATGTGGGCGATTACGACAAGTTCCAGGAAGTCTATGCCATGAAGAAATCCCAGCTGGAGGCCGCATATAATCGTCAGCAGAAGGAGATCGCCGATTTGAGGGATTTCGTAGCAAGAAACAAGGCCCGTGTATCCACCCGTAACATGGCCATGTCCCGCCAGAAGAAGCTGGATAAGATGGATGTCATCGAGCTGGCTGCGGAGAAGCCGAAGCCTGAATTCTCTTTCAAGGAGGGCCGCACCACTGGTCGTATCATTTTCGAGACAAAGGATCTGATCATCGGTTATGACGAGCCGCTGTCCAAGCCCCTGAATCTGTCCATGGAACGTGGCGAGAAGGTAGCGCTGATCGGTGCCAACGGTATCGGTAAGACCACACTGTTGAAGAGCATTCTGGGACTGATCCCGCCTCTATCCGGCGAAGTGGAACAGGGGGATTATCTGGAGATCGGTTATTTCGAGCAGGAAATGTCCGGTTCCGGTGACAACAGCTGTATCGAAGAGATCTGGCAGGAATTTCCCGCGTTTACCCAGTATGAGGTGCGTTCCGCCCTGGCCAGATGCGGTCTGACCACAAAGCATATTGAGAGCCGCGTAAAGGTACTCAGCGGTGGTGAGCAGGCAAAGGTAAGACTCTGCAAGCTCATGAACCGTGCCACGAACGTTCTGTTACTGGACGAGCCAACGAACCATCTGGATGTGGATGCCAAAGACGAGCTGAAACGGGCACTGAAAGAATACAAGGGAAGTATTCTCATGGTCTGCCATGAGCCGGAATTCTACGATGGCCTGGCTACCCAGGTCTGGGATCTGTCCCAGTGGACCACAAAGCTGTAAATGGAAAGTTAGTTAAATACATTGGCAAAATCCACGAACTCCCGGAGCATGCG
>OGQO01003658.1_pt1 | contig 10359 bp, 9 predicted proteins | sample 1553241 | NCBI WGS metagenome assembly OGQO01 (sample SAMEA2579933, study PRJEB22360) | human gut metagenome | biome: human gut; feature: human-associated habitat; material: faeces | place: Denmark | collected 2008/2010
GAAAATATAAAACGTGCATTCAATGATGCGTGGGTTAATGATGACGGCTCTGTTTCGTATTACGGCGAAGTGAGTTCACAAACCGCACATTGCGGCGAATCGGTCGCACTTGACGGAAGTGTTACGCGATATACATATTATGCCGAAAACACTCCGCACTGTCCGAGTCAAACAGCATATGCACTTGCAGTTGACTTTGACCTTATCCCCAAAGACAAGCTTAAAAATACAAGAGAATATTTCAAAAACTCAATATTGAGAAACAACGGCAAACTTACAGTCGGCTTTCTCGGTATATCACATCTTGCACCTGCACTTTCAAAAGTCGGTCTTGATGATGTTGCTTTTAAGTTGCTTGAACAGGAAGACAATCCGTCTTGGCTTTACAGTGTCAAAAACGGTGCTACAACCATATGGGAGCGTTGGAATTCGTATATTGCCGAAACAGGCACTTTCGGCGATGTTTCAATGAATTCGTTTAACCATTATTCTTACGGTGCGATAGGTCAATGGTTCTTTACCGATATACTTGGTATTTGTCCCGTTGAATTTGGGTATAAATCATTTATGCTTTCACCGAAATTCGGAGGCGGTTTGACTTATGCCAAAGGCAGTTTTACGTCACCTTACGGTAAAATCAGTTCTGCGTGGAAATTGCATGACGGTAAATTTACGTATGATTGCACCGTTCCGACTAATACAACCGCAACTTTGAAATTGCCTAACGGTGATATTCATACACTTGTAGGCGGTAGTTATCATTTTGAAATTAATGTGTAAGGTTGCCACCACTCCTTCACTTCGTGACACCTCTCCTCTATGAGAGGCTTTTCGGCTCCCCTTAAGGGGAGCTGTCGCAAACGCGACTGTGGGGTGGCAAAAAAAGAGCGACCGACGGTCGCCCCTACTAATCTATCAACCGTCTATATTCCTCTTTCATATACCCGGACAAATCTTCCAAATCAAGTCTAAATTCCACGAATCCACGGGCATAGTATGACAAATCATACGGTTGAAAGAATATAATCAAATCATCGTCTTGAATATAAAAATCCGTCTGATGTTCCTGTTTTATTTCAGGCTTTGCCCACAAATCCTTATATTCTTCCGAATGTTTTTCCATTTCTTCATTAATCATTCTGTTAAGCGTACTGACATACCCGTCATCAGCAAACAAATCCGCAAGTTTCACTTCCTTTTCGCCCGACACATCTATGTTTACGGGAATATGCACCGTTGTACCTCTTGCACCGCCGGTATAAATATATTTTTCTTCAACCACACTGATAAAATCATTTTTATTATAAGTTTCCTCCCAACCTATCTCCATAACGCACTTGTTCCCCATTTGCAAATTATCCTTACATTCCTGTGCTTTGGAATCAAAAGCAACAAGGTCACTGTCTATGGACTGTTGTATCTGTGCGTTGATATTTTTTTCAAACTCACTGTTTTTCATACCGCTGAATTTAACTGTTTCGGCATACACCGTTGAAAAATCGGTTTCATATTCCTTTATACTGCTTTCTGTGCGGATACGTTTCATATCGCACCCGCACAAACAAAGAATCACGAAGATTACAGCTATTATACGTTTCATTATCAAGCCCCTTATTACAGAATTATACAAATCAAGCCGTTACTTCCGTCATTAATAATCCTCTGCAAAGTTTCTTTTAATTTCATTCTTGCCGATTCAGGCATTCTTGAAAGTTTATTATGAAGTCCCTCATTTACAAGCTCATAAAGCGACTTACCGAATATATTCGACTGCCAAATTTTTGTCGGATCCGTTTCAAATTCCGACAGCAGATAATGCACAAGCTCCTCCGACTGTTTTTCAGTACCGACAATCGGACTTACTTCCGTTTCAATATCCGCACGAATCATATGTATAGACGGTGCGGACGCTTTAAGTTTAACACCGAATCTACCGCCTTGTTTAACGATTTTCGGTTCGTCAAGAGTCAATTCTTCTGTTGACGGTGACACAATTCCGTAACCCTTTTCCATCACCTCGTGAAGTGCAAATGACACCTTATCATACTGTGCTTTCATCTGTGCCAGCTCCGACATAAGCGTCATAAGCTGATGTTCGCCGTCAATTTCAAAGCCGGACATTTCACCAAGCACACGATAGAAAAGCTCCTGCGGAAGTTCCATACACAGCTTAACCGTACCGTCACCCAAATCCATACCCTCGATATACGAACGCTGAACAAAACCGCATTCACCCATACCGTCCGACAATGCACGCACATCGCGAATACGGTTTACGTCCTCGATTTTTTCGATTATCGCACCGTATATCTCTTTTTTCAGCCAATGCTCACTGTCAAGTTCTTCAATCCAATCTGGAATTTTAATATTAATTTCTTTAAGCGGAAATTCAAACAACACCGTTTCAATAATATTATGTATATCCGTTGCATTAAGTTCTTCACAATTCACCGCCACAACAGGTACACCGTGCTTTGCCTCAAGTTCAGCCTTTAAATTCTGTGCACTCTGTGAATTAGGCGCTACCGAATTTAACAGTACGATAAACGGCTTATTAATCGCCTTTAATTCATTTATAACTCTGTTTTCGGCGTCAACATAATCGTTTCTGTCAATCTCCGTAATCGTACCGTCAGTCGTAACAACAAGACCGATAGTCGAATGTTCGCAAATAACTTTTTTCGTACCTATTTCCGCCGCCTCATTAAAAGCAATCGGGTGGTCAAACCACGGAGTTGTAACCATTCTCGGCTCGTTATCCTCCACATATCCAAGCGAACTGTCCACGATATAGCCGACGCAGTCAATCATTCTCACTTTTAAATGTGCATTATCGCCCAGGGATATTTCAACCGCCTCATTCGGTATGAACTTCGGCTCTGTCGTCATAATCGTTCTGCCGCCGGCGGACTGTGGCAATTCATCTCGTGTTCTCTCTGCCTGATACACATTTTCTATATTAGGTATTACAAGCAAATCCATAAACTTTTTTATAAATGTAGATTTACCTGTTCTGACCGGTCCGACTACACCTATATAAACATCTCCTTGACTCCTCTGTGCTATATCACTGTAAATATTGTATTCTTCCACTTTTTGTTTCCTCCTTTTGTCCAAAATATATGTTATATGTATATGCACGATAACTTATAATATGTATACCAAATATAAAGCAGATACCCCTTAAAGGTTTTGTCTGCAATATTTTTTTATATTTTTTTAATTTTTTGTTTGAACATTTGGACAATGTGGTATATAATATATGAGAGAGAGGATTTAAACAAAGGGGAATTTGAATGAAAAACATAAAAGCAATTATTTTAATGCTTTTAACATCTGTTATTTGCTTTACTTCTTTTACGGTATATGCTGAAACGAATACGCTAAAAGCCAGTATTCTTAATGATTACAGCTTTGACGGCAACAGTATCAGTGAATATGCCGAGGATAGTGTAAATACTATTTTAGATACAACTGCAAGTACAAATTTTATAGCTAACGAAATAAACTTCGATGACACAACTTTTAATAAAGGTATTTCCGACCTTCAAAGCGGAAATATAGATTTTTTATGTATGGTTCCTGCGAGTGATGCCTTTTTGGCGTATGTTGACTATACATCATCACCTATCGCAACAGGCTTTTTAGGACTTTATACCACTGATTACAAGCAATTATATTTTGAAGAATTTGATACATTCAATCAAATTAAAATCGGTTTACTTAAAAATTCGTATATAGAAAAAATTCTTTCCGATTTTTCAGCTGCAAATAATTTTACATACATCCCTGTTTATTACGATACTGTGGACGATATGTTAAATGCCGTAAAAAATAATTTAATCGACGCAATTTTTACACCTACAACAAACAATCCCGACGGATTAAAGCTAATAGCCAAAGGCGGCAAATTGGACTACTACTGTGCCGTAAAAAAAGGCAATACCAATCTTCTTACAAAGCTAAACAGCGCTATAAATCAATACAAAATACAAAATCCGTTCTATCTGTCAATGGAATATACAAAGCTGTTTAAACGCCCTTACAGCAATTCAATAGGCTACACGAAAGAAGAGCAGAGACAGCAAAGAAAAATCACCCTAAACTTCGCATACTTGCGCCCGACAACAATTATCCGTCATCATATTATGACAAGGACACGGGCGAATATAACGGTATATACGAAGATATTATCAAAAAAGTTGCCGACAATGCCGGTTTTGAAATTGAATTTATCTCGTACGATCAATCCGAAATGTCAATGAACGGAATTGTTATGGGCAAAGCCGACATAATTCTTACGGTTTCAGGTTCAAAACAAGGTCTTACCACTGCAACACTGCCTTATACAAAGGTTTCATACTTGCCGTTAGTGAAAAAAGACACGAACATTTTTGAGGACAGTGAAATTCACGTCGGCATATTGGCAGACGATTCGTGGATTACAGATTATCTTGACGACAAATACAAACAATGGTCTGTCGAAAAATATTCATCCATTGACTCACTTTTAACGGCAGTCGAAAACGACACTGTTTCAGCTGTACTTGTTTCGTCGACAGATTTACAGACTAAAACGAGTTTGATTGCACATCCTAAGCTTTCAATATTGCAAGACTTTGACGTTGAAGTTCCCGCAAGTATTGGTGTTTCCAACCTTACCTGCAATCAGCATATCGTAAGCCTTTTGAACAAGACAATCCAAAATGTAACACTTACAAATTCGGAACTTGAAAGAAAGGTCTACACATTAAATCATATATATGTTCCGACAGTAAAAGATATGTTGAAAACAAACAAGCAATGGATATTTATAATATTGCTTGTTATAATCGCGATAATCGTATTCATAAAATGGCGTGAATATTATTACAAAAAACTTCTGCATACGGACACACTTACGCAAATTCCGAATAAGCAGTATTTTATGAAAACGGCTGAAAAAATATTGGATAACAACAGCGATAAATCATACTTACTCACATCGCTTGACGCAAGGAACTTCAAACTTATAAACGAACGTTTCGGTCACATAGTCGGCGACCAGACGCTTATGAACATTGCCAAGAATATAAAATCAAAATTCCACAAAAACGGGCTTTACGCACGTTCGCAAGGTGACAGTTTCTTAATTCTCGTTGAAGACACCTCACAAAACCGCGAACTTTTAAAGAGCCTTGTGGACTTGGATATTTCAATACATAACACAACAAATTATAAAGTACCGCTAAAAATCGGTGTTTGCCCTATTCCGCGTTACAATCCCGCTTTGAGCCTGTCGCTTTACATTGACAGAGCAAATATTGCCAAAAAGTACACATCAGCGCGAAATACAAATTATATCTGCTATTTCACGGACGATATGAACAAAAAACTTAATATGAAAAATATGATTGAAAGCGAAATGGTTCGTGCATTGAGCAAGGGCGAATTTGTCGTTTACTATCAGCCGAAATACGAACTTACAAACGATACAATCATCGGTGCGGAGGCGCTTGTGCGTTGGAATCACAAGGAAAAGGGCATTATTTCACCGGGCGTATTTATCCCTGTTTTTGAGCGCAACGGCTTTATTGTTGACCTTGATTTCTATGTATATGAACAGGTTTTGAAAATGCAAAAGCATCGCCTTGATATGGGTAAAAAGGTTATTCCTATTTCAATGAACGTTTCAAGATGTCACCTTTCGGATACGAATTTTGTTGACAAGCTTGAGGCGGTTGTCGCAAAGTACAAAGTGCCTAAGCAGTATATTGAAATGGAAATTACAGAAAGTATATTCAGTCAAGAGGACAGCTCGGCAATCGCACTTATATACAATTTGAAAGAACACGGTTTTACAATATCAATGGACGACTTCGGAAGTGGTTACTCATCGCTTAACCTGCTTAGAAAAGTGCAGATTGATACACTTAAAATTGACAAGGTATTTATCGACAGTACTGAAGATGTTCAGCGAAGTCAAGTTATTGTTGAGGAAATTATTAATATGGCATCAAAAATTCACGTTAAAACAATCTGCGAGGGTGTCGAAACACAAAGTCAACGTGATTTCTTAAAAAATGCAGGCTGTAATATGGTTCAGGGTTATTTCTATTCTAAACCATTGCCGTATGAGGATTTTTCCGATTTACTTAATTCGTCAAAATGAACATTGACATAATTAAATATATATGCTAAGATAATAAACAGCAAGGGGGCTTTTTACAGTCCCTTTTTATCTATAATAAAAAGGAGTATAAGAAAATGGCAAAAATTCAGATGAAAACACCGCTTGTCGAAATGGACGGCGACGAAATGACAAGAATCATATGGAAGATGATTAAGGATATTCTTCTTACACCTTACATAGACTTAAAAACTGAATACTATGATTTGGGGCTTGAACACAGAAACGAAACTAACGACCAAGTTACAGTTGACAGCGCGAATGCAACAAAGAAATACGGTGTTGCGGTTAAGTGTGCGACAATCACACCTAACGCTGCAAGAATGACAGAATATGACCTAAAGGAAATGTGGAAATCGCCTAACGGTACTATCCGTGCCATGCTTGACGGTACAGTTTTCAGAACACCTATTCTTGTTAAGGGTATCACTCCTTACATTCCGACTTGGACAAAACCTATAACAATCGCACGTCACGCATACGGCGATATTTATAAGAACGTCGAAATGCAGGTTAAAGCCGGCAGTAAGGCTGAGCTTGTTTGCACAGACAAGGACGGAAAAGAAACTCGTGAGTTGATTTACGATTTCAGCAACGAGGACGGTATTATTCAAGGTGTTCATAACAGAGATGAATCTATTGCCAGCTTTGCAAAAGCATGTTTCAACTATGCTCTTGATATGAAGAAAGATATTTGGTTTGCAACAAAGGACACAATTTCAAAGAAATATGACCATCGTTTCAAGGATATATTCCAAGAAATCTATGATAACGAATATAAAGAAAAGTTTGAGGCAGCCGGTATCGAATACTTCTATACATTGATTGATGACGCGGTTGCAAGAGTTATCCGTTCAAACGGCGGATATATTTGGGCTTGTAAGAACTATGACGGTGACGTTATGTCGGATATGGTTGCGACCGCTTACGGCTCACTTGCTATGATGACATCAGTACTTGTATCACCTGACGGTGTTTATGAGTATGAGGCTGCTCACGGTACTGTTCAAAGACATTACTACAAGCATTTAAAGGGCGAAAAAACTTCAACAAACTCTGTTGCAACATTGTTTGCTTGGACAGGCGCACTTCGTAAGAGAGGCGAAATGGACGGTCTTGACGATCTAATCAAGTTCGCTGATAATCTTGAAAAAGCTACAATCCAAACAATCGAAGAAGGCTTTATGACAGGCGACCTTGCCGCACTTTCAACTCTTGAAAATAAGCAAAAGGTTGATACAGAAGAATTCTTGCTTGCAGTAAACGAAAGATTGCAAATGTTAATGTAATTTAAGACAAACAAAAACGACTGTTTTGAAACAGTCGTTTTTTTATATCTTTATGTAACCTAACTTTACTAACATATTCATACAATCAACTACAGCGGCAAAATATACGGTACGTAATCTTACATTATCAATACCCTGTATGTTTTCAAAAAAATACTGTATACGCTCCTCATATCCTTCAGGTATACCTTTTCCGCCGTCATAATAATGGTGAAACATATCCGAAAGAGTTGCACTGAGTTTGTTAAATACCTTGTTATATTTACTGTCGTTGCCCTCAAGATGTAACATTGCCACTTCAATACGCTCGTCAAAAAATTGGTCATTAAATCCAAAAATCTCTTCCATAATACAAACCTCCATAAAAAAAGTGCGTGGCAAAACCACGCACTAAAAACGCAGCTTTGCTTGTATTCTTGCGACAGAAATTACACCAAATCAGTATATATCAAAGAAAGCTTACGTTTTTTACTAACGTAAACTGATTTGGTATTAAATATTCATTTCTATCGCAAAATTATTATATCACACTTTTCTATTTTTGTAAACACAAAAAAGACGGTTCATACGAACCGTCTTAATATACAATTAATTAGTCTACAAGCTCAAGAATTGCCATAGGTGCACTGTCACCGCGACGAGGACCTGTTTGGTAAATTCTTGTGTAACCGCCGTTTCTGTCAGCGTACTTAGGAGCTATTTCAGAGAAAACCTTTGTTACAACGTCTTCTTTTGTGATAAACTCCAATGCCTGACGACGAGAATGTAGTGTATTTGTCTTACCAAGAGTAATCATTTTCTCTGCCATGCTCTGAGTTTCTTTCGCTCTTGTTAAAGTAGTTTCAATTCTGCCATTTTCCAAGAAGCTTGTTACAAGGTTACGCAACATAGCTTTTCTTTGGTCTGTTGGGCGATTTAACTTTCTTGTTCCCGGCATTACTGTTACCTCCTATTAATCTTCTTCTTTTTTAAGGTAAAGACCTAAACCATTCAATTTGTTTATGACTTCTTCAAGCGACTTTCTACCAAGGTTTCTAACCTTCATCATATCTTCTTCAGATTTGTTTGTAAGGTCTTCAACCGTGTTAATACCAGCACGCTTTAAGCAGTTATATGAACGAACTGATAAATCAAGTTCCTCGATAGTCATTTCAAGAACCTTTTCCTTCTTGTTCTCTTCCTTTTCAACGATGATTTCAGTATTCTTAGCGTCATCTGAAAGGTCTACGAACAATGAAAGTAGGTCGTTCATTATCTTAGCAGCCAAAGACACAGCCTCATCAGGCTTAATTGTTCCGTTTGTCCATAGCTCAACTGCCAACTGTTCTCTATCTGTATATTGACCTACACGAGTGTTTTCTACTGTATAATTAACCTTTGTTACAGGAGTATAGATAGAATCCACAGGGATTACTCCGATTACCGGCTGCATTGCTTGCTTGTTCTTATCAGCACTTACATAGCCTCTGCCCTTTGATAGAGTAATCTCAATATAAAGATTTGCATCATCATTAAGTGTTGCGATATGAAGATCCGGATTAAAAATCTCAACATCTTCGTCACGCTTTATGTCACCTGCTGTAATTTCCTGTGCGCCCTTTGCCTCGATGTAAACAGTCTTTGGAAGATCACCGTGAATCTTCAAAGCAAGCTTTTTAATGTTAAGTATAAGCTCTGTAACATCTTCTGTAACACCGGGTACAGTTGAAAATTCGTGCTGCACACCTTCAATTTTAATTGAAGTAGCAGCCGCACCAGGCAATGATGAAAGTAAAATTCTGCGTAGTGAGTTACCAAGAGTTGTGCCGTAACCGCGCTCAAGAGGAGATACAACGAATTTGCCGTATCTGCCGTCGTCACTCATTTCAACGCATTCTATATTAGGCTTTTCCATTTCTATCATTTCAGAACCCTCCTTCATAATTAGAGATGACTTCGGAGCAGTCTAAGCTCCGAAATCTCTCGAAAAAACATATATATATATCCACGTACCGAGGGTAACATATAATTATTTAGAATAAAGTTCGACGATAAGGTGTTCCTCAACTTCGTAGTCGATGTCATCTCTTGCAGCCAATGTGATAACCTTACCTGTAAGTGTATTCTTATCCATTGAAAGCCACTTTGGAACAACCCTGTTTGCGTTTGTTTCAACGATTTCCTTAATTCTAACAGAGTTCTTACTCTTTTCTCTAACTGCTATTACATCACCCGGCTTAACAAGGTATGACGGAATATCAACCTTTTGACCGTTTACTGTGATATGACCGTGATTAACAATTTGTCTTGCTTCACGTCTTGTATTAGCCAAACCTAATCTGAAAACAACATTGTCAAGTCTTGACTCAAGGATTTGAAGTAGCATTTCACCTGTGATGCCCTGTTTCTTTGTAGCCATTACATAGTACTTTCTGAATTGCTTCTCAAGTACACCGTATATAAACTTAACCTTTTGCTTTTCATTAAGCTGCAAGCCATATTCAGACTGCTTTTTTCTGCCTTGCTTTGGGTTTCTGTTTGATGACTTATCAATACCCATTGTTGCAGGGTTAATGCCCAAAGTCTTGCATCTCTTTAACACTGGTTGTCTGTTTATTGCCATGTTAATTTTTCCTCCTTTACAATAATATACAAATCAGACTCTTCTTCTCTTTGGTGGTCTACAACCGTTATGAGGAATAGGAGTTACGTCCTTAATCATTGTAACCTCCAAGCCCGCTGCCTGCAAAGCACGGATAGCAGCTTCTCTTCCTGCGCCGGGGCCCTTAACGTAAACCTCGACAGTCTTAAGACCGTGCTCCATAGCAGCTCTTGCAGCAGTTTCAGCAGCAGTCTGAGCAGCGAAAGGAGTGGACTTCTTGGATCCTCTGAAACCGAGTCCGCCGGCGGACGCCCAAGAAA
>OGQO01003662.1_pt1 | contig 10349 bp, 4 predicted proteins | sample 1553241 | NCBI WGS metagenome assembly OGQO01 (sample SAMEA2579933, study PRJEB22360) | human gut metagenome | biome: human gut; feature: human-associated habitat; material: faeces | place: Denmark | collected 2008/2010
TCGCTCCTCCTTCCATGTACCAAAACTCTCCGCGTCCGCATCGAACTCAGCCACAAAGTAAACCTTATAGGGAGTTGGGATTCCACAGAAAGCACCACCCTCCGCATATCCCTCGCAACTATGAGGACCCGTAATCTTAATAGCGGCTACTTGGATAGAGGTAGCGGCTACTCCTCCTCCGATAATCACGGTACCCTGCTTTTCCTTGGAAGAAAACGTATAACGAGCCATACCCGTACGTTCCGTAACGGTTAATTCCGCACGTATAGAATGATCTACGGTCGCTGCGTAATAACCGGCCGTTCCGATCTCCTTGCCGACCGGAGTCTGCATATTCAAGATACTATCCGGAGAAACCCGTAAAGCTCCGGCAACCGGAAGCGTAGGGAAATTTCCCATATGATCGCATCCCGCACCACTCAATTGATTGATAACAAAGCCTAGTTGTTTCGTGAAATAAGTCGGGGTAAACTGTACCATACCGAAGGGATAGGTAGCCCCCGGATACAAATATCCGGAAGCCCACCCATTACCTTGAGTCCCTATCAGGGTATTGGTCTTAGAAACGAGATTTGACGCATTTACCAAACCTCCACACAACAAGAAAACATAGCTAACCACACATATTCGCCTTAAAAGCTGTTTACATTTAAACATGGTAATAGATCCTTTTTATTATTTAGCCTTTTATACTATATACCCTTCAATAGAATAAAACACTTACGGCGTAATAATTAAAAAACAGCTATTAACATAAGTCAACAAAAAGGGAATCATATGATTCCTATTCCGCAAACAGCGATAGGGTGTGTTTTCCACTTTCCAACAAGATCGAACCCGCCGATATTTCTACATTATTCCCATCTAACACACAATTCGATACGTTAAATGGAGCGATAAAGGTCGCCGTACTATTCGCTGGTATCTCCAGATCAAGGGAAAGCGATCGGTTCTCCATTGTCCAAGACACACATGCCGTACCGTAAGGGGTCTCTCTCGCCACCCTCGCCCACGTCACGCCATTCGGTATCTGAGGTTTGATAAAGAAATGTTTATAGCCCGGCTCATCCTCATCCGGCAAGATCCCTCCGATCGCCTGACAGAACCAAGCGCCAATGCCATTGAAACAATTATGAACCTTACTACGTTCTCCCGACCAGTATTCCCAAGTCGTAGAAGCCCCTTGATCGATCATATATAGATATCCCGGTTGCTCTCTCTTTTTCAGCATGGAATAGAGAAAATCAGCCTCTCCGTTCTTTATCGCCCAATCGGTCAAGATCGTAACACCCACCAAACCGGAACCGATATGGCCCTTACAATTCTCCAAAGTCTCTCGATATAAACCTTCCTTTACCTCGGGCATATGCTGTTCATCTGTCACGCCGACCAACATCGGATAAATCCGATCGATCTGGGAGCCTGTAGCGTACTGTTTCTTCTCCGGATCATAGAAAGTCTTCTGGATAAGCTCGTTCAATCGTTGGCGACGCTCTTTATACTTAGCGGCATCCTCCGCTTTCCCCAATACCTTCGCGATCTTCTCCATCGTAGTGAGGCAATCGCTTATAAAGCAGTTGCTAACCAGATCTACCGATGACTGCGCCGTATAATCGACACCCGCCGGAGCCAACCAATCCCCTAAATACCATGCCCGATAATCCGTATCCGGCCAACGTTTCAGCAACCCATCGACCGTATACGCATCCACATAACGCAACCAATGTCGCATAACCGGATAATATCGCTCGATCAGACGGCTATCCCCATAATTCAAATAAATCTGCCACGATCCCGTGATAATAAAACCACACCAATACGGACCACCTCCCGCCGGGTATGGATTCGGTACGCAATGCGGCATGCCCCCATCCTCACGGATGCAATCCTGCCACATCTGCATCCAGTTCATATACACGGAAGAGCCCTCATACAATGTCTGGAAACTCTTACAAGAGGCATTTCCATCCCCACCGTATCCCATACGCTCATAATGCGGGCAGTCTACGATATAACCACTGAAAGCTAGGTTCTTGAAAGTATATTTGATCATCGCGTAGATAGCATTCAAGTCCGGATCCGAGCACTCGAAAGACGAGGCATCCTTATAATCCGTATGAATCAGATAGCCAGTTACCTCCTCGGGAGCTTTCGCCAAACCGGATATCCTTATATATTGAAACGCATGGTGGTTAAATTTATTTCGGAATACCTCTTTGCCTTGTCCGGAACCGATATACCAATCCTCATACTGTCCGTTCTCCTCTTGTGGCTTGAAATCTTCGTTTTCATTTAACCAATCCGTATATTCCATACGGACCCGGTGGCCTTCCGGTAATTTTGGGAAACTCAGCTCAACCCAACCATTTAACGCCTTTCCCATATCTACGAGCCAAATACTGTCCCCTATTTGTTTGATTCCTTTGGGACGGATGATCTCTTGTATTCGATTAGGCTCACACATCTGGGGACTTACCTCTATCCCGGGTACCTCCACCTCCAACACCGGCTTCCAATCCAGTTCGTCGAGCGTAGCCGTTGTCAAATCCGGCAACGCCTTCCGCCCATCCACACATTCACCCCCGAATTGATGGGGATACCAAGTACCGGTACCGGTCTCACCATACATACTTCCCCGGCCTTCCCAAGAGCTATCCGTAACGAGTAGCGTACTTGTAGTGCCATTTCTTTGAATCTCGTCCAATTGCAGTTTAACCAACGGCCCATCATGAACGGCATTAAAAGTAGCTTTTCTGTACCAACCACGGCCCAACCAGACCCATAAATCGTTTGTCCCCTGTTTCGCATACGACGTAAGATCATACGTCACGGACAAGGATCTTTTGTTTAGTTGAGACACCGCAGGCGAAAGAACATCTTCTGATACCTTCTTCCCATTTAAATAGATCTCATGATACCCTAAGGAGTTTACATGAAGGAGTAATGTGGCATCACGGTCTTGAAGCTCGAACTTCTTCCTTAACATCGGATTCTTCTCATCCGGCATCCCTATATATTTCCCTTGCCATTCCGCTTTATCCAAAAGCCCGATCCCAAAGCGATTGATTGGACTCCAATCCGAGGATTCCCCCTTATCGCCCCATACCCGAACTTTCCAATAGGCCAGCACACTAGATCGCAACTCTTTTCCTCGATAAGGGACCATCACGGAAGCGGACGATTCCACCTTACCTGAATTCCATAGATCGGCTTTGCCTTGAGCCAGCAAGGAACTATCCGTGGCTACTTGTATCTCAAAATACGCTTGCCGCATAGTTTGCCCGTCTGTCTCGATTTCCCAGCTAAAATGGGGATGGGTATTGTCGATTGCGACCGGATTCTCCAAGTTCTCACAACGAAGATCTTTTAAGATGATCCTCCGCCCGGATTCACAGCCCGACATCAGTAACAATAGGGTCACAAAGTAGATAGATATACATTTCATGATAAATAGATTGACATTACGCATGAATATACTTTCTAATGGCTTACGATACTTATATCCCCGGTAAATATTAAGATTTATTAAACAAGAAAGGCGAGCCACTCGCAAATGACTCGCCTTCCTATGATTCCTCAAGAATGGCTAGAAGCGGATCTTGTAGGATTGGTTTTCGATACGGATGATATAGGAACCTTGCGGGATGGTTATCATTGTCTCACCAACAGGTAAGGTTATCGCCTTATACAATTGACCGCCGAATGTCACTAGATAAGCCGTACCCGCATGAGCGGACCGGATATGCAATACCCCGTTCGATCCCCAGACTTTCAAGGCATTGGATTCTACCTCGGCGTTGCCAACGGTGACGTTTTTTACGATCCCGGTAATAGATATTGTTATATCAGAGTTGATATTCTTGATCTCATACTTGCCATCAGAGGTCGGCTCGATCAGCTTATCGCCTACTTTTACCATAGGGGTAGATTGATCGTAGTCCGTATCGAGCGTAAGAGAGAAGGAGAAGCTACCGCCCGCTTCCACGGAATAAGTTCCAGCGGAAGGATTCAACGAGGCACCTTCAACGGATGGAAGGGTCACACTAAAGGTCACTGTTGGATCCGGTGTGGAAGAGGCAATGCTTACCTCTGAATAAGCGGTCAGAGTAGAATTTACAGCATTTACCGTATTCGAGACAAGACAACGATACTTCCCGGCCTCGGAGACCTCCAGTTGCGCATCTTCATTCGTACTTAAGACATCCGAGCGAAGAGAGGAGAGAGCCTTCGTCCGCTGTACTTCCGGCTTCACTTGCTTCCAGTTATTATTTTCGCTGTCAAATTTCTCCCATATATAGGAAAGATTCGCCTCTTCCTCAGCCGACGCTTCGACTTTTAGAAGCGTGGAGAAACCCATCTCTATCCTAGGCGCTTTCTCCGGTCGTTGGGCAATAGTAAGGCCAGCAGGCCCCGTTACGGCATCTAACAGACCGGTTTCATCAATGAAGATACCCTCATTTTCCACCAACGCATCCAACAAGGTATTTTCGCCGGGTAGTAACCGTGTGCTTCCTTGGTTCAATACTTTCCCTAAGTTATTATTGCCATCCAACGTGATCTCGATATTGGATGTCTCGGCAACGGTAACACTCTGTGACGTAGAACTTCCGGAACCAACAATCAAGCTTTTAAACGTGATGCCGGTAACCTTTCCATCCTCAGTATCTATTTTCAAGGATTTAACTCTTGTTAATTCCTCGTCGTTTCCGATGACTCCATTGAACTTACTGCCTGTCGTACTGCCGTCCGTATAGGTAGAATCTTTTCCGATTGTAATATCAGTGTCCTTATCTGGCAATAAGGCTCCTATCGCTTTAGCTTTGATAGTCAAGTTCCCTTTTACCGTAGCGATAGTGACCTTGCCTGTTTTTGCGTCATACTCGCAAGGCTCCAGACCTGTAGGATACCATACCTCGATCGAGTCCGGCAAAAAACTACCGCTATCCGGAACTAAAATGAAAGACACGGACCTCCCGGATATAGCTATTTCCGGTTGGAAGGGCTTTACGGTAAGTCCTGTCAACTCAAAGTCCACATCGAAATATTTATCACCTTCTTCCAAGATATAAGGAAAACCTAGCCAATCCCAAGTAGCGGTATGATAAGCGGCAAGGGCCCCTTTGGGCACGTAGATTCTACATTTGTTTTTATCCAAGATATTGAATGAGCCATTAACGGTTGAAGGTGGCGTAGAACGTTGAATGTGAATCTCGTCAGCTTGTGCGTCAAGGAAACTCTCTGTTCCTACTTCCTCCACACTACTCGGGATCATTATGGATTCCATGATACGACCGCTGAACGCCTTAGGCCCTATACCGGTAACAGTATAATTATTCCCTTCATATTCCAAAGAAGAGGGGATTACGTACGATCTACCTTTCGTATAGGCATCCTCTTTTACCCCCGCAACCTCGACAGCCGCATCCCTAGTAATCCGATAGGTAAGGTCACCAAGGACAAAAGGATCCCCACTAATTTTCCTAGCTTTCGCAGTGATCGTCACGTCGCCGGTAACGGTTTCTATAGTCAAGGTATCCTTACCGAATGTACCATAGAAGAATTCCTTCGACATAGGATCCAGTTTCTTGCCTCCCATGGTGACGGTGATGTCTCCTATGCCTAATACATAGCCACTCTCGGGCGTGAGTCTCGCTTCCAGTCGGGAGCCATCAACCACCAAGTCGGGGCCATAATAAGCGACTCCCTCAAATCCGGTACGGGTGATGGAGTATGTGCCCTCCTCCCTTATGTTCTTAAAGTCCTTCCAGACATAGGCGGCTTTGTAGGCAGCGGAAGCCCCGGCAGGTACAAAGATGACACATGCGTCTTTATCCACTCCTTCAAAAGCGTCCTCATCAGAAATATTTCTGGGTTCAGGACTTATACAATGAATCTCTTTTAAGGCGGTACACCCAGAGAATGCTCTCCGATCAATACCAGTGTTTCCTTCTAGAGTAAGCTTTTCGAGTGAGGTTTGATTTTTAAACGCATCAGCCACGATATATTCTACCTTATAAGAATTAGACCCGACAGTCACCACTTCCGGTATGGTCACTTCTTTCTGGGGAGTATCTAGGAAGCCATGACAAAATGCGTTTACTTGAGTAGTACTCAATGCTATAAGAAATTCCAGACAATACATTTTCCGTATGAGTAGAGACTTGTATAACGACATCTTTATTCACTTCCTCACCCGGGATAGTTATTACGCTAGGTTCAAAAGATTTAAATCCGGGTTCCAGCGTAATATTCACGGTCAAGGATTGCCCTCGAGCTATTGAATCCGGCGCATCAGTAGACGCTACTCCATAACCCACAACATAAACCGGATATTTCTTGGGAAGCGGCTCCTCCAAAATTTCCTTAAACTGATTCCAAGGGGTACTGGCGGCATAATCAGCCTTACTGCCAGCCGGTACGTAAAGCGTGATTCCACTCAAATCTTTCTCTCCGAAAGCGCCCTCCATTATATGGTAATTTTTGGGGTCTATAGCTTTCGCATGAATCTCAGTCAAACCAGCCTGTATGGAAAACGCATATGGATTGATAAAATACTTGTTGTTCGGCAATGTTATTGATGTTATATTAGCATATCTATTATAGGCACCGGAATAACTATTCAAACTATAGTGCTTTCCTTTTGCGGTTACCACGCTCTTTAATACTATGCTTGATGAAGTCGGTTGAGTTTGTGAAGGAGGAAGCATAGCGCTGCATTCCTCAAGCATATACCTCTCCTCTCCAATCATTATTTCCGTATGCTCAACAACCTCAATTAAGATCGTTCCAGTAATATTCTTCGCCACATTAGCATTTTGGGAATCATCCCATGAGAAATCCCTAAAATTCTTCCCTGCTTGTGATATAGCAAGACGATAAGCACCTGTTGATGTTGCTATTTTAAAAGTAAAACTACCTCCATCCTCAACCTCTGACGGACAATCAATCGTGACATTACCATAAGTATTAGTATATATCTTGTGCATCACTTTCGTATTTTCCTGCCCCCAAGCAAGATACACACCACACAAAAGGGCTATCACCACCAGCGACAGCCGTAAACCGATTCGTAGTAAATTTGTTTTCATAAGCGATATAATTTAAAGTGAATAATAGTCTTAACATTCGTTCACGGGTATGCTCATAGCTTCCCGTTTATGACCGGTGAGAGAGCCTAGGCCATGAACCATGAGAGAGCCTCGTCTATGAGGGGTGAGAGCCTAGGCTTTATCAGCCCTCATAGATGAGGCTCTCTGCCTTATCAGATCTCGTCCGGGCTTTCGCTATCGCCTCCGCCTCCGGCACCTACCGTCAGGAGGATGGGGAACTTATAGGTACGGGGATCCTTCACCAAGCCGTAATTCGCCCCCGCCTGCGTAGTGACGCTCAGCCAGTACTGCCCCTCGGCGAGTTGCGGGATCTGGATAATTATCTCGCTCTTGGTGTTACGTACGATAAGGGAGACTTTCGTTGGCGTGGCGCCCTCCTCGTCCTTGGTGAAGTAGACGCCTACAGATGGATCATCCCCCTTGATAAGCAGCGTGCTGCCGAAGATGATAGCCGGGGCGTTCGGAGTGATATGGAGGTTCTTCTCGTTCGTGGTGGAATCCGTGAGGCTCTCGATCATCGGGCCCACGGTAGCTACGTCGGCGTTCACGTAGATGTTTTCTAGCGCCTTCAGGAGGGTGGCGCTGGGGGTGAACATTACAACCGGCGATCTTATTCTCCGTAGAGCGGAAGTCTGATTTCTTTCCGTCGAACGAGCCGTTGATAGTGAGCAGCCATTGCCCGAACTTGTTCACCACGCAACGGCCTTGGGCGAGGGCCTCGATCATCTCGTCGTAGGAGAGGTCGAGGATGTTGGTGATCGTCTCCGGGCGGTACTCGGTGCGTTTCTTCACGATGCGGTTCGAGATGTCTGACGTTCGCGTGGTTCCGGTAATGCGGATCTTTCCGGTGAAATCGCCGGTTTTCTCGGTTAACACGTTGTCGTACAGATCTACGGTCAAGATGGTCTTTTCTTCTGCCATGATGTTTTTTGTCTTTAATGCCCCGTGGTAGTGGGGCGTTACCTTTTAATAATGTTTATCACCCTTATTCGCGAAATAAGGGGAGGAGATATCGCACGTCCAACATAAACTAAAAAAACGCATAACCACTATTTTTAACCGCATATCCACGATATATGCGCAATAAGCATAAATTTGGATTAGTTAGAGGATACGATGCCTGTATCCCCTTCAATTCCTATTTCTTAATAAATAGATAAAAGTGATTGTTTATCAATAATATTTTTTACATTTGCCAAGCCTTCTGTTGAAAATAGCCTATTATAGGTAATTTTTATGCTGAGTAGGCTATTCCCCTTATTTCGCGAATAAGGGCATCACCCAGCCGCCAAAAGCAAATCCACCTCTTCCGTCACCCTAGCGTTCGCACGATTCAATTCTGACTGTTCCAAAGAGGCCAGATAAAAACGTGTTGTTTTTTCCGAGGTATGCCCCAACGCTTGGCTAATGATCGATAAAGGGACTTGTTTCCGCAAGGCGTTCGTTGCCCATGTATGGCGGAAAACATACGAGGTCAGATGAATGGGGCGAGATAGCGCACGACCGATCTTCTTCAACGAGTTATTATACGAACGCAGTATCGCCTTGTATTCCTCATGCCCTACCTCTCTACCCGGAGATAAAATAGGGAAAAGGTACGGGGAAGAAGCGTCCGCATACTTATTAATCAACCGCCGCATCCCCGCTGTTATCCCGACACGGATTAAGGTCCCCGTCTTCTTACGCCGATATACGATCTCCTCGCCATACAGGTTCGCCGTAGTCAAGCGAGCCATATCCGCGAAAGGCATGCCGCAAGATAAATAGGCGAACGTACAATAGTCGATCACGCACGCCAAATCCGGCTCCTCAGACTTCAAGGTCACGATCTCCCGGAGCGACTCGTTTCCCAACGCCCTAGATCCGGCTCTTTCCCGCTTCAAGTTCAAGTACGCGAAAGGCGATACGACGCAAGCCGGCAACAGACCATCCCGACAAGCTTGGTTATAAATCGAGCGAAAGTTGCTGAGGTATGTATTCACGGTATTCACTCGCAAGCCGGCGGATTGCAGATAAGCGACAAAACGGCTTATTAAGCCCGGGGTTATCTCCGGGAAAAGAAGGTTTCTCCTACCCAGAAAGGCGCAGATCCAATTACGGGTCGTCCTATATAAATCGGCAGTGTTATGTTTCCCCGCTAAACGTTTCTCCCGGATACGTTCGGTGGCATAGGTATAAAATGTGATGCCCGCCTTGCCCAAGCGGTTATTCTTTCTTTTGCTCATATCTCCTTTTTTGATGATTAAACGTATTATTATCTACCATCAAAAATAGCATAAAAACAAGATCAAGCCAAGTCCATCTCGCAAACAGCAAGCTTCCAACCCTTAAAGACCAAGGTGACAAGGCGAAGCTCCGTATCCCCCTTGGTAGCGTGAACCTTCGGGTCAGCGGCGTAACGGCGTAACTGGATGGCGGCCTCGGCTCTCAACGCCTCGATTTCCGTTTCGGAAGCGTCCCGACGGGCGTATTTCACCTCCACGATATAGCTAAAGCCTATCTCGGGCTGGTGGATCAAGTCGGGCATCATGTAGAAATCGGCGTACCCCTTGTTGGCCTCATACTCCGGATAAATTATATAGGTACGGGTCAAGCCTAGATAAGCCAGTAGGAAACCTTTCACGTGCGCTTCCCCCTCAATGAACTCACGGATAGCGCTCTGCCGCTCCAGCTCGGAGGAGAAATACTCGAACACAGGCTTCCAGTCTCCATCGTAAGCCATGTCCTTTACCAGATCATGAAGCTTATATAACTCTATTGAGAAGACATCAGCTTCCTTATACGCCTCGATCAGATAGGTATATAATTGCTCACGTACCGTTAGGTTGGGAACGCCCAGAAGGGTATCTCCACGCTTGGTACCCTTGATGGAGAGCAACCCGAAATAATAAAGCAGGCTCTTGAAGTTATCGGGCTTGGTAATATCCTCGGCGGGAAAAGCATCCTTGATAACCGCAGTGGTCTCGCCGTTGTTCACGATCTCCTGTATGATCGAGGCGTTCGTACCGAAGCGCTTGTCGAGACGGATCAAATGGCGGAGCTTGTTGTAGTCGGTACGGATATTGTTGTCGATCATATTCTTAGGAGGCTTGTGAAGACTCAGATAATTGCTCAGGAAATATAATACCATATCCGAGTTGTACATCGGCTCGTCCATACATTCTTCCGAGAAGCAGTAGTTATCGTACCACGGCTTCATCAAGTTGATCAGATCGTCCACACTATCCTCGAAACCTGTCT
>OGQO01003665.1_pt1 | contig 10340 bp, 6 predicted proteins | sample 1553241 | NCBI WGS metagenome assembly OGQO01 (sample SAMEA2579933, study PRJEB22360) | human gut metagenome | biome: human gut; feature: human-associated habitat; material: faeces | place: Denmark | collected 2008/2010
TAAGAGCCTCTCCTTGAGGAGAGGTATCACAAAGTGACGGAGTGGTGGCAAAAATACAACCCAAATCGGTGTAAAAACACCGATTTTTTAATTTTTTTTAAATTTGTGAAACTTTTTTGAAAAAAGGTATAGCATTTTTAGCGTAAATACGATATAATTATAAGATAAAATGACTATTCATATGTAAAAATGTGAAAACGGTTACAGAACAAAGTATTGGAGGCTGACTTTTATGGAGGAAATTTTAAACATTCTTGACAAGGAAAAAGGTAATGTATCACGAGCGAAAATCGCGCAGATGCTTGGTATGGAGGAAAAGGAAGTCGCCGACAAGATTGAAAAAATGGAAAAGGAAAACGTTATTGTCGGTTACAAAACCATTGTAAACTGGGATAAGACCGACAAAGACGTTGTTGTTGCACTTATTGAACTTCGCATAACTCCGCAAAGAGGTGAAGGATTTGATAAGGTGGCAGAGAGAATTTACAAATACCCACAGGTAAAATCACTTTACCTAATGTCCGGTGCATATGACTTGGCCGTTACAATCGAGGGCAAGAGTATGAAAGAAGTGGCATTGTTCGTTGCGCAGAAGCTTGCACCGATGGATTCGATAATTTCAACGGCAACGCATTTTGTGCTAAAAAAATACAAAGAGGAAGGAATTGTATTCGAGGACGATGAAAAGGATACAAGACAGGTAATTACGCTATGATAGATTACGAAAAAATTATTTCACCGGTAGTTTCGGCTTTACCGCCGTCAGGCATAAGAAAGTTTTTTGATATAGTTGCAGAAATGGACGACGCTATTTCGCTTGGCGTCGGTGAGCCTGATTTTACAACACCTTGGGCAATTCGTGAAGCAGGTATATATTCGCTTGAAAAAGGACAGACGCACTACACCGCAAATGCCGGACTTATGGAATTGCGTGAAGAAATCTGCAATTACTATGACAGAAAATTCGATATAAAATATAATCCGAAAAAAGAAGTTCTTGTAACGGTAGGAGGCAGTGAGGCGATTGACCTTATGGTAAGAACGCTTATTAATCCCGGTGACGAGGTACTTATTCCGGAGCCGTGTTTTGTTTGTTATCGCCCTTGTACGGTTATGGCAGGCGGTGTTCCTATTCCAATTGAAACAAAAGAAGAGGACAATTTCAGACTTTTGCCGGAACAGCTGAAAGAAAAGATTACCGACAAGACAAAACTTTTAATTCTGCCGTATCCGAATAATCCGACAGGCGGAATTATGTCAAAGGAAGATTTGGAGGCTATTGCAGAGGTGCTTCGCGGTACAAATATAATGGTACTGTCAGACGAGATTTATGCTGAACTTCGTTATGACGGCGAAAAGCATATTCCGTTTTCAAATTTTGAGGGTATGAAAGAAAGAACTGTTGTTGTAAGCGGTTTTTCAAAGACATTTGCTATGACCGGTTGGCGTCTTGGTTATGCGTTAGGTCCTGAAAGAATTATAAAGCTTATGACAAAAATTCATCAGTACGGCATAATGTCAGCACCGACAACCGCACAATTCGCTGCGATTGAGGCACTAAAGAGCTGTGACGATGATATTGAAGAAATGCGTCGTGAGTATAATTACAGAAGACGCTACATAGTGGACGGTTTCAGAGCAATGGGGCTTAGTTGTTTTGAACCGCTCGGAGCATTTTATGTATTCCCTTGCATAAAATCTACGGGTATGACAAGTGAAGAATTTTGTCAAAATCTGCTTATGGAAGAAAAGGTCGCTGTCGTACCGGGCAATGCGTTCGGCGAGAGCGGAGAAGGATTTATACGCTGTTCATATGCGTATTCGATTGAGAACATTCAAGAAGCACTTAAAAGAATAGAGAAGTTTGTTAAAAGACACAGTAAATAGGAGGAAAAAATGGATACAAAGTATATATTCGTAACAGGCGGAGTTGTTTCAGGACTTGGTAAGGGCATTACAGCCGCATCATTGGGAAGATTGTTAAAGGCAAGAGGATATAAGGTTACAATGCAGAAGTTTGACCCTTATATCAATATGGACCCGGGTACAATGAGTCCGTATCAGCACGGTGAAGTTTTCGTTACAGATGACGGTGCGGAAACAGACCTTGACCTTGGACACTATGAAAGATTTATCGACGAAAACCTAAGCGTAAATTCAAACGTAACAACAGGTAAAATTTATTGGTCGGTTATTTCAAAGGAAAGACGCGGTGACTATGAGGGAAGAACCGTACAGGTAATTCCGCATATCACAAATGAAATCAAGTCAAGAGTTTACCGTGTTGCAAATACGCAGGACACAGATATTGTTATTACGGAAATCGGCGGAACAGTCGGTGATATTGAATCTACACCGTTCCTTGAATCAATCAGACAGGTTGTAAAGGAAGTCGGTAAGGAAAATTGTATGTATATCCACCTTACACTTGTACCGTATCTTTCAACATCGGGTGAACAAAAGACAAAGCCGACACAGCACAGTGTTAAGGAGCTTCTAAGTCTTGGTATTCAGCCTGACGTACTTGTTTTAAGAACTGAAAAGCCTCTTGAAGAAGGACTTGCAGAAAAGATTGCACTATTCTGTAATGTATCACCTGAATGTGTTATCGAAAACCTTGACCTTGATACACTTTACGAAGTTCCTCTTGCACTTGAAGAAGAAGGACTTGCAAAGGTTGTATGTAACCGTCTTGGACTTGAGGACAGAAAGCCACAGCTTGATGATTGGACAAAGATGGTTGACGTCGTTAAAGACCTTATGAACGGCGGCAAGGAAGAAGTTACAATTTCACTTGTAGGTAAATATGTATCATTGCACGACGCATATATCAGTATCGTTGAATCGCTAAAGCACGGCGGAATACAGAATTACTCAAACGTTAATATCAAGTGGATAAACAGTGAAGAAGTTACTGCAAAGACTGTGGATAAACTTCTTAAAGATTCTGACGGTATTCTTGTACCGGGTGGTTTCGGTGACAGAGGTATTGAGGGTAAGATTATTGCCGCTCAATATGCAAGAGAACACAAAATTCCGTATCTTGGAATTTGTCTTGGTATGCAGATTGCGGTTATAGAATACGCAAGAAACGTACTTGGCTACAAGGACGCAAATTCATCTGAACTTAACCCTGACACAACTCACCCTGTAATCGACCTTATGCCTGAACAGCGTGACGTTGAAGATTTGGGCGGTACAATGCGTCTTGGATTGTATCCGTGTAAGGTTACACCGAACACACTTGCACAAAAGGTTTATAACAGTGACCTTATTTATGAAAGACATCGTCATAGATATGAATTTAACAACTTCTACAGAAATGAAATAACAGACAAGGGAATGGTTATTTCAGGTCAGTCACCTGACGATAAACTTGTTGAAATGGTAGAAATTCCTGATCACCCATGGTATATCGGTGTTCAGTTCCACCCTGAATTCAAGTCAAGACCTAACCGTCCGCACCCATTGTTTGCCTCATTTATCAAGGCGGCATTGGACAAGAAGAATAAGGCGGCTGAATAATTGGATTGCCTGCTTGACAGAAAGGTAAGATTAACTTGAAATATTATTGGAAGTATATAAAACCGTATATGTTGTTTTTCATATTAGGTCCTTTGCTTATGCTTACGGAAGTTGCGGGGGAAATCGTGTTGCCTAAAATTATGGCGTCAATGATTGACAGCGGTATCGGTGCTGAAGTCGCAGGACTTGGAACGGGATATATTTTGTCGCGGGCGTTGCTTATGATTGCGTGTATCGGTATTATGATAATCGGCGGTATCGGCGGTCATTTCTTTGCGATTAGGGCGTCGGTTTATTTCAGTGCGGATTTAAGACAGGGAGTGTTTGAAAAGGTACAGAACTTCTCATTTAAGAATATAGACAACTTTTCGACAGGCTCACTTGTTACGCGTCTGACGAACGACATTACGCAAGTGCAGAATATGGTTAGAATGCTTCTGATTATGGCAATGCGTTCGCCGGGTATGCTGATAGGCGGTATTATAATGGCTTTTTTTATTTATAAAAAAAATGGGCCTATAACGATTTGTTCAATTAATAAAGAACTTGCGCTTATATTGGCATTCGTTATTCCGATACTGGCGGTATTGATAGGATTGCTGTTAAAAACCGCGTTTCCGCGATTTGGTGCAATGCAGAAAAAACTTGATAATCTTAATTCGGGTATACAAGAGAATATAACGAATGTTCGAGTTATAAAATCTTTTGTACGACAGGATTTTGAAACAGAAAAATTTGAAAATGCCAACTCAGACCTTATGAATACTACAATGAGAGCCTTGAAAATCGTTATAACGACAATGCCGATTATGACGTTGGCAATGAATATAACAACATTGCTTGTGGTATGGTTCGGCGGTAATTTTGTTGTAGGCGGAAGTATGGGTGTTGGTGACCTTACTGCGTTTACAACATATATTACGCAAATTCTTATGTCACTTATGATGGTTTCAATGCTTTTCTTACAGCTTTCGCGTGCGCTTGCGTCATCGACAAGAATTACGGAAGTGCTTAAAACAGATGTAGACCTTACAGATGAAAATGCAGGTCAAAAGGATAAGAAAGTTGAAAACGGCAGAGTTGAATTTAAAAATGTTTCTTTCAAGTATTACGAAAAACGTAAAGAAAACGTACTTGAAAATATTTCATTTACCGCAGAGCCGGGAGAAATTGTCGGTATAATCGGCACAACAGGCTCGGGTAAATCGTCGCTTGTACAGCTTATACCGCGTCTTTATGATGTTACAGACGGTGAAGTGCTTGTTGACGGCGTGAATGTTAAGGATTACGGTCTTAAAAATTTGCGTGACGGCGTCGGCATGGTACTTCAGAAAAATGTATTGTTCAGCGGAAGTATCGAAGAAAATCTTCGTTGGGGTGACGAAAATGCCACAATGGAAGAAATTCGTGCCGCTGCGGACGCCGCACAGGCTGACGGATTTGTAAACGCATTTACGGACGGCTATAATATGGAGCTCGGACAGGGCGGTGTCAATGTTTCAGGCGGACAAAAGCAGAGATTGTGTATCGCAAGAGCACTTTTGAAAAAGCCGAAAATTCTTATACTTGACGACAGTACAAGTGCCGTTGACACAGCCACAGAGGCTAAAATCAGACAAGCGTTTACAACGAGTTTGAAACACTCGACTAAAATAATAATAGCACAGAGAATTACATCCGTAATAGACGCGGATAAAATAATTGTGCTTGAGGACGGAAAGATTATCGGTATGGGAAATCACAATGAGCTTATGAAGAATTGTGAAGAATATCGCGATATTTACTATTCTCAAACAGATAAAGAAAAAGAAGTTTCTTAATTTGTACATCTTATCAGCCCACGATAAGAAATGTATTGACTATGTGGGCAGAAAGGCTATGGAAGTAAAATGCCTCCAATGGGACCACCGAACAGGAACAGAAATCAGAAAAAACAGAAACCTAAAAATACAAAGGCGACTGCAAAAAGACTGTTTTCGTATTTGGAACAGGAAAAGCATAAAATTGCGGCGGCATTTGTGTGTGTTTTGGTAAGTTCTGCGTCAACATTGTGCGGCTCGTATCTTTTAAGACCGATTATTAACGGACTTATAGATTCGACCAAAACATCTCAGCAGAAAATCACTTCGCTTATGGCAGGACTTGCACTTATGGCAGTGGTTTATGTACTCGGTGTCGGTGCAACATATTTGCAGGGACGTATTATGATTAGCGTTTCACAGGGTACTCTGAAACGTATCAGAGAGCATTTGTTCCGTAAGGTGCAGAAACTTCCTGTCAGATATTTTGACACAAACCCTACGGGTGACATAATGAGCCGTTTTACTAATGACGTTGATATTATCGGCGAAATGCTTAATTCGACTCTTGTACAGATTTTCTCGGGTACGATAACTTTAATCGGTACACTTGCACTTATGCTTTACACAAACTGGGTGCTTGCGGTTGTGACGATTGTAGTATCACCGATTATTGCAAAAATCGGAACTGCCATAGCCGGTAAATCGCGAAAATATTTTATGAAACAACAAACCGACTTGGGTAAAGTAAACGGTTATATCGAAGAAACCGTTACAGGTCAAAAGGTTGTTAAGGTATTTAATTATGAAGAAAATGTCGTAAATGAATTTTCCGAGCTTAATCAAAGTCTTAGAAATTCACAGGTTAAGGCACAGTTTATAAGCGGAATTATGGGGCCTTGTATGAACGCAATGAGCCAGGTCAACTACACATTGACGGCTTGTGTCGGCTCGATAATCGCTTTCGCGTCACGTTGGGGCGGAGGTGTTCCGTTTTCCGCACTTGACATAGGCGGTCTTACTGTTTTCGTAAACTATTCAAGACAGTTTTCAAGACCTATAAACGAACTTGCACAGCAGGTTACAAATATTATGTCGGCACTTGCCGGTGCGGAACGTGTATTTAACGTAATGGACGAGACGGAAGAAATAGATGACGGTAAAAAACTTGTACTTGATAAAGTACACGGTGACGTCTTGGTTGAAGGTGTGACATTCGGATATAATCCCGATAAAACAATTTTGAAAGATGTTTCTGTTTTCGCCCACCCGGGACAGAAAATAGCACTTGTCGGATCAACAGGTGCGGGTAAAACGACAATAACCAACTTGATTACACGTTTTTATAATATCAATAAAGGAAAAATCACTATTGACGGTGTTGACATTAAGGATATAAGCCTTGAATGTTTAAGAGAAAACATCGCGATGGTTTTACAAGATACACATTTGTTTACAGGCACAATTATGGAAAATATCCGTTACGGCAGACTTTCGGCTACCGATGAAGAAGTTCGACAGGCGGCGAAAACTTCTTGTGCGGATATGTTCATAAAAAATATGCCTGAAGGCTATGATACAATGCTAAAGGGGGACGGTTCAAACCTTTCACAAGGCCAGCGTCAGCTTTTGAATATTGCGCGAGCCGCTTTGTCAAAAGCACCGATACTTGTGCTTGACGAGGCGACAAGCTCCGTCGATACAAGAACGGAAAAACATATCAATGAGGGTATGGACGCTCTTATGGAGGACAGAACCACGTTTGTTATAGCACACAGACTGTCTACAATTCGTAATGCGGACGCGATTATGGTACTTGAAAACGGTGAGATTATCGAAAGAGGTACTCACGAAGAACTGCTTGAAAAGAAAGGCAGATATTTTGAATTGTATACGGGACTCAAAGAACTTGATTAATTTATGCTATATGGCATAGAAAGGAATGGTCAGATAAAATGAAGGTATATCAGTTAATCTATACCTCTGTACAGCATAGCCTGTCCGATCCCGAACTTGGACTTGGCAATCAGTCGGGGCTGAGAGTGTTTTCATGCACACAGGGACTTACAAAGCAAAATATTGATGAAACAATAAGATTTGCTACTTACAGACTTCCGAAAAACAATGAAATTAAATATACACAGACACCTTGCGATCCGACAGTGCCTGAACTGTTTCCGAAAATTTTCAGAACGTTCAGACTTTCGGACGGAAGATATGTTGCAATGCAGATTTCTTATGCCGGTTATGATTTTGACGGTCAACCGGGCAATGTGTTTGCTCATGCATTTATATTTGATGATGTTGACGAAAACTTTTTGCCGGAAAGATATATCGGACATAAGCGTTACAGAACGCATCTTACCGAAAAGGATTTGAACGGTCAGATTGTTCATTATTTGAAACCGCTTGATAATATCGCACCGTCTGAAGGTGTCGAAAATAAGGTTATCAACTTTATCGGCGAACATAAGTATGAATTGACTTATGTTTTAGACAGAGCGACAAGACTTCTGACTTCAGATGATATTAAAAATATATGTATCGCGGCAAATGACGCGGAAACAGTGCAAATGTATTTGCTTGCATTAAAGTGGATTTTACCAATCAGTCTTTCCGAAAACACAGGTATTTCAACGTATAATGTGTACTTACCGTCGGATAAACAAAAACAGATTGTGTTCCACGGAACTATAAAACAGCATAATAACATAACATGTCAAGCCATTGAGGCGAGAAAAAATTGTATCTATATTGATATAGAAAATACAAAATTTCCGCATAGTGCAAAGTCAATGCTGTTGGGATTTGACATTGATAAACTTCGTGAAATATACAGAAAGTATCATTTCACGTCAATGACACAACTGCTTGACTGGCAGGCAACTTGGGAAAATACAACCAAAACGGGTATAGGCGGAAAACTTATTAAGCTAAAAAAATCGGCAGGCGACAATGCTTTCAAAACACGAGTGCTTGAACTTTATCCGGCTATAAACGACCTTAATATGAAAAACGTAAAATTTGAACTTTCAAAGATTATGTTTGACAATATTGAATTGTTCACGAACGAAAAAGAACGCGTGACGGAAATTTATATGGGTCAATGTATCGAAAAACTTTGCAAAGGCGAGAATGTTGAATTTGTAAATCCTTTGGGCAATGGCGAAAATGCAAAAGAACAGGCAAATGCGATAAGAGCAAAGCTTTCGATTTATATGAATTTTGTTCGTGAAAATATAGACGATATTTCAGATAAGAATAAAACCGAACTGCTTGGACTGTTCGGAAGTATAAAGCATATGGCAGAGGTTGATACATGGAAATCGTTGTTTACAAATAAAGAAGATTTAAAATTATTCGTGCTTTTGGCATCGCAGATTGTCATAACAGGTACGGGACTTAACGCCTTTACGCAGGTAAAGGGTTGGGAAAAGTCCGATTTGGCAGAATTGGTTGCATATTTTGAATCTTCGACAAAAGATCCGTTCTTGAAGAAAAGCTGTATAAAGTATATCTACAACAATAACTTGGATTGGTCTAAGTACGGTATTTCAAAAACACTTCATGCGAAAACAAAAGGCGAAAGAGAACAGGATTTGCAGAAAATCAGACGTATGCTTTCAAAGGTAGGATATATACCGTATCAGCGTGCGACATATACGAGCTTGAAACCTGAAGTTACGGACGATATAAGAAATAATAATTCACCGCTTTTGATTTCAAGACTGCTTTATGCGGTTTATCGTTGGCAGGGAACTTACGGCAATCAGATGAAAGCCGAAAAGTGTGCAAACAGAGTCAGAAAACTGCTTTTGGAAATGAGAAAAACGCAGACTTCGTGCTTTAATTTTATGATTCCTAAATTGGCACTTGAAATAATCGAGTCACCGGGACATTATCACGAAGTTATGATTAATACGGAAACAATGCCTCCGAGCTTTTGGAATTGGTTCTTAATAGGCTATAACAAGAGCAAGGAAGATGAGGATAAAATGCTTGCGTATACGAGAGTATACAGTGCAAGTAAAGCGAAAATGTCGAGAATTCCGGCAAAGAAAAAAATGCGTGAAACTTTTAAAGACGTAGTTGAATAGGAGAGATTATGATGAATATAAAAAAGAAAATTATGGTAATATTTGCAACCGGTATTATGGCATTTTCAGCATCACCATTCGTATTGGCAGCAACTCCGGCACCTGCAAACAACACTCAACAGGCAGAACAAGTTGACACAACCCAGCAAGATACGGCCAATCAAAATAACACAGCCAATCAAAATACACAGGCACAAATTCCGGCAGCCGGAAATGTACAGACTCAAACGGACACTTCAACACAAGTTTCAAATAAGAAATACTTGTCAAAGGGATGGGCTGTATTTTGGTTTATATTCACTATTATAATTAATGCGATTATCAGCTTTTGGATTGGAAACAGATTTTACAAACTTTCAAAGAAAGATAATCACCTTTCATTTGAAATCAGAGCATTGAGAAAAGATATTGAAGAAAAATTCGTAAACAACGTAGGCGGTTTTTCAGAACAAGAAGTTGATATTAAGAATTTAAACGAAAGTCTTGCACTTGATGATGAAGGATTAAAGCCGACTGCAAAACAGCCTGTACTTAATGAAGTCAGTGCGGAGGAAGAAGCACGTTTCAGAAGATGGGAAGAGGCACAGTCTAAACCGAGAAATGAAAGAGTAAAGCCTAAATCAGTATTAAAAGAAGAATTTGACGAAGAACTTGACGACGTTAAGAAAATAAAGAGAAAGAATTATCAGCCTAAACGTAATCCGAGCGAAGATTTCGAGGACGAGAAAGAAAACGAAAAGTCTGAAAAAGTCGATATGGACGCTACAAGAGAAATCAAGCTAAAGGGCGAGGGTGTAAAATCAAAAGCCAAAGAACTTTTGGGTGATATATTCCCGTTTAAAGAGGACTAAAATTAAGTAGGCAAGTTGTGGCTTGTTTATTGTTAAAAAGACTGTCGCAGGACAGTCTTTTTTGAAAA
>OGQO01003669.1_pt1 | contig 10336 bp, 7 predicted proteins | sample 1553241 | NCBI WGS metagenome assembly OGQO01 (sample SAMEA2579933, study PRJEB22360) | human gut metagenome | biome: human gut; feature: human-associated habitat; material: faeces | place: Denmark | collected 2008/2010
TCTCCTTGATTGCTAAAGAGAGACTATTAGAATCTCTCAAAAAATTCGATCCTTGTAATCCCATAAAATAAAAAAATGAACTTTCATTAATGTCAGATACAAGATCATTATATGCAGCCAATAGATTAGAATACTTTTTTACATTCTCCTTGTCAAAAAATTTTGAATCTGTTACCACATTAGAATTTGCTCGAATCCACCCTGGTCTCTTTCTTTTTTGAATTTCTTTTCCAAGTGCTATAGCAACCTTTTTAGCCAATTCCTCCCCGTTTGTCCACCATTCTACGATACGACCTTTTTTCGCCATTTCCTTAAAAGCTTTCAGCTTTTTCTTCTTTGAATTATCGTTTTCCACTTTATCTGATGTAACAGCTACTGAATCATCAATTAAAAATGCTAAAATCGGAATTCCCTGCTTTTTGGCATAAGTGAATTCTTTCTGTGTATAACTAATTCCAGCATTAATGCCGCTATCAATTACCGATCCATATCTATGTGCTATAATAACAACATAATAATCCGAGCTATCAATTGTTTCCTTAATTGTATTCCATTGTTCTTCATCAGCTGCACTAAACATCTCCATTCCAATAGGAAAATGGTACATTGATAAAATAGCATCTCGAACCTTCTGACGTTCCTCTTTCAAATCATCAAATGTTGAACTAATAAAAATCTGATATTTCTTTTCCATACCACACCTCATTTTATATTAGAACTCCTCGAAAACTAAGTTTTGAATAATTACGGAAGTTTGATTATGTTATTGTTTGCAATGAAAATCCAATTAACAAAAGCTGTTTTTTATGAGTTCCCGAGGAAGTCTATTGTCTACAAGTGGACTTTAATATTCAAATTTAATCTTATTCATAAAATGTATATCTATCTTTTCGTTAATAAATCATATAAAGTCATTTATAAATATCATCGGTACAATCCACTGGATCTGTTGCTTAAAATCAAAATATTCATAAGATAATATACAATTATCTTACATTAACAGCGCAATTCCAAGTTAAACTCTGACTCAATTCCGCATAGACCAATTGCCATTAATTTTACATAATTCGACAATCTAACTATATAATAGTATTATTTTATATCACAAAATCCACATCTGTGCTAAAATTTGCAGTGAAAAATCACTTTTGAACTTTTAACACAAAGTTATAAGTAATTGCCTAATTTAATTGTAATCGTTTACATTATGCTTGTCAATAGTTGTGGCACGAAATGCACTTTTTTGGCACGAAATGCATAATTTTAACATAAAATGACCTTATATGTGATTCTTGCATTCCTACTTACAATTAATGTAACATTAATTTTATCAAAACTCAAGGCAACACCGCATAATTGCAAAGCAGTGAAATACATGGTATAATAGGAATATGGAAACACAACTAACACTGGCCATGATGAACGATGAGCTGGGACAGGCCAGAACCAGCAAAAAGGAATTTCTGGATAAAATTGAAAGCATCATACCGTGGGATACATTCGTAGGAATCATCGAGCCGTGCTATTACAAAGGAGAGTGCGGCAATAAACCATATCCGCTGGAACTGATGCTGAGAATCTTTCTGCTGTAAAATCTTTATGATCTTGCAGATATGCGCGTTATGACGGAAGTCATTGACAGCCGTGCGTTCTCAGAGTTTTGCGGAGTAACATCGCCGGATGAAGTGCCGGATGGAGATACTATCGGTAGATTCAGAAATCTTCTTGAGAAAAACGGCATTCAGGAAAAGATCTTTGCAGAGGTTGTGAAGATTCTTGAAAAGCGAAAACTCATTTTGAAAAAAGGAACCATTGTCGACTCAACCTTGATCGCAGCGCCGTCTTCCACAAAGAATCGAGAGAAGAAGCGAGATCCGGAAGCACATTCGACGAAAAAAGGCAATCAGTGGCATTTCGGATACAAGGGGAATATCGGTGTTGACGAAGAAAGCGGACTGGTGCATCATGTCAAGGTGACACCTGCAAATACAGCGGATGTCACGACTGTTCCTGATCTGCTGTACAGAGAAGAAGACCGGGTAGGCGGAGATTCCGGATATCTCGGTGCTGACAAACGTGATGATGCCGTCAAAAAGAATAAAGCAGGCAAAAAGATCAAGTACAATATCAACCGCAGGCCGCCATCTCTGAAAAAGCTCTCCCGCAGCGGGCAATACTATGCAAGGAAAAAAGAACATGAAAAATCATCCGTAAGATGCAAGGTGGAACATGTTTTTGCTATCGTCAAACGATTATTCCGATATCGAAAAACACGATATCGGGGTCTGCGAAAACAGACCGCCAAACTGAATATCATGTTCGCATTGGCGAATCTGTATCTGGCTGACAGGAAATCCCTGACGGCTTGATTCAGTACGCCCTGCGGACGAAAAATGAACATATTTCTGCGTATTCAGCTTTAGGGACGGATGCGCTTTTTCTTTATCACGATATATGCGGTGTTGCCTCAATATATTTGCACTATTCGGTCGATTTTCAACATCATTTGGTCAATTACCGACAGTTCAGCTCATCCAACATCCTTTGAGATTCCTTTTTCTCACAGGCAATATAATCTTTCGCAAACTGTTCCTCTACCTGATTTGTATATACCTAACTCCTCAAACACATTGTTTTCCACTTGATTTGCCGTTTTACCGCAAGACTGCACAAACAAAATTTATAGTAAATGACATTAAGAACCTGTCCGCGTAAAGTCAAAACCTACGCGACAATGTATGAATATGAGAAATAATACACTTGGCATCAGAGTAAAAGTCTTTTGTAAAACGGCTAGAACCTCTGAAATCATAACAAAGTACGTTCAACTTTCCAACGAAACAGTTGAACTTCAAACGTACTTTGAATTCTCGAAGAAATGTCAATCCGAATGTTATGAAGGATTCAAAGGTGTTTTTTAATGTTCCCCTATTCACTTGATCCGCACGAGTAGCAATGATTGTTGGATAGCGGTATAATGCCCTTATAAAAATAAAGGCTCCACTTTTTTTAATTTTATATACATATTTCTACTATTCATAGTTTTCCTCTTGAAAATAGTTTAAAATAAAATAGAACTTTAATATAGAATTGCAAATATCAGCTCATACTTTTTGTTTTATTATATCATAAACTTCCTACTATGCTAATAATTGAAGTGAAATCCGGTTTTGTTTGCAATGAAATGTCGAAATATTATGATAAAGATAATTTTTTCTTACTTATATTTATTTTATCCTTCTATATTCCACTTGTCAATATCTTTGTCACAAACGGCAGGTTTTTTTCCTGAACGGTATAAAACACTCAAAATTTTATAAAAACAGCAGACCTTTATATATCAAGATCTGCTGTTCTTCACATTTATTTAACTATTTTTTCAATCCTGCAAGTATGCTTCTTATATTCCGTATTTGGATCTGTTGTATAATTAATACCGACAAGGATTATTTCTCCGCTGTATGCTGACAATTTTTCAGTATACTGTCTGTTCCTGATTTGTTCAAGTGCAATGCTCGCATCCTGTTCTTTTTTGAGTTCGACAACGATTGCAGGAACATTTTCATTCGGTCTTGGCAAAAACGCAATGTCAGCATATCCTTTACCTGTCGGAAGTTCTCTGATTATCTCATACTGGTTTCTTGCGGTATAGAACGCAAGCGTCACTACACAAGCAAGAGCGTTCTCATCATTGTACTTTATAATTGAAGTGTTTTCCTGATGTGTTTGCTCAACAATTCGTGCGACAGTTTCTTCATCGCCTGAAAGGGTTGCTTTTAAGCATTCCTCAGACTGATTTATCGCATTAATAACCGGTTCCCAGCCTCCGCCTTTTATGCTGCGCACAAATTCCTGCTGTACTTCCATGTTAGGTATCCAGCAGCTTTGGGTATCAAAATCATAAGTAAGATATCCAAGGTGAATAAGGAGCGTCAGCACATCATCTGCATAATGAAAACTTGACATATCATTCTGAAATGTACCTGTATCAAGAATAATCTGTTCTCCTGCTATCATTTTTTCAATTTTTTCTTTCAGTCCATCGAAATTAAGGTTTATAGGCATCTTCAATGCATTATAGGTTTCTGTCTTAGACCAGTAATTTGTAAATCTCCTTCGCCTGCACACCTCCACAACCGAGCGTGGGTTATATATTGCAATACCATCCACGTTATATCCGTTATACCATTTCTTTGTTTCATTTATATCAATGTCATACTGCTTACATAGCTTTTCTGTTTCTTCTTCTGTGAATCCTGTGAATTCAGAAAATGGATAAGCTCCTTCCATTGAATACTCATTGAACATGTTAAGTGCTGAATGAACACCATATTTTTTGATAGGCAATATACCCGTCATATATGCAAGTGCCACATATGGCTGTCCTTTAAACAATGCATAAAGATAGTCCAGATATGTTTTTTGAGCTGATTCATCATCCTTATAGTATCTTAAAACACAATCCCACTCGTCTATAATGAACACAAATGGTACTCCTGTTTCTGCAAACACTTTTCCGGCTGCTTTTGATAAATCAAGTCGCTTGTATTTTTCCAGTTGCGGATATTCTGCAAGAACTTCATCAAGAATTTCTTCTTCCATTTCCTGTATCATTTCTTCTACACTTTCTGTTTTTACAAGAAACTTCTGCATATCAAAACTTATAACATTGTATTTATTCAAATGCTTTTCAAAAGAGTCTGCCTTTGAAATCTTAAAATTCTCAAACATTTCTCTTGAATCACAGCCCCGGCTGTAATATGCTGTCAACATATTGGCTGCCATTGACTTTCCGAAACGTCTCGGACGGCTTATGCAAACATATTTATCACTGGTACAAATCATTCTATTCAATTCACCAATTAACATTGTTTTATCTATATATATTTCTGAATTTATTACTTCCTGAAACATTATATTATTCTGGTTCAAATAAATTCCCATATGTAACACCTCCGTTCATATCTTAGTTTACCATTTTTCCTGAGTAAAATCAAGTACTTACCATAATATTTTCATATTCTAAACTCATCCAACATTCTTTGATATTCTTTTTCCTCACAGTCAATATAATCTTTTGCAAACTGTTCCGCTTCATCAATGCTGTTTTTAATCAGTTCAAAATCAACGGCAGCAGAAAAAATGTCAATTTCTACTTTTTCGGATTCGTCAGTAAAAACTTCAATTCTGAATCCCTCGCCGGCAACTACCCCGCCATTCTCGGTTTCTCTTGGCAGATAATTGTCCGGTGTGATCTTAACGAAAAATCCTTTGTACTTCATATCATCAATTCTCCTGTTTAAAGTTTCAGTTGAAAATCATCATAATCGATGTCCTCGAACTCGTCAATATCGAAATCCTCATCGATTTCTTCCTCTGTAAAATCCGCTTGAAACGAATTTTCCAACGCCTTTTGCAGAAAAGATTCATCCAGACCATTTTCTCTATAGCCCTGCAAAATTGTGTTGTAGTACTCTTGACTCGGAGGAGTGATTTTTCCGTAGTTCATAAGATAAGCCATACCCTCAAAAGTTTTTCCGTTAAGTTCAAACTCCATCTTTTCCTGCCTATAAAGCCGCGGCCACCCCTCATAACGATTCAAAACGGGCAAATCCCTTTCATCGAGTTCCCATATCAGAACAGGAACGCTTGCGTTTTCTTTTGGAACTATCGTGGCAACGCCCCTGAATTCCAACTCATAACCCTTGATTTTAGACGTTCCCACAACCTTTGAATGCGGACATCGATATGCCATTTGCTCCAGATTAATGTTACTGCCATAGGCGATATATAGCTGTTTTTTCTGCATTGTTAACCTCCATTACATCGTCATCTATAGCGATAGGTAAGACTTTGAAGTAATCTCCGCCTTTTCCCCCGCTCCACACCGTGCGTGCGACTTTCACCGCACACGGCGTTCCATCAATATTACAATTTCATCAGATTAGCATTACTTTCAAAGTTTATAGACCAATTAAATTGCGGAATTTCCCGCTAACACTCGTAGCTTATTTATTTTGTCAAGTTGAGTTTTGCTGGGTTTAATTTTATCAAGATACGCTTGTATGGTTTCAGCATTTGTGGCGTGTATCAGCTTGTGAACATCAATATGAATAATAATGAGATTTTTGTACTCGTCTGTACCGCCCTGACTAATCGGCTTTTTATGATGACAATGGATTTCATCAATCCACAACACCTTACCCGTAACGGCACATTTTCCGTATTGAGCGGCATACAGCGACACTCGATTATCCATATATTCCACGCTTCTGTTAGGCAGGTGCGCTCTTGCAAGCATATGCAAAACTGTCATAACCATTTCATCAAATTTCAGATTTCGGTGAATTTCTTCTCTGCCCTCTGCCGTATACTTGCAAATCTTTTTCTTTTTATACATTGGGTTCTTGGTTTGCACGTATCCAATCGGACACAAAGGCTCTCCGCTGATATATCTAAGCATTTTGCTTTTTCCGTAATGTTCCGCAATATACTTTCGACTTACAGAGCCGTGCTTTTCAAGTCGTCCATTCAGCCTATTGTATAAAACTGTATTTATTTGAAACTGAATTGCCATACAGTCAAGATTTACGTTTGTTGCATATCTATAGTAATTATGTATACCAAAAACAATTGCATTGTATTGATATATTTGCTTTATTTCATCTTCGGTATTTTTGCGAAATTCAATAGCTTTAATCTGTTCTTTCAGTTTTTCAGTCTCACGTTTTACAGCTTTATCGGACATATGCGACCTTACAACAAATTTCCCGCCTTTCCGAACCGCTTTTAATTTAAACCCTAAAAATTCGGAATAATGCTTTTTGAGATTGACAACCTTGGATTTTTCATCGCTGATTTCCAGCGATAATCTGTCTTTCAGCCATTGCTTAACTGCAATGAAAGCCTTATCCGCATCACTCCGTTTCCGACAGAAAATTTTAAAATCATCTGCATACCTTACCATGTACATTTCTTTTAATCTACTGTTTCTGAGCGCTCTGTACACGTTGTTTTTATTAGCCGTACCATTTTCATAGGACATTTGGTATTCGCTGTGCGTAATCATATTTTCCCATTGACTGCTTATCCACCAATCCAACTCATTCAGCACTATATTCGCCAATAGCGGCGACAGGATACCTCCTTGAGGCGTGCCTTTTGTCGGATATTGTGTGCTGCCGTCGGGCATTGCAACAGGCGCTTCTCCGGTATTTTCAAAATGCCCGGCAGCAACGGAAAGTATTTTTTTGTCAGTACCGTCCATAACCGGAACTTTTATATCCAACGATGGTACTTCAAATACAACGCATTCCCGAAGCAATTTTTGCTTATATAGCTCACGGCTAATGCGTTTATAGACAAAAATAGAAAATATTGCAAAACCGATTGCAACAATTACTATTCCTGCTGAAAATAGGAGTTTTTTATTCTTTTTTATCTGCATATTACGCACCGCCTTTAACAGAAAAATTGGGTGCATTGCAATCACAGTGCACCCTTAACTTGAAACATATTTTTAACTATTGTTTTCCTTTTTTCTAAAGATACCCGATTTTACAATCGCTGTCGAGCCGACTCCGATCATTCCCATTGCCGCTGCAATAAGCACCTGATACCATTTGGAATAACCAGTTTGAGGCAATGTTGTCTCCGTTCCGGTAGTCGTTGTGGGAGGAACGGTTGAGGTTTCTGTGGTAACGCTGCCTCCTGCGTCAGTTGTCTGTTCAGTATCAGCTTCGGTCGTTACAGTGGTGGTTACCGTTGTTGTAGTTGTATTTTTAGTCGTGCTTGTAGACGTAGTAGTCGCAGCAGGGTTTGAATCGTTAACCGTTACTTCAAAATATACCGGACCGGGAAGGTAAAATGCCGTAAATTTATCTGCACAGCTTACTTTTATTTTGTAAGTGCCTGCTTTTGAACTATCAAAATCAGACGTATCAACAATAAAATCAGGATTGTCCGGCGGATATGCATCTCTGTAGATAGTACGATGACCGCCTTGTTGGTCATAAAACTCAAGATCTACTTTTAAACCTGTGAGATCTAATTCATCTCCAATTTCATAAACTGTCTTATCAGGCGGACTTTTTAACGAATGCACATATGCCGATTCATATATTACGAATGCGGTGGTGGTATATACAACACTCGTGACTGTGGGTATCTGCGTTGTTACAACTGTGGTTTCTGTTGTTGTAATATCAATCGTGCTTGTAGATGTAGTAGTCGTAGAAGAACCCGAATCGTTAACTGTTACTTTTAAATACACAGACGGTGGAAACCAATGAAGATATTCATATTTACAGCTTATTTCTATAGTATAAGTTCCTGCCTTTGAATTATCAAATTTTGATGTATCAACAGTAAAGACATCAGGATAATCCAACGGATATGCGTTAATATAATCAGTATTATGGTATATGTTGCTTTCATCATTATATGTAAGATCTACCTTTAATCCTGTTAAATCTAATTCATCGCCAATATTATAATTAGTCTTATTCGGCAGATTGTTTATATCAAGATGATATGCTCGTTGATATAGTGATGTAATTGGTGATACAGACGTAACGATTGGTATAGACGTTGTTACAACAGTGGTTTCTGTTGTTGTAATATCGGTCGTAACCGGAGTTGTTGTCGTTGTCGTATTTTCAGTCGCAGCCGGAACAGCAGTTGGTTCAGGAATATCATCAATTACTGTAGTTGTAATACCAGTCGTAACCGGAGCAACAATCGGTTCAGGAATATTATCAACTGCATAAGTTTTTAATGGAAGCGTTAAAAAACTTAATATCATAAATGGTAAAACGAACATCTTTTTTAATCTATTCATACTCATTCCTCCGTTATTGGGTAAAAACTTACAGTGGAAGTTGTTATCCATTGTTCATAAAAAGCAATTGATTCATTTGGAACGTATATTTTTAAATTACTATCAGATGCCCAAAAAATATTATTAGCATAATTTTCTGGTGATTCTTTTTTAAATGTTACAGATCTGTTACTTTAAGATGATGTACAAGTCCGCTGTCCTTATCTACTCCGATATGAGCTTTATAGCCAAAATGCCATTGATTGCCTTTCTTCACAGAATGAGCGTCCTTATCACGCTTTTTATCCTTGTTCTTTGTCGATGAGGGTGCAGCAATAAGAGTGGAATCTACTATCGTTCCGCGCTTTAATATCAAGCCTTTTTCGCTGAGAATGTCTATTACCTGATGAAACAGCTTTTCCTGTAATCCGTTCTCAACAAGTATATTTCTGAATCTTCCGATAGTATCCCCGTTGGGAACCTGATTTGGTGAATCTACTCCGCAGAAATCTGAAAATGCACGGCTGTCTATGACTTCGGTCATTGCTTTCATATCCGAAAGGTCATAAAGATTCTGGATAAGATATATACGAAGCATCAGTTCGAGGTCGTAGGGCTTGTTTCCGTACTCTCCTTTGTAATAGCACGGTCTGATTATCTCTATCCACTCATTAAAAGGGATTATCCGATCTATCTTTTCAAGAAATTCTTTTTTGCTTGTTTTGGCTTGTGCCAGTTCATCGCTTATCAGTGAGAATGTCAGTTGTTTATTCATACTTATATTATACCTTTTTTTGCTGCTTTTCAAGAATTTGTGCGATTTTGCCTTAGGGAAAAGTAAAAGCGCCGAGAAGTTATTCCCGACGCTTTTTGATTACCATACAGCCGCATATTATCGAAACGGTTTGTATGTTTTTGTTTTGGCTCCCCAAGCTGGACTCGAACCAGCGACATCATGATTAACAGTCATGCGCTCTACCGACTGAGCTATTGAGGAATATGGTATATATGATAAGAGCCGGCGCAGCCCTATTTTCCCGAGACGTCACCATCTGAGTATCTTCGGCGTGTATGAGCTTAACTTCTGTGTTCGGAATGGGAACAGGTGGAACCTCATAGCCATATGCACCGGCTATCATATATTCAAGGTATCAAACCCTGAAAATTGAATAAAGGAAGTAACAGAGAAGCGTAATCAGAAGAGATGAAATAAGGTCAAGCCCTCGACCGATTAGTACCTGCAGGCTGAACATGTCACCATGCTTACACCATAGGCCTATCAACCTCATAGTCTTTGAGGGGTCTTACTCTTTCGATGGGATATCTTATCTTAAGGGCGGTTTCACGCTTAGATGCCTTCAGCGTTTATCCGTTCCGCACTTAGCTGCCCGGCTGTGCCGTTGGCACGACAACCGGTGCACCAGAGGTGCGTCCATCCCGGTCCTCTCGTACTAGGGACAGCTCCTTTCAAATATCCTACGCCCACGACAGATAGGGACCGAACTGTCTCACGACGTT
>OGQO01003679.1_pt1 | contig 10311 bp, 11 predicted proteins | sample 1553241 | NCBI WGS metagenome assembly OGQO01 (sample SAMEA2579933, study PRJEB22360) | human gut metagenome | biome: human gut; feature: human-associated habitat; material: faeces | place: Denmark | collected 2008/2010
CGCAGCCGACAGCCTTCAGCGACGACGACATAGCGGAGCTTCCGGAAGAGATGTTGGAGCAAGCCATGGAGAAAGCGGCAGCCGATGAGAACTACGAGCGGGCCGCCCGGATCAAGAAGGAAATAGAGCGCAGACACGGCGGCGATGCAAACGTTTGAAATTTGCAATGTTAAATCACTGTAATAAAAATTGTTAAAACGGGGCATTTGCGGCGCGACTTTTTGATATGTTAGTAAATTTTTTGTAAATTTGCCCAATTCTTGTTCAATATATACATTTCAAGTCAAAAAAAGCTACAAAAGATAAACAAACTAACATATTAACCAGTGCAAAGCAGTGTCACATATGAAAAATAGGAAGAAAAGGATAGAGCTGATTGTCGAGCTGATACGCAACCAGTGCATAGGAAGCCAGGAGGAACTTGCCCAGATTCTCAGCGAGCATGGCTACAAGGTGACGCAGGCCACCCTCTCCCGCGACCTGAAGATGCTGAAGACCACTAAGGTGCCCACCGACCGCGGCACATATATGTATATTCTTCCCGACAGCAACTCACTGAAAGACAAGCTACTTGCAAACGGACAGCTCGATATGGACGCCAATTATCAGAGCGGGTTCGTATCCATAGCGTTCTCACGCAACATCGCAGTGATCAAGACGCGCAACGGCTATGCCTCCGGTCTGGCTTATGACATCGATATCAGCAACGCGCCCGAAATCTTAGGCACCATCCCCGGCAGCGACACCATCTTCGCCATACTGCGCGAGGACGTCACTCACGAGCAGGCACGCGAGATTTTCTCCCGTTTCCTGCCTCTCGACCGGAAAATTCCCCTCATATAGGGTCGGCGATCCGTCGACCCCGACAACGACAACATTCAGACAATCATGATAAAAGTAGCCATTGTTGGAGCCGACACCCGACCGGCCGGCGAACTGATACGCCTCCTCATCGACCATCCCGATGTGTCGCTGACGACACTTGTGGCCCCCGGTCGCGCCGGGCATCAGGTGGCCGCGACCCATCATGGGCTTATAGGTCGCGACATCCCCACATTCACTGATCGCTTCAATCCGAAAGCGGTCGACATGGTGTTTATCGCCGACCACTCTCCGCTCGGCTCCGAACTGCTTCACTCAGCGGGTCATGACCTCAAAGTCGTGGCTCTATGCAGCGATACGCCCCTGCATGAGGATATCGCAGGAGTGGAATACGGACTGTCGGAAATCAACCGCAAGCCCCTCGTGAGGGGCGCCACAAGAGCGGTTGTTCCTACGCCGACAGCGTCAGTATCGCTCGTCGCACTCTGGCCACTCGCCCTCAACCTGCTTCTCAATACAGACATAACAGTCAGAACCCGGATTCCGGCAGATATGATGGAGCGGGCAGACGCCGAAGCAATTGCCCTGGAGATAGTTTCGCGCCTGGCAAAGGCGCAATCGAGCTTCAGAGGGAAAGTGACGGTAGATTTCACGCCGTCGCCGTCGGCAAGAGCCATGCGGATGGAGTGCGACATACCATGCCGGACCGAACTCGCGGAGATCCTGCGGCTCTACGACAGCCATTTCGACGACCACAACTTCACATTCCATGTCTCCTATCCCGTGGGCATGGAAGAGGTGGAGGGCACCGACCGATGCGTCATCTCGCTGTCGAAGCCGACACCCGACACGCTTCATGTGGAGGCTGTGGCTGACGCTCGGCTCCGTGGCGGAGCCGGAGAGGCGGTGCATCTGATGAACCTCCTGTTCGGACTCCACGAGCGCGTGGGCCTGACGTTGAAGGCAAGCGTGTATTAAGAGTCAAGAGTGAAGAGTCAAGAGTGAAGAGTCAAGAGTGAAGAGTCAAGAGTCAAGAGTGAAGAGTGAAGAGTGAAGAGTCAAGAGTCAAGAGTCAAGAGTGAAGAGTCAAGAGTCAAGAGTGAAGAGTGAAGAGTCAAGAGTGAAGAGTCAAGAGTCAAGAGTGAAGAGTCAAGAGTCAAGATAATTAGATTCAGATATGTCGGTAAATAAAGTGATACTGCTCGGAAATGTCGGCAGCGATCCGGAAATGCGCTATCCGGAGCCGGGCCGGACGATAGCATTCGTGTCGCTGGCCACCAACGAGACGCACGGCGAGAGCCGAACGGAGACAACGGAATGGCACTCCCTGGTGATGGGCGGAGAGAATGCACGCCTTGCCGAGCGTTATATAAGAAAGGGCACCCGTCTTTACGTGGAAGGATATCTCCGCACGAGGGAATATACCGACCGGCTGAAGATCGCCCGCAAGAAAACAGAAATCATAGTGGAGAAGATAGAGCTTCTCGGCAGGACCGCAGAATGACCTTTCCCACGCATATAACCCTAAAAACCTTAACTGTCTAAAATGAGAAAATGGCGTATCGAAGATTCCGCAGAGCTGTATAACATCAGCGGCTGGGGACTCAAATATTTTTCAATCAACGAAAAAGGGCATGTACAGGTGACCCCCTACGAGGGATCGGCGGCCGTAGACCTACGCGAGGTGATCGATGACCTCAAGCTTCGCGATGTGTCGGCGCCTATGCTGCTCCGCTTTCCCGACATACTCGACGACCGGATCCGCAAGATAACCGGCTGCTTCCGCAAGGCGGCGCAGGAGTATGACTACGATGCCCAGAATTTCGTGGTGTATCCCATCAAGGTCAACCAGATGCGCCAGGTGGTGGAGGAGATAGTGAGCCACGGCAATAAATACAACATCGGTCTGGAGGCCGGCTCCAAGCCGGAGCTCCATGCTGTGCTCGCGGTCAATCCCCACTCCAATTCCCTCATAATCTGCAACGGCTATAAAGACGAAGACTATGTGGAGCTCGCCCTTCTGGCCCAGAAGATGGGACGAAGGATATATCTCGTGGTGGAGAAACTCAACGAGCTGAAGCTGATAGCCGATGTTGCGAAGCGTCTCGGCATCACGCCCAATGTGGGCATCCGCATCAAGCTGTCGTCGTCGGGCTCCGGCAAATGGGAAGAGAGCGGCGGCGACGTGAGCAAGTTCGGGCTCAACAGCAGCGAGCTTCTCGAAGCACTGTCGTTTCTCAAGAAGCGAGGCATCTCCGACAGCCTGAAGCTGATACATTTCCATATCGGCAGCCAGATCACCAAGATACGCCGCATCAAGAACGCGCTCAGGGAGGCGATGCAGTTTTACGTACAGCTCTCCAAGATGGATTTCAACATAGAGTTTGTCGATGTCGGTGGCGGACTCGGCGTGGACTACGACGGTACCCGCTCCTCTATGGGCGAAAACTCCATGAACTATTCGATACAGGAATACGTCAACGACACCGTGTCGGCACTGGTGGATGTCTGCGTCAAGAATGACCTCCCCCACCCCAATATCATCACTGAGAGCGGGCGCTCGCTCACAGCCCATCATTCGGTGCTCGTGATAGAAGTGCTCGAGACCACACAGCTCCCGATCTGGAACGACAACGAGGAGATTGCCGACGACGCCCACGAGCTCGCCAAAGAACTCTATAATATCTGGGACCGCATCAACATCACCACTCTCTTCGAGGACTGGCACGACGCCCTCCAGATCCGCGAGGAGGCCCTCGACCTCTTCAGTCTGGGTCTGCTCGACCTCAACACCCGTGCCATCGTGGAGAAGCTTTTCTGGTCGGTAGCGCGCGATGTCAACGACCTCACGGCAAGCATGAAGCATCCGCCGGAAGAGCTCCGCAAGGTGGCCAAGATGCTGCCGGAGAAATATTTCTGCAACTTCTCGCTCTTCCAGTCGCTGCCCGACAGCTGGGCCATCGACCAGATGTTTCCCATCATACCTCTGCAGCGGCTTGACGAGAAGCCGGGGCGTCAATGCACCATCCAGGACATCACCTGCGACTCCGACGGCAAGATCTCGCGCTTCGTGAGCCCGCAGGGAGCGTCGTGGTCGCTGCCCGTGCATCCGCTGAAGATTGGAGAACATTACTACATAGGAGTCTTCCTGGTGGGTGCCTATCAGGAGATACTCGGCGACCTCCACAACCTCTTCGGCGACACCAACGCGGTGCATATCTCCGTAGGCAAGGACAAGTATGAGATAGAGCAGGTGATCGACGGCGAGCCGGTGGCCGACGTGCTCGACTATGTGGAATACAGTCCCAAGAAGCTGGTGAGGAACCTCGAGACATGGGTGACGGCATCCATGAAGCAGGGAGTGATCACGGCCGAGGAGGGACGGCAGTTTCTCAACAACTACCGGTCGGGGCTCTACGGCTATACGTATCTCGACCGCGACTGACACGCTACAGCGATGCGCTATTTCCTTGAATTAGGCTACAACGGCGCGGGCTTCCACGGCTGGCAGAGGCAGCCCAACGCCGTGAGCGTGCAGCAGACCATAGAGGAAAACCTTACGACGTTGCTCCGGCGCCCGACACCATTGACGGGCGCCGGACGTACCGACGCCGGCGTGCATGCGCGGCAGATGTACGCGCATTTCGACACGGAGGAACCGATAGCCAATGAGCGGTCGTTTCTTCTGTCGCTCAACAGGATGTGCGGGCGCGGCATAGCGTTCTCGCGCCTTATCCCGGTGGGAGACGAGGCTCATGCGCGGTTTGACGCCACGCGCAGGATGTATAAGTATTTCGTGCTTGGCGAGAAGTCGCCGTTTCTCTATCCCTACAGCTGGCACTCCCCTTCCCCACTTGATGTCGAGGCTATGAACGCCGCAGCAGCCCGTCTGCTCGAGGTTGAGGATTTCACTTCGTTTGCAAAACTACATTCGGATGCGAAGACGAATATCTGCAAGGTGGACACAGCTGTATGGACTCCTTATGAGTGTGAGCTCGGTTTGTCGGCGAAGGGACTTGTCTTCACGATAGCGGCCGACCGGTTTCTACGCAACATGGTGCGGGCAGTGGTAGGCACGCTTGTGGATGTGGGGCGTGGGAAGCTGACTGAAGAGGGATTCATGAAGATAGTTGAGGGCAAGGACCGCTGTATGGCGGGCACATCAATGCCACCCGAGGCTCTCTTCCTATGGAATGTGGAATATCCCTTACAGTTATTCGTTTAACAGAGACTCAATCTCTTTCTTAAGAAGAGGCATGTGATTGATGACTATACCCCATAGAATATCCGGCTTTAATGAATCATAAGCATGTATTATGAAGTTCCGAGTATCCACAATCTTACGTGAAGACGTAATTTGAATATCAGGATTAATCTTTAACGCTTGATTCATAGCCTCACCCATTATCTCCATATTACGCTCAACAGCCCTTCTGAATATCATGTCATTACAGAAAGTGGCATATTCTCTGGGCCGCGTTTCCATGAATGACTCCACCTCAAGAATAGCACACTGGATATCAGACAGATACTTTTTAAGCTTTCTATCCATAAATCAGATATTTCGTTTCTTCCAATTCCTCTTTGAAAAATGGATTTCTTACAGAAGACTCGTCCACAAGATCGACATCCCTCCCAAACAATGATTTCAAGGCATGATATAAATCAAAGAAATTATCTGCATAATTATCATGATTTATTTCAGAATTGAAATCCACAAGCAGATCTACATCACTACTGTCATTAAATCTGGGCGTTAGTATTGAGCCGAAGACATATAGGGTCTTTACCTTATGTCTCTTACACAAGGTAAAGAGTCTGTGGATATTATCAGTTATGAGATGCATGTTTCGCCTATTATTGCCAATGCAAAATTAGGCTTTTCGGCCCAAATTTGCAAATTAATATTCACTTGTCGATCAGTCGCCGCAGCTGTCGAGGCCGAGCTGGACGGGCTCGTCGGCATCGTCACGGGCAGCACAGTCAGGGCGCGAAGGGATACGCTTGATGAAACGGGCGGGATTGCCCACCACAATCGTATCTGCCTCGACATCCCTGGTGACTACGCTGGCCGCGCCGACAACGGCGTTGTCACCTACAGTGACACCGGGAAGAATCGTGGCCCCGGCTCCTATCCATGCATTCCTGCCGATATGCACCGGCTTGCAGGTTATCACCTGCCGCTCATAGAGGTCATGGTTGTTGGAGATGAGCTGGACATTGGCTGCGATCAAGGCACCGTCATCGATAGCGATCCCGCCGGCCGACATCATGAGGCATCCGGGCATGATGACAACGTTACGGCCTATCTTGACCATATGCGGCCTGATTGCAGTCAGTGGAGTCTGCACTCTGCTCCCCTCTCCCATCGAGGGGAAGATTTGGTGCATGAGCTCGGCATATTCGGGAGTGCCGGGCATCGTGTGATTGAACTTGAAAATGAGCTGGGCATGCTCATTGGCGAGCGCCAGCTCCTCGGGTGTCTGCTTCGATACGTCAATTCTGATTTCTTCCATGACTATATAACGCCGTGGCGATTATCGTTGTTTCATTTTTTGTGTAAGAGCCGACACGACCTCAGGAGAGTCCTGACACCCGAGCATATACTTCCGGCCATCCTTCAAAGTGACGAGGAAGCAGTCGGAGGCTTTACCATAGTAGGCGAAATACTTTCCAAGGTCATCCTCGCGGAAGAGTCCGTACCAGCCGAACCAGCCGCCGCTGCCAAAGACCCGCTTGGCGCCCATGGTGGGATTGCATGCCTTGGTCTCCTTGATTTCCGACAGAGGGATGCTCTTGCTTTTCAGAGGCCGGATGATGGTCAACCGGTCATTGTCGAGGGCAATGGAGAGCGGCATATAAAACAATGTGAACGCCACGAGTACGACAATTGTTGCCCATAGAATCCAGACGGCTATCTCATGGTGAGGCTGTCGCTTGGCATACAGGAATACGCCGCAGATAAGGATAGTGGACAGTATGGAGAGAATCCAGCAGTAAGCGCTGAGCTGCACCCTTTTCTTGATCATGATGTATAGACTCTTTGATTTCGGAAGCAAAATTAATAAAACTTCCGCAAACTGCAAATCGAGTATAAATAACATTATAGCGAACAAAACCAATATATGCGCGAATCCAGACAAAATCACTAACTTTGCAACAGATTAAGGAAAGAGCATACTTCTTGCTTGGGCAATGCATATGATAGAAACTGAAAGACTTATACTGAGACCGTGGCAGGATGATGACGCCGCCGCCATATACAGATATGCGAGTGATCCGGATGTAGGACCGGTTGCAGGCTGGGCGCCGCATACATCCGTGGAAAACAGTCTGGAGATAATCAGGACAGTGTTTTCCGCTCCGGAGATATACGCGATGGTGTTGAAAGACAGTGGCGAACCGGTGGGTTGCTGCGGGATAACATTCGCCAATGCAGCCAATGATGATTCGGCGACCTCGAAGGAGGGAGAGATCGGCTACTGGATCGGCAAGCCATACTGGGGTCGCGGGCTGACGCCGGAAGCGGTCAGGGCTTTGCTCTCGAGAGGCTTCGATGAGCTGGGACTTGATTCGTTGTGGTGTGTGTATTATGAGGGCAACTCAAAGTCGAAACGCGTATGTGAGAAATGCGGTTTCGCCTATCATCATACCGCCAAGGATGTCGTCTCACCACTCGGCGATATGCGCACAGAACATCATAATCTCATGACAAAAGCGACCTATGCCAGTATGAATAAAAGCCTATCGAATAATTTGATTTTCAGGAAAGCCGAAGAGGGAGACGTGACCGCGGCAACGGCGATACTCCGGGCGGCTGCCCGACGGATGCTGGCCGAGGGGAAGAGGCAATGGACCGAGAGCTATCCCGGGGAAGCCAACGTAAGGAGCGATATCGAGTGCGGCAACGGCTTTGTGTTGGAATATGACGGAACCATAGCCGGATATGGAGCGGTGGTATTCACCGGCGAACCGGCTTATGATGAGCTTGAGGGCAAATGGCTCACCGACAGACCGTATGTGGTGGTGCATCGCGTAGCCATCAGTCAGGAGATGAAGGGGAAAGGATTAGGCAGAGCCTTCCTCGAAGCTGTGGAAGGTTATGCGCGCTCCCTGGGAATCAGGAGCTTCAGGATCGACACCAACTACGACAACGAGGCCATGCTCGGTCTGCTCGCCAAACTCGGGTTCTCCTATTGCGGCGAGGTTGAATATGAGAGCGGCAAGCGCAAGGCCTTCGAGAAGCTGATATAGGCGAGTCGTCCATATCCCCGACCCATATAATGACCCATATAATAAGGAATAAGGCGGCGACGTTATTGAAGACGGACCCAAAAGCAAATACTTCGACATGAAAGCACATCTCGCCAAAGGCTATCTCATGGGGGCTGTGGCGGCCATCGCCTACGGCCTCAATCCCCTTTTCGCCCTCCCCTGCTACGACGCCGGCATGAGTCCGGCGTCGGTATTGTTTTTCCGCTATCTGCTCGCCATCCCGGTGATGGGGCTTATGCTGTGGGTGAGACGTGGGCATGACGAATTCTCCATAACGCCACGTCAGACACTCATGCTCTGCGGGGCCGGCATACTGATGGCCGTCTCGTCGCTGTCGCTCTTCGAGAGCTACACCTACATGGACGCCGGGATTGCCTCTACCCTGCTTTTCATCTACCCCATCATGGTGGCCCTGATAATGGCGTTGTGGTTTAAGGAACGGTTCTCCCTGATGTCTGTTTTCTGTATTGTGGTGGCCATGTCAGGGATATGGCTTGTCGGACGCACTGCGGAAGGAGTGACGGTCAGCCTCACCGGCGCCACACTGGTATTTGTATCATCTCTTACCTACGCCTTATATATAGTGGGCATCAACAAGAGCCAGCTTGAGACCATGGCCACCCTCAAGGTGATATTCTATGTGCTGGTGTTCGGCCTGCTCGTCATCACGATGCAGATATTCCTGAGCGACTCGGCCATAGATATGCCGCCGACGCCGTTGATATGGCTCAACATCCTGGGTCTGGCGGTGATACCGACAGCGCTGTCGTTTGTGTGCACCACGGGCTCCATCCAGTATATAGGCGCCACACCGACGGCCATACTCGGAGCCCTCGAGCCGCTGACGGCTGTAGTGGTGGGAGTGCTGGTGTTTGGCGAGTCGATGACCCCACGCATCGCATCGGGAATCTTTCTTATATTACTTGCTGTGAGCGTGATAGTGGCCGGAGAGAACCTCGAGCAGCACTTGCTGGCCGTGAAACGACTGTTCCCTCGCCGCAAGCGCAAGTGAGCGGGAATCTACCGGCAGCGTTCAGCCGGCTCCACATGCACATACACTATGAGGTCGTGACCTAAATATTGCCGCAGGCGTCTTTCCGTCTCCGTGGCAATGGCATGCCCCGCCCTCACCGAGATGTCGGGATCGACCTTGATATGGAACTCCACCACATAGGAATGGCCGTTGCGCCGGCTGCGGTATCGGTGGGAGGCGCAGACGCCCGGAGTCGACGCCACGATAGACTCGATCTCACGCATCTGGGCGGCAGGAAGGGATGTCTCGAGAAGCTCTTTGAGAGCCGGGCGGCAGATCTCCACCGCCGAGGCTATGATCAGCAACGCGATCACCATTGAGGCTATGGGGTCGAGCATGCGCCAGCTGTCGCCGAGGAAAATCGATGCAGCCACTCCAATCACCGTTGCGATCGAGGAGATGGCATCGCTTCGGTGGTGCCATGCGTTGGCGCGCAGCGATGCGGAGTCTATCCTCTGCCCTATGCGGAAAGTGTATCGAAATAGATATTCCTTGGAAATGATTGAAAAGATGGCCACCACGAGGGTCCAGATGTCGGGGCGCGGGAGCACCTCCCCGTTGAGGGCCTGAATGAAAGCCTCGGCTCCTTCCCAACCTATCGCGACAGCGACAATGAGAAGCGCCACTCCAATGATAAGGGAGGCGAGAGTCTCATACTTGCCATGGCCGTAAGGATGGTCGTCGTCGGCCTTCTTATAAGCAATGCCTATAAAGGCAAGAACAATGAAGTCGGTGGCGAAATCGCTGAGGGAATGATAACCGTCGGCCACAAGGGCGTCGCTGTGTCCGAGGTAACCGACGGCCAGCTTCAACACCATCAGCATGGCGTTGATCCAGAAGCCGACCCAAGTGACGCGGCGGATCACCGCCACATCACGCGAAGAATCAAGAGATCCGTTCATGATAGAAAAAACAGATAAAACCGGCGCATTAAGAATGCATAAGGAAATAACGAGAAATGAGGCAGTTTCATGTATGCGCAAGATAAGAAATAAAAAAAATGAAAAAAATAGTCCCGAAAATTTGGCTGTAATAAATAAAAGCAGTAATTTTGCAACGTCAAAAGCGAAACGACGGCGAGCCGTCAGCGAAGAGCAGAGGCTCTGAGGGTATCGTAGAGACAGAGAATGCCTTGTGGTGTAATGGTAGCACACCGGATTCTGGTTCCGTTTGTGAGAGTT
>OGQO01003681.1_pt1 | contig 10308 bp, 9 predicted proteins | sample 1553241 | NCBI WGS metagenome assembly OGQO01 (sample SAMEA2579933, study PRJEB22360) | human gut metagenome | biome: human gut; feature: human-associated habitat; material: faeces | place: Denmark | collected 2008/2010
GGCTCGAGTCGCGCCGGCTCACAAGAAGAGAGACATCGGAGCCCGAAGCCACATGGCCGCGCATGAAATCACCGAGACGGCAGTCGCTGAGAATATCGACATTATGCACCAGCACCGGCTCCGCGCTCTCACCGAAGAGCAGCGGAAAAGCCTTCACGAGCGCGCCCCCTGTGTCGAGAAGACGCTCCGACTCATCGCTGACGCGGACCCGGGCTCCGAATTCATGCGCTTCCAGGAAGTCGACCACCTGTCCGGCGAAATGATGCACATTGACCACTATGTCGTCAAACCCCTCAGAGACAAGCGACCTTATCACCCTCTCGAGCATCGGCACGCCGCCCACAGGCACCAGCGCCTTGGGATGGCTCAGCGTCCAGGGACGCAGCCGGGTGCCGAGACCCGCCGCAAGCACCATAGCCTTCATTTCCGCAGCAGATATCCATCGCCCGACTTCCACACTATCCCCTGCTCGCGGTGGAGCAACTCCACATCCACGTCGGAGCGTCCGGCGCCGATGGACTCGGCGAGGCGCTGGGCGCAATACACCGAGCGGTGGCGCCCCCCCGTGCAGCCGAAGCCCACCTGCAGCGAAGTGAATCCCCTTTCGGCATAACGCGCCACAGAGGGCGACACCATGTCGCCGGCCAGAGAGATGAACCTCTCCACCTCCTCCTTATCCTCGAGGAAGGCCACCACCTCGGGGTCGAGCCCTGTCATCGTCTTATATCTCTCGTAGCGGCCGGGATTGGGGAGGGCTCGGCAGTCGAACATGAAGCCGCCGCCGTTGCCGCTGAAATCGTCGGGATATCCTTTCTTATATGAGAAGCTGAACACCGAGACCTTGAGTCGCGGGCGCTCCTCCAGGGTGAAGCGGGTGAGCCCGCAGAGCCGCTCCCCCACTTTCCGGAGCTCGGGATAAGGAGCGAGGTCTCCTCCGCGCAGCGACTCCCCGAGGTTGGCGAGAGCCTTCGGAATGCTCTCGAGGAAATGCGCCTTGCGCTCCACGAGGCCACGCAGCCCGTAGGCGCCGAGCACCTGGAGAGTGCGAAGCACCACCACCTGCGGAAGGTCGGCCAGCAGACGCCGGCGCGTCACCCCTGTGAGACGCTCATACTCCCCGGCATACACATTAATATTATGCATCCTGAAATCGCGGGAGAATCCCGCCCCCGCCTGCCATAGGAAAGAGACGGCATCGTAGAGCGCCGGGCCCCACATCCCTCCCTGGAAGTCTATCCACCATGGATGCCCGTCGCTCACCATCACATTGCGGCTCTGGCAGTCGCGCATCATGAAGCCGAGTGTCGCAGGGTCGCAACGCTCCATACGGTCGGCGAAGCGTGAGAAATCATCTTCGAGCGCCCCCTCGTCAAACTCCACACCTGCGGGCTTCAGGAAATCATACTTGAAGTAATTGAGATCCCACATCACCTGACGGCGGCCGAAAGGAGCGGCCATAACCATCGACCGCCACAGGCACCGGTCGACGGTCTGCATCACCGGCAGGGAACGCATGCACTCCTCCACGAGACGGTCGCCCTCCGGAGTGCGGAGCATTGAGAAAAGACTCGTATCGCCGAGATCTGTCTCGAGCATATAATGGCCGTCGGAGCTGACTGCCATCACCGAGGGCACATTGACGCCTCTGGAGGCGAACATTGCGGCGAGCGACGAGAATGTCCTGTTGACGGCGGCGTCGGGAGAGTAGACGCCGATGAGCGTGGAGCCGTCGTCGAGGCTCAGGCGCCAGTAGGAGCGGTCGGAGCCGGCGCCCGGGAGACGCCGCGAAGCCGTAAGCCCGCGCCCCAGTGAGGCACACAGGCGCTCCAGAACCCCGGCATGGCCGGAGATATCATTAGAATCCATAAAAAACGCACATTACATTTAATAAAGGTGAAGAGGAGGAAAGAGCGCCACCGCCCCCGGGCATCACAACCCGGGAATGGCAAACGGAATGCAAAATTAATCATTTATTGCGAAATTCTTTAAAATAGTTAATGACTGTTGCCTATACCGACATTTTTGCTTATCTTTGCGTGACAAAGCCCGACAAGGGCTCTACGGTAGGTAAAAGAAAGAGATCTACAACAAACATTATAACCCCAATGGCTAAAATAGACAACTACAATTTCGCAGGTAAAAAAGCAATCGTGAGGGTCGACTTCAACGTACCTCTCGATGAGAACGGACACATCACCGACGACACCCGCATCCGCGGCGCGCTGCCGACATTGAAGAAGATACTCGCCGACGGAGGGAGCCTGATCCTGATGTCGCACATGGGCAAACCGAAAGGGAAAGTGAATCCGAAGATGAGCCTTCTCCAGATCCGCGACCGCGTGGCCGAGCTTCTGGGCCGCGACGTGAAGTTCGTGCCCGACTGCATGAAGGCGCAGGAAGCCGCCAAAGACCTCAAGCCCGGCGAGGTGCTGCTGCTTGAGAACCTCCGCTTCTATCCCGAGGAGGAAGGGAAGCCCGTTGGCATCGACAAGAGCGATCCGGGCTACGCCGCAGCCGCCAAGGAGATGAAGGAGCGTCAGAAGGAATTCGCCAGGACGCTGGCCGGCTACGCCGACGTCTATGTCAACGACGCCTTCGGCACGGCCCACCGCCGCCACGCCTCCACCGCCGTGATCGCCGACTACTTCGAGGCCGACGACAAGATGCTCGGCTACCTCATGGAGAAGGAGGTGCAGGCTGTAGACAATGTGCTCAAAGACATCAAGCGCCCCTTCACAGCCATCATGGGCGGCTCGAAAGTGTCGACCAAGATCGGCATCATCGAGAACCTTCTCGACAAAGTCGACAACCTGATCCTCTGCGGCGGCATGACCTTCACCTTCGCCAAGGCCATGGGCGGCAAGATCGGCAACTCCATCTGTGAGAACGACAAGCTCGACCTTGCCCTCGACATCATGAAGAAGGCCAAGGAGAAGGGCGTGAACCTCGTGATCGGCACCGACTGCGTGGCCGCCGACGCCTTCAGCAACGACGCCAACACGCAGGTATGCCCTGCCGGCGACATTCCCGACGGCTGGGAAGGCATGGACGCGGGTCCCGACAGCATCCTTGAGTTCCGCAAGGTGATCCTCCCTGCGAAGACCATACTCTGGAACGGCCCGGCCGGCGTCTTCGAGTTCGACACATTCACCAAAGGATCCAAAGCGATAGCCGACGCCATCGTTGAGGCCACCGACAACGGCGCCTTCAGCCTTGTGGGCGGCGGCGACTCAGTGGCATGCGTCAACAAGTTCGGCCTCGCCGACAGCGTGTCGTATGTCTCGACTGGAGGCGGCGCTCTTCTCGAGGCCATCGAAGGAAAGACACTCCCGGGCATCGCCGCCATCAACGGCGATAAATAAGGAGGAGTCAGACAGATAAAAAAGGGGCACCGGGGGCCATGAAAAGGCACCGGTGCCACTTAAAAACTGTAAAAAAAGACAAGCTGCCAGATTTTTTTCACAAAAGTTGGCAAAAAAAAGAGAATCGATAAGATTTTTTTCGGAAATAAAAGGTTGGTTTTTTCAAATTATATTGTAATTTTGCAACTGCAAGAGAAACCACGAGAAACTCGATGTAGCTAACCGAAGCAGAAGCGAAGATTTCCGAGGGGGAATTGAGCTGAAGCGCAACCTTGAAAAACTAAGTCATCATTGAAACCAGACAACCCGAAACAGACAAAGAGGAGGGAGAGGAGACAATCAAGACAGAAGAGTCAAGCAATGCAACACCGAGAAGAACGAGACCCGATAAAAGACTAAAGATACAACTTTAATAACACAAACAAAACACAATTTAACATTATGGAATCTCAGAATCCAAGACCTGCTGCAACAGCAACTGCAGCGAAAGTGAAAAAGGAAGAGAAAATCAGCAACGTACGCGGCATCCGCAACGCATTTCTCGTGATCCTTGCCTGTGCGGCAGCTGCTGTGTGCATCTTCCTCTTCGCCATGGGCGCACCGGGCAACTTCGAGGGCAACGATCCCGCCGGCCACCCGCTGAACCTTGCCGGCACCGTGTATAAGGGCGGCTTCATCGTGCCGATCCTGATGACACTTCTGCTCACCGTGATCGTGCTCTCCATCGAGCGCTGGATCGCCATCAGCTCCGCCTCAGGCAAGGGCAACACCACAAAGTTCGTGGCCGACATCAAAGCCGACCTGGCCGCCAACAAGATCGACGCCGCCATGCAGCGCTGCCGCCAGCAGAAGGGTTCCGTGGCTTCCGTAGTCTACAACACCCTGGTGAAATACAAAGAGATGGACGCCAACACAGTGCTGAGCAAGGAGCAGAAGCTCACCACACTGCGCAACGAGGTGGAGGAGGCAACCGCACTCGAGATGCCGGCCCTCAGCCAGAACCTCCCCATCGTGGCAACCCTCACAACCCTCGGTACTCTGGTCGGACTTCTCGGAACCGTTATGGGTATGATCAAGTCGTTCCAGGCTCTGGCCTCCTCGGGCTCTCCTGACTCCACCGAGCTCTCCACCGGTATCTCCGAGGCCCTTGTGAACACCGCCTTCGGTATCGCAACTGGTGCGTTTGCAGTTATCTCCTATAACTTCTTCACCAACAAAATCGACAACCTCACCTACGCTATCGACGAAATCGGTTTCTCAATCGTAGCTACTTTCGCAGCCACCCACTAATCGGGAGCGAACAGTCAAAACAACCCAATCACAAACCGATAAAAGACGTTAGCTAATATGGGAAGAGTAAAAATAGCAAGAAAGAGCACATTCATCGACATGACGGCGATGAGTGACGTGACCGTGCTTTTGCTTACCTTCTTCATGCTGACCTCGACTTTCCTTCAGAAAGAGCCCACCACGGTGATCACCCCGCCCTCCGTATCGGAAGAGAAGGTGCAGGAGATCAACTACGTGCAGGTGCTCGTAAGCCCTCAGGGAAAAGTTTGGCTCACGATGAACAACGACACCTCGAAGAACTTCGGCAACGAACAGATGAGGATGGCGCTGCTCGAAAAAGTGAGCGAGATCTACAACGAGTCGCATAAGAACAAGATCAGCTTCACACCAGCTCAGAAGCAGGCGTTTGCAAAGCTCGGCTCCTTCGGAGTGCCCTTGGCCCAGATGGGAGAATTCCTCTCGCTGGCCGACAGCCAGGAAGGACAGACACTGATGGACAAATGGATGCAGGGCGAAGACGGCAACCCCAACCATATCACCGGAATTCCAATCGGCCCCAGCCAGGGCGAGAACAACCTCAACGAATTCCAGATGTGGATGAAGGCCATGCGTCAGAGCGACAACTCGACATTGACCGACAAGATCAAGGACGGCACAGGCGTAGCCCTCAAGGCCGACGAGAACACATCGTTTGACATCATGCATATGGTGATGGACAACCTCCAGACAATCCATATGAACAAATTCACATTATTGACCGCACTTAAAGCAGGAGACGAATAAGACCATGGCAGAAGTTCAACAGAATAACGGTGGGGGCGGCAAAGGCAAGAGCCACCAGAAGAAAATGCAGATCCGCGTGGATTTCACGCCGATGGTCGACATGAACATGTTGCTTATCACGTTCTTCATGCTCTGTACGACAATGATTAAATCGCAGACCCTCACCATCGCCCTCCCGAGCAACGAGAAGGTAGACAATGTGGAGAACATGAGCCAGGCCTCGGCCGACGACGCCGTGACCATCATTATCGACGCGAAGAGAAAGAAAGGCTCTTTCGATGTCGACTCCGTCAACGGCAAGGTGGTCAACGAGGTCTACTACTACTTCGGCAAGCCGGGCGGCGACGCCGGCATGTTCGGCCCTGGCGGCACGATTCTCGAGGCCAACAACAACCTCCAGAAATCGGAGCTCCTTTCGGATGAGGTCAACAGCGCAGGCATCCACACCGCGCGCGGCATCCGCAAGATCATCCAGGACCGCAACAAGGAAGTGCTCGCGGAGATCAAGAAGCTCAAGGAGAAATACGCCAGCGGCGGTTTCGGCAGCCTTGAGACGAAAGACGGCCGCGAGAAAGCCCAGGAAGCCTACAACGCAGCAGCCTCCGAGGTGAGAAAGAACGAGAATCTGAAGAAGCCGGTGATCATCATCAAGTCTACGCCTCAGGCCTCATTCGGCGGTCTGGTGTCGGCTCTCGACGAGATGCAGATCAACTCCGTCTCCAAATATCAGATCGACAACATGACGCGCGTCGACTCAGTGATGCTGATCGACTACCAGAACAAGCATCATAATGACTGACGTTAGATTTATTAATCAAAAAAGCAGACAAGACAATGGCTAAAAGAAGTGTAGATCTAACATCGAAAGAATGGCGCGACCTGGTATTTGCCGACAAGAACAAAGAGTTCGGCGCATATCAGCTTCGTAAGAACAGCGACAAACGCCACAACATGGCGGCCCTGTTCACTCTGATAGGACTCATCGTGGTCTTCTTCCTCATCCTCGGCTACAGCAAGTGGTCGGACTATCGCGACGAGCAGGCCCGCATCGCTCTGGCGGAGGAGAGAGAGAAGATGGCGGCAGCCGAGCTTCTCCAGGAAGAGGAGGAGGCTCCTGAAGAGGAGGAAGTGGAAGAGCAGAAATTCGAGCAGCCCGAGATCGAGGTGCCCGAGGAGGTTCTCGCCACAGTACAGGTGACCCAGATCGCCATCGTTGATGCCGACAAGGTGAAAAACGAGGTGATGGATATGGAGACCCAGAAGGAAGACAACACCGCCCGTGGCGTTGTCAACCAGGAGGGTTCCGACGACGCCGACAAGTTTAAGGCTGTCGTTGAGCAGGTTGTGGTAAAAGAGCCGGAGCCCGAGGCCAAGCCGAAGGAAGAGGAGATCTTCGTGGCTGTGGAGCAGCCCGCCGCATTCCCCGGCGGCCCCTCCGCCCTCAACAAATGGCTCAGCCAGAACATGCGTTATCCGGAAGCAGCCCAGCAGAACGATATCCAGGGTAGGGTAATCGTGAAGTTCGTGGTTGAGAAAGATGGATCCGTAGGTCATGCGGAAGTGCTCAAGGGTGTCGACAAAGACCTCGACCGCGAGGCACTCCGCGTAGTGAAGAAGATGCCGAAATGGCAGCCCGGTAAGAACAACGGTGTAGCCGTGCGCTCCTACTTCACACTGCCTGTGACATTCAAGCTCCAGAACCAGTAATCGCCCTCAAAGCGATAACATCAGATAGGAAAAGGCCTGCGCCATTAGGACGCAGGCCTTTTCCCAACCACCATGACTGCAAAACGGCATGCAGATGAACATACAGGGCCGCGAATTGTTAAAAAGATATAGACAATTTCAATAAAAATCAAAAGTTATGGAAGGTAATAATAGCGGGCAGATGCCCAAAGGAGGCAGACTGGCATTCGGCATATTCATGGTGATCGTGTATCTGGCAGTCGGCTTGCTTTTCATCCTCGATGTCTTCAACATCGACAACGTGGCGATCAGCGCAACGGTCGGCGGCGTGCTCTGTCTCTACGGAGTGTGGCGCGGCTACAGGCTCTACAAAGGAATGAACTGAAAGAAACATACCATCGAAGCATGAAAATGACGACAAAGATACTTGCCGGGGCGTTTTTCGCCCTGGCATTTGCGGTAGCCACAGGATGCACGCCGGTGAAGCGAGGCGAATACGCCAAGGGAAGCGCGACGATCTACTGCGACGACGGCTTCAAGAACATACTTGAGGAGGAGATAGAGGTGTTTGAGTATTCCTATCCGGAATCGTCGATCATCCCTTTCTATATGGGAGAGACCGACGTGATAGACACCCTTCTCGCCGACAAGACCCAGGCGATCATCACTACCCGCATGCTCGACAAGGAGCAGGTGAAATACATGAAAGACAAATATAAGAGGGTGGTGCGTCAGGAATGCATCGCCGTCGACGCGGTGGCCCTGATCGTCAACAAGAAGAATCCTGTGGGAGCACTCTCCACCGATGAGATCAAAAAGATCATGAACGGCGAGATCAACCGTTGGGACCAGCTCGCCGGCAACGACACCACCAGCATCAAGCTCGTGTTTGACAACGCAGCCTCTTCGACCGTAAGCTATATGCGTGACCGCTTCCTGCCGAAGGGAGCAAAGATCACCGACAAAGCCAGGGCCTTCGGACAGAAAGACAACGCCGCGGTGTTTGACGTGGTTAAGACCGACCCCGACGCTCTGGGCATCATCAGCGTCAGCTGGCTGGGCGACAACCTGCAGAACGCCCGCAAGGTGCCTGTAGACCAGCGCATGGACAGCTATAAGAACGAGACCGACACAGTGGCTCCGTCGCTGACGACTGAGGTGAACATCATCAAGGTGAGCTCTCCGACCGCCGACAACGACTTCAGCCCGGTGGCCTACAAGCCATATCAGGCGTATATCTACTCAGGAGAATATCCTCTCGTGAGAAAGGTATATATGGTGTCGACGGCCAGCAACTCGACCGTGCTCCACAGCTTCTACGTGTTCATGACAGGGTTTGTGGGCCAGAAAATAATCTCGCTCACCGGCATACTCCCCTACCACATGAATCCGAGAGTGGTGGAAGTGAAATAATAACGGCGCCAAAGCTGCGTTAAGACAACATAGAGGCAAGCATATAAACGAAAACACAATATAAAATGAGAATCAAATTAATTCTAACATCCCTTTTCCTCGCGGGAGCAGCGCTCTCGGGCGTGGCGCAGACACATGCCGAAGGCGAGGAATACTACAAGGCCGACCAGATCAACAATGCCAAGGAGCTCCTGCTCCGCAACCTCAACAACCCCGGCACCGACAAGGCAGTCGCCGACTTCTATCTCGGACTGATCGCCATGGAGGAGGGAAAGACCGCCGACGCCGCCAAATATTTCAACGAAGGCGCGCAGGCCAATCCCGAGTATCCCTACAACTTTGTGGGTCTGGGCTACGTGTCGCTCAAGAACGGCGACGCCAAGATCGCGGAGCAGAACTTCAAGCAGGCTGAGAAGCTCGGCAAGAAAGACGCATCAGTGCAGGTAGCGATAGCAAGATCGTACTACAACGTAGATCCTACGCTCTATCAGAAGCAGATCGACAAGGCTCTCGAGAAGGCACGCAAGACCAATATCAAGAACCCCGACATCTACATCTTCGAAGGCGACATGCTCAAAGACACCAAGGACTGGGGTGGCTCGGCCGCCAAATACGAGATGGCCGCCAACTACGACAACAACGCCACGGCAGCCTACGTGAAATATGCCAACCTCTTCACCCAGGTCAACCCGCAGTATGCCATCAACATGCTCGGCAAGCTCCTTGAACTCAACCCCAACTCGGCCCTCGGCCAGCGTGAGATCGCAAGCGCATATTACAACAACCAGAACTTCGACAAGGCGGTGGAGGCCTACAGCAAATACATCAACAACCCCAACCACTTCAAGCAGGACGAGGACCGCTACGCCTTCCTCCTCTTCTACGGCGGCAACTACCAGGAAGGCTACGACTACTCGAGCCAGCTCCTGAAGGCCAATCCGCAGAACTTCACGGCGCAGCGCTACCAGTTTATGAACGCCGCACAGATTCCGGCGCTCAAAGACCAGCTCCTTCCCATGGCCGAGGCCCTCTACAAGGCCCACCAGAGCAATCCCGCCAATAAGTTCGCCCCGATCGACTACATCCTGATCGCCGAGGAGTTCAACGCCGCCAAGCGTCCCGACGAAGCAGTGGCTGTGCTTGAGGAGGCCATCAAGGACGACCCGACCAATGCCAACTACAACAAGCAGCTCGCCATGGCCTATGTGGGCGAGAGCAAGCTTCCCCAGGCAGCCGACGCCTACGAGGGATATATCCAGAAGACGGAGAAGCCCAACTTCAACGATTTCATCCAGCAGGCCACATTCGCATTCTATGCAGCCGTGCAGAGCAAGGACAACGCCGCCGAGGCCAATAGATACTACGACATGACAACCAGGTATGCCGACATGGCCGCCAAGGAGATGCCCAACCACTACAAGCCGAAGAAGCTCGCCGGCGACATCGCCAAGCAGCAGGCTTCGGCCGACCAGGTGGAGAGCGCCGCCATGCCCGCCTACCAGGAGGCCCTGGCGCTGCTCGAGGCCAGCGAGAATCCCGCACGCTACAAGAACGACGCCATGGAGATGTATAACTATCTGGGCAACTACTACCTGACCCAGAACGACAAGGCCAAGGCAAAGGAATATTTCAGCAAGGTGCTGGAATATGACCCCGACAACGCGGATTACCGCAAATTCGTAGAGGGTCTCTGACCGGATGACAAATTAACGCCATAATGGCGACAACAGCTTACGGGCTGCCGGATTATCGAAATCCCGCAGCCCGTTTTTTT
>OGQO01003686.1_pt1 | contig 10303 bp, 8 predicted proteins | sample 1553241 | NCBI WGS metagenome assembly OGQO01 (sample SAMEA2579933, study PRJEB22360) | human gut metagenome | biome: human gut; feature: human-associated habitat; material: faeces | place: Denmark | collected 2008/2010
TCAACGGCAAGGCGGCCAAGTCGAGCTACAAGGTCAAGCCGCTCGACCGCATCCAGATCGTGATGCCCTACCCGCGGCGCGAGGTGGAGCTCGTCGCCGAGGACATTCCGCTTGACATCCCCTACGAGGACCAATGGCTGCTGCTCGTGGACAAACCGGCCGGACTGGTCGTGCACCCGGGGGTGGGCAATTACAGCGGCACGCTGGTCAATGCGCTGATGCACCACCTCAACAAGCAGGGAATCCCGGCCGAAGAACAGAACCGCGCGGGACTGGTGCACCGCATCGACAAGAACACCTCGGGGCTGCTGGTGATCGCCAAGGACGAGCAGACCCACGCGCGGCTGGCCAAACAGTTCTTCGACCACACGATCCAGCGCCGCTACGTGGCTCTGGTGTGGGGCAATTTCGACGAGGACGAAGGGACCATCACGGGCAACATCGGCCGCAGTCCCAAGGATCGGCAGAAGATGTTCGTCTTCGCCGACGGGTCCGACGGCAAGCACGCCGTGACGCACTGGAAGGTGCTGAAACGCTATGGTTACGTAACCCTCGTGGAGTGCCGTCTCGAAACGGGGCGCACCCACCAGATCCGCGTCCACATGGCGTGGATCGGGCACCCGCTGTTCAACGACGAACGCTACGGCGGCGACCGCATCCTCAAGGGCACGACCTTCGCCAAATACCGGCAGTTCATCGAAAACTGCTTCGCGGTGATGCCGCGCCACGCGCTGCACGCCCGCCTGCTGGGCTTCGAACACCCCGCAACGCACGAAAACGTGCTGTTCGAAAGCCCGCTTCCGGCCGATTTCCAGTCCCTGCTGACAAAATGGAATATTTACACTTCAGCGGCAAAAGAAACCAAAGAAAATTAATCGCCGCATTCCGGTCGCGATGCGACAAGCCCCTCCCGAGGGAGGGGTTTGGGGTGGGGTCAGACTTGCAAACGCGGCAGAGCCGCGAACAACACCGGTTGCAAGAAATGCAACCGAAACAAAACAAATAACGCACGATCTTGTTTTTACCTACGACCATCAAGGAGGTCCGCGAACGCGGATGGGATCAGTTGGACGTGATCCTCTTCTCGGGCGACGCCTACATCGACCACCCGGCTTTCGGGGCGGCCGTCGTGGGACGCCTGCTCGAAGCCGAGGGCTACCGCGTGGCGATCGTTCCCCAGCCCAACTGGCGCGACGACCTGCGCGACTTCCGCAAACTGGGCGCTCCGCGCCTGTTTTTCGGCATTTCGGGCGGCTCGATGGACTCGATGGTCAACCATTACACCGCCAACCTCCGCCTGCGCCACGACGACGCCTACACGCCCGGCGGCAAGGCGGGATTCCGCCCCGATCGTGCCGTGACGGTCTATTCGCAGATCCTCAAGCGCCTCTACCCCCACGTTCCGGTGGTCATCGGGGGCATCGAAGCCTCGCTGCGCCGCCTGACCCACTACGACTACTGGAGCGACGCGCTGAAACCCTCCATCCTGGCCGAATCGGGCGCCGACCTGCTGATCTACGGCATGGGCGAACGGGTCGTGCAGCAGGTGGCCCGGGCGATGCGCAACGGCTATAACGCCAAGCTGCTGCGCAAAATCCGGCAGGTGGCGTTCCTCTCCGACGAAAGCTACGTCGCGCGGCTCGACCCCGCCGCGACGATCCGCCTCCGCAGCTACGAGGAGTGTCTGGCCGACAAGACCGCCTTCGGCGAGAACTTCACCGTCATCGAGACCCAGAGCAACCTGATGGAACCCACTGCGACACTCGTGGAGGCCGTCGGCGACCGGTGCGTGGTCGTGACGCCCGCCAACACGACGCTCACGACCGAGGAACTCGACCACTCGTTCGATCTCCCCTACGAGCGCGCCCCGCATCCGCGTTACGCGGGCAAGGGCGACATTCCGGCCTGGGAGATGATCCGCCATTCGGTCAACATCCACCGCGGCTGCTTCGGCGGCTGCTCGTTCTGCACCATTTCGGCGCATCAGGGCAAGTTCATCAATTCGCGCAGCGAGCGGTCGATCCTCGCCGAAGTGGAGCATGTGGTGAAATCGCCCGGTTTCAAGGGCTATCTCTCGGATGTCGGCGCACCCTCGGCCAACATGTACCGCATGGGCGGCCGCGACAGGGAGCTGTGCCGCAAGTGCCGCCGGGCGTCGTGCCTCCACCCGAAGATGTGCCCCAATCTCGACAACGACCACCGGCCGCTGCTGGCCCTGTATGAAAAAATCCGGGCCGTCAAGGGCGTCAAGAAGGCCTTTATCGGCAGCGGCATCCGCTACGACCTGTTCGACCGCTCGCCCTATCTGGAGACTGTGCTGAAGCACCATACCTCGGGACGGCTCAAGGTGGCGCCCGAACACACCGAGGATAACGTGCTGCGCCTGATGCGCAAACCGCCGTTCGCGCTCTTCGAGCGGCTGACCGCCGACTTCCATCGCATTTGCAGTCAGGAACATCTGCCCTATCAGCTGATCCCTTACTTCATCTCCTCGCACCCGGGATGCACCGAGCGGGACATGCAGTCGCTGGCCGGAAAGGTGTTGGGAAAGCTGCATTTCAATCTGGAGCAGGTGCAGGACCTCACGCCCACGCCGATGACCCTCTCGTCGGTGATGTTCTACACGGGAGAAAACCCCTACACGCACGAGAAAGTCTATGTCGCCCGCTCGCAGGACGAGAAGCGGCGGCAAAAGGCGTATTTCTTCGGCGAAAAGCCGGCCATGGGGCAACCGGGCGCAGGCCATCCCGCACGCGGGAAAGAGACCCGCGGAAAGAGCGGCCCGGGATTCCGGCCGGGACGGAAATTCACGAAAAAAGGCTGACGGTTTCGTCAGCCTTTTTTTGTGACCGGACCGGGAGCCGTGCAGAGCCGGACCGGGAAAGGGCCGCCCTGCCACCGCCCCTGAAAGCGCGTCCTTAAAGCGCCGGCTTTAGCAGGCCGAAGAGCAGGCAAGCGATCACGAACGTCACGACGATATTGAATGTCTGCGCCACGAGGAACGACCGCAGGACGTTGCGGTTCTCTTTCGAGACGATGTCTTTGAGACGCGTGTCGAGACCGATGCAGACGAAGGCCAGCGAGAAGAAGACCGTCGAGAACATCTTCGCCACGCCCGGTTCGAGCAGTTTGCCCTTGGCGCCCAACGTAAAGAGACCGTTCGACTGGCAGAGGCTGAAGACGAGCGACGCGGCGACGAACCCGAGGATGAACTTGGGGAACTTCTCCCACACGATGCCCAGCGAGGGAGCCTGCCCGCCCTTCTCGCCGCGGGTCGAGAGGTAAAGCGCAATGAAGAACGCCACCACGCCGATCAGCACGTTCTGCGCCGCCTTGATGATCACGGCGTGCTGGTTGGCGACCTCGCCGACGATCATGCTCGATGCGGCGACACCCGACGTAGTGTCGATCGTACCGCCGATCCACGCCCCGGCGACCTCCTGCACGACATGCGGATCGTCGAAAATATGCGGCAGGATCGCATGCGCCAACCACGGCATCAGATAGATCATCGGCACGACGACGATCAGCACCAGCGAAACGATGTACGAAAGTTTCCGGTCGTCGCCGCCGACCACGCGCGCCGCGGTGATCGAAGCCGAGACGCCGCAGATCGAGAGCCCGCTCGCAAGAATCATCGCCGAACGCTCGTCGACCTTCATGCGGCGCGAGAAGCGGAAGGCGAAAAACCACACGACGGCCACCACGAGGCAGGCCTGCACGAGTCCGAAGACCCCCGATTTCATCACGTCGCTGAAAAGGATCGTGGCGCCGAGGCACACCACGCCGATCTTGATGAAGAACTCGCCCTGAATGGCGGGCTTCATCCACGCGGGGACGCGCCACACGTTGCGGATCACCAGGCCGAACAGCACCGAGAAAAAGACCGACTCGAAGCCGTAGTAGGAGACAGCCGGGATTTTGGCCACGACCTGCGCCAGCAGCGAAACGGCGAAGACCACGACCAGCGACGGCAGCAACCCCTTGAGGGGACGCCGCAGCAGCAGGCAGCCGACGTAGAGCACCACCAGCACGATGGCGAACAGCAGGCCGATGTTATACCACGCCACTTCGCCCACGAGGGTCGCGGGCACGCTCGGCAGGTCGGCGGGGACGAGCGCCGCAAGCAGCAGCAGCGGGATCGAGACCCAGACCACCACCCAGTCCTCGACGCGGAGTTTTTCGAAAAAGTTTTTCATGGCAATTCAATTAAAAAATTCCGGAGAGCATCAGCGACACCACATTGCGGTTGGCGGCGGCGCGGGACGCATAATCTTCGTAGGTGTAGTTGAGCTGGCAGCGCAGGGATTTCACGGGCTGCCACACGACTCCCGCCGTGTAGTTGGTCTGGCGCGAGGCGCTCTCCGAGGAGTTTTCGAGGAACGTATCGTAGCGCACCACGGACATCAGCGACGGCGTCACGCGCCACCCGCCGACGGCGTACCAGCCGTCGCTGTCGAGTTCGCCGCCCGCAGGAAGCCCCGTCGTGCCGCAGATCCACTCGGCGCGCACGACCAACGGTCCCTCGTCGTAGCAGGCGCCCGCACCGTAGCGGACGCGCTTGAGGTAGTCGGAGCCATACTCGCCCCAATAGTAGGAACCGGCGATCTGCAATCCCCGAACGGGACGCAGCGTCAGCCGCGCCACAAGGTCCTTCGATTTGTTCTTGTCCTTGACGTTCAGCCCTTCGCCGTTGAACACGCCGAAGTTGTAGCCCAGAACACTGTACCCTTTGCGATTGAAGAACCCGCCGTAGAGCATGGCGCCCATGTCGCGGCCCGTGGCCGAGAGTCCGCACACGTCGTTGAAGCCCATCAGCCGGCGCAGCGACAGCGGGTATTCGATGAACTCGTACTTGAGGGGCACGTAGTCGGTATTCTCGATCGAAAAGGGCAGTTTGTACTCTCCCAGCTGGAAATTCAGCTGTTCGAAAGGCCGGTAGCGGATGTAGGCGTCGACGATTTTCGGGCCGCAGAACTCGATCTGCACCCGGTAGTCGAGTTTTTCGGCGATGTCGCCCGCAAGGTTCAGGCGCACGCGCTTGATGAAGAAGGTCGAGGAGGTTTCCGACCACTCGTAGCCGGTCTGCACGTAGCCCGAGATCCGGGGCAGGCGGGCTGCAATCTTATCCCAGGTCGAAGTCCTGGCTTTGAGCGCTTCGAGCTGGGCCGAAAGCTCGGCGACGGTGGGTTCGCCCGCTGCGGACGCGGGAGCCGGGTCCCCGGCGAATGCCCCGAACGGGAGCAGCGACAACAACAGTATAATAATCGGTTTCATTGGCAGTGATTCTTTCCGGATGCAAAATTCGGAATTTCATCGCTGCGGATCAATACGCGTAAATACCTAAAAAGCCGGACGAAAAAAAATTTGCAGTTCTCTGATTTATCCCTATATTTGCTTTTGCAGCCTGTGAGGACTGCATACATGGGACATAAAAGCGCATCGGCTTTTTTCTTACAAGAGAAACCTGGAAAATTTCTAATGCAGTAAGGAATAGGAGTTGGTGCTCTCGCTGTTTTACGGCGTGGGCATTTTATCTGTATTCTACTGCATGGGCTATCCAGGGCCTCTCTTGTGGATATTGAAAACTGTCCACGTTTTTTTTGTGCCTTTGTAAAGTTTACCAACCTTTAAAACTTAAATTTTATGAAGCGTATCCTGTTTCAGGCAGCGTTCATGCTGCTGTCGACGACTGTCTCGGCACAAGACGTCATTGTGAAAAAAAACGGCGAGGAGATTCGCGCGAAGGTGGAAGAGGTCGGCGAACAGTCGATTCGCTACCGTAAATTCACCAATCTCACGGGACCCGTCTACTCGATCGCCCGCGGCGAGGTCTTCGTTATCCGCTACGAATCGGGAGCCAAGGATATAATCACTCCGCTCGACCGGTCTGCTGCGGCCGGGAAAACGCAGGACACGGGAATCGCCGCCCCGTCGCAGCAGGCGATGCGGCAGGCCGTCGCCAGGGCCGAAAGGCGCAAACGCGACAAACTGTGGACGTTCGGTCTGCGCGCCGGCGCGGGTGTAAGCTTCTGGTCATTCAAGGATGACCTTAAAGCGCAGTTCGGCTCGTCGTCCGAACAGGTCAGTTTCACCAGCAACCCCCGGCTGGGATTTGCGGCTTCGGCTTTTGCCGAACGCTATTTCAACCGCACGGGGCACGGCCATCTCGGCGTGGGTGTGGGGTATATGCAGAACGGAGGTTCGACCGAAGGGACTGTTCAGGACGAGTCGTTTACGTATGACATGCGCTACGACGCTTTTGCGGTGGATGTCTATTACGGCATGCGTCCGGTCAAAAACGGATTCTACATGCGCTACGGACTGCGTCTTCAGCTTCCCGTCGGCATGAAACTGCGGATGGGGGCGTCGCCGAATCTGGCGGGGCTCATAGAAGGAACGGATACGGATGTCGCGCTCGACACCTGGTACGATGTAGATAAGGAGCTGCGCAAATCAATCGTTCCGGCCGTCAATCTGACCTACGGATACACCTTCGGGCATGCCGACATCGGACTGCAATGGGCCATGGCTTTCGCTTCGCCCCATCAGGAAATGGGCAAAAGCCCCTGGTCGCTGTCGCTGGATTTCGCTTATCGGTTTTAGGCCATGAGACGCTTGCTGTTTATGCTCGCAGCCCTCCTCTGGTGGGGCGGAGCCGAAGCGCAGGATGTGATTCTGCTGCGCAATGCCGACGAAGTGAAGGCCGAGGTTCGGGAGATCACCGACAGCCATATACTCTATACGCTGTGGGGCGGCTCGGACAAGGTGCTTTCCCTGCCGCGCGCCGAGGTGTTCTCGGTGACGTACCAAAACGGAGAAAAGGAGCTTTTCGTCGGTGACGACTCCGGGGCGACGGGTCCGGTCACCGCAGCGGATTACCCGTGGCCCCGGGTGACGAAAAGCTACCGCCCGGGCGATCTGTTCGACGAGGACGGCATACGGGGAATCGTTATCTCCACGACCGACAACGGCCGCCACGGGCTGATCCTCTCGCTCGAACAGGCTCCTAAAAGCTTGAGATGGTCGGCCGACTCCTCGTGGGCAACCGATCTGCTGCTGGGGCTTTCCGACCGCGAGGACGGCTGGAACAACCGCCGCCGGCTGATCGAACGGCTGGCCGAAGGCAAACTGACATGGGAAGATTTTCCCGCTTTCGAATGGTGCGAATCGCTGGGGCCGGGCTGGTACCTGCCGGCGGTGGATGAACTGCGCGGGCTGTGGCAGTTGTGCGGCGAAGCGGAGGGATTCGAAAAATTCGGCAACAAGGAGAGCTACCGTTTTTCACGGAGAATCAGCGAATTATCAGAATCCTACGGCGGCGACAAACTGTCCGTTTGGACAGACTCCCGGTTTTGGTGGTCTTCGACCGAGCGAAAAGACAATGTTGCGCAGATCGTTGATTTCGGAATGCCTCTTCAGACCCGGCTTGTGAATGTGTATGCGTACCGTTCCGACCGAAACCATGTCCGAACCAAAACCTGGCAGCAGTTTGTCGAGGCCGGGTGGGAAAAAACAGGGAAATGGCCGGTCCGTGCCGTACACAAGTTTTGATACCTGAAAAGCAGGCTCCCCATTGCGGGGAGCCTGCTTTTCAGAGAGAGGGGGAGTCCCGGCAGAGCGTTACCGCGGCATGGGGAACGAAAGCGTACGTGCGTCGAGGAATGCGTCGGGGAAAGGACTCCAGTTCCAGGCCTGACCGTTCGAGAGGTTGAAATGCTGACCCAGACGCAGCGTATTGTTGTCGATGACGGTGATGCGCGAGGGGAGGTTCTCCTTCTGGATCACCACCACCGAAGTCATCGACACCGTGGGTTTGGTCCTGACCGGGGCCATCGTCTTGTAGTCGGGTTTCCACGGCGACATGTGCGCCAGCGAATCGGGAAGCGTGAAGCCCGAAGTACGGGTCGAGTCGCGCCTGAAATCGAATTTCGGCTCCTGGGCCGAGGCGGCGAGCGCTACGGCGAGCGCTGCGGCCGCAAGCAACATCTTTCTCATAATCTTCTTCCCTTTTATCTTTAGAATTTAACGTTAAAACACCTCTTTTAGTATGCGCACCGACTGCACGGCGCTGATGGCGTCGAGGTGGTAGCCGAAATAGGCCAGCATGGCGTTGAGGAACTCCGACCGCCGGTCGCGGTTCAGCCCCACGTCGCCCAGACGCCGCACGTCGCAGGAGAGCATCCGGTCGAGCAACGAGGCGCACTCCTGCGTCATCACTCCCGGGTGCGCAGGCCGCACGACGCTGTACAGCCCCTCGCGGATGTCGAACCACGCCCCCGGCGTATAGTCGTTGCCGGGGCGGAAACCCAGCAGACGGCTCAGGTTGGCCAGGAACCAGAGGTGGAAATTCGGCACCCCTTCGTCCATGGCGTCCAACGCCTCGGCCGAACCCCACACGAAATCGAAAAGCGGCCGGTTCGGCTCGCTCTCCCGGACGAGGCGGTACAAAACCTCGGCCATAAACAGCGCCATGGTCGATTTCCGGACATCGAACGGAAGGCTTTGCAGCACGAACCCCGCGCGCACCTCCTTGAAGCGGTCCATCTGCTGCCGCGGGGATTCCAGCCCCTCGAACTCGACGGGGAACATCGGCTGGAACAGCGCCAGCTTCGAACCCCGGCCGCTGCGGCTGCGGACCCCCTGCACCATGTAGCTGCGGCGGCCTCCGACATCGGTCAGCAGGTAGGCGACCATCGACGTGTCGCCGTATTTGAGCGTATGCAGCACGATGCCGCGGCCCTTGTAGGTTTTCAAATCACAGAATTAATCTCTTTTCCTGAACGCTTTCCGGATCGGACCGCTGTTCCCGCGGCGGAACGCCGCGTTTACAAGTCTGACCCACCCCTAAATCCCCGCCTCGGCGGGGACTTATCGCATGCGACCGGGATTACTTCTTCTTTTTAACACGTATCATCATCCAGCCCTCGCGGGTTTCGGCCGCGACGGTCTCCATGCCCTGTTCCGCAGCGGCTTGGGTGACGGCCGCAGTGTCCGCTTCGAGGAATCCGCTCATCACCAGGTCGCCGCCCGGGACCAGCGCCGCGGCATAGGCCGGCATGTCGGCCACGAGAACGTTGCGGTTGATATTGGCCAGAATGAAGTCGTAGCGCCGCCCGGCAATCCGCCCTACGTCGCCCAGCATCGGTTCGACCCGGTCCGCGACACCGTTCGCGGCGACATTTTCACGGCAGTTTTCGTCCGCCCAGTCGTCGATGTCCACAGCGTCGACGTGCGCCGCGCCGCATTTGGCGGCGACGATCGCCAGCACGCCCGTGCCGCTGCCCATGTCGAGTCCCGTGCGGCCCGCAACTCCGAGGCCGAGCACCGCGCGCGACATGAGCCACGTGGTGGCGTGATGACCCGTGCCGAACGACATCCGGGGCAGCACGACCGCTTCCATCTCCCCCGCAGGAGCCGGATCGTGGAACGGGGCGCGGATGCGCAGGCGGCCTTCGACGTCGACCGGCGGGAAATCGCTCTCCCAGGAGGCGTTCCAGTTTTGGGTCGGGATGACGGCATAACGCCCTTCGACCCCGCGGCGCGCCAGCAGGGCGTCGACATCGGTCTTGCAGCCGGAGAGCCGCACGGCCGGAATATAGGCTTTCAGCAGACCGCCTTCGGTTTCGAAACTCTCGAACGGAAAATCGGCCAGTTCGGCGGTCAGGATTTCAGCCTGTTCGTCGTCGGAGACCGCGATATGGAGAACCGTATAATCCATATTATGTAAAATTTTCGTACCTTCGTTCGGACAAAGTTACAATAATCCCGGATTCAGCGGACCAAAAGATGGCAGAAAATACAAAAAAGTGGGACGAAACCGGCCGCCGTTACCGTAGCTATATAAAACTGGAGAAGCGGCTCTCGGAAAACACCGTCGAATCGTACATGCGCGACTACATGCAGTTCGCGCACTTCATCCTGCGCCAGTGGGACGTCGCGCCCCACAAGGTCGAACCGCAGATGGTCGAACGCTACATGGCGTGGCTCTACGAGCGGGGACGCGAGAAGACCTCGCAGGCCCGGGCGTTGAGCGGCATCAAGAGTTTCTTCAACTTCCTGATGATCTCGGACAAGATCGAATCGTCGCCCGCGGAGTTCGTCCTGACGCCCAAATTCGGCCGCCAGCTGCCCGACGTGCTGACCACCGCCGAGATCGACCGCATCATCGCCGCCGTGGACACCTCGACCGTGAAGGGGCTGCGCGACTGCGCCATGCTCGAAGTGCTCTATTCGTGCGGACTGCGGGTCTCGGAACTCACGTCGCTGCGTATGCAGGACCTCTTTTTCGGCGAAGGGTACA
>OGQO01003689.1_pt1 | contig 10297 bp, 6 predicted proteins | sample 1553241 | NCBI WGS metagenome assembly OGQO01 (sample SAMEA2579933, study PRJEB22360) | human gut metagenome | biome: human gut; feature: human-associated habitat; material: faeces | place: Denmark | collected 2008/2010
ATTGACAAATAAGTATTTGGGTGTTATTATTAAGTCAATCCAAAAGAAAAGAAGTTCCTGACGAGAAAGGGAATTTCAAAAAGATATTTTTTTAATCTGTTACATAGTTTCATATATACTCGTCAAGAGTATAAGATGAAGAATCAGATCAGAAAAGGGTAACAAGAATAATTGTTATTTGAAGGTTAGAAAGTTTTTAAAAAGCAACTATACATTTTGGTTATGAGCGTTTTGTAAGCGGAGTGTGTAGAGAACAATTTTTAAAATTGATAATTTATAATAATAAGAGAAAATTGATATCTGACTTCTGAACAGAAAAAAGTATAAGAGAAAAAGAATATCCGGATAAAATTTTGGAACGAGAACGAAAGGAAGGAGGCTTTGACCGTTGGATATTTCATCATCTAAAACTCAATATGTTAATGGTATGGCAAATGTAAATTCCTGTGAGATGAGCCTTAACCATAGATTATAATCCGGTAAGAGAAAAGTTAATGATAAAAAAGGTCGGAGTAGTAGATAAACCGGAAGCGATTATAAGATATAAAAAGATTCAGCATTTGTTGACATATTGAAGTAAATACCACAGTAATTCAAGATCAGAAAATGTGTAAAGAAACATTCATTGATAAGTAAATTTAACAGTGACGAGAAAGCTGATAAATACCAAAATTGGATTACCTGATTATATAAAATAACGAACGATCAGAATTGATCAAAATCGATTCATATGATTTCATTTTTATAAATTTTATAAAATCTGAATATCATATGAAATGCTCAAAGAACTTACAGGAATAAGAATTACTTAATTCCTCCGATATAAAAATAAAAATTACAATTGAATATTCCGAGACAGCCATTCAAAAGATGGCTGTCTCCTTTTTTTCTGTTACCAGCTCCCAATTTGTGAATTTTTTGTAATATTTTTTTAACATTTCTGAAAAATATCAGCCGTAATTTTTGACATTGACAACGCTCTATGATACACTTAGTAAGTAAAATTATAAGACTTTTGTTTTCCGTTTCTGGTACAAAAGTCAGACTTACTGAGGAAAAGTAAAATAATTAATAATAATCATATGAGGTGAGAAACGTTGGATAAATATGAATATCGCGCAAAGACAGAGCAGATGCTTGCGTATGCCGAACAGAAGTCTTACCAGAAAGCGATGTCGATTGCAGATACGATCGACTGGCGTAAAGTAAAAAATACCGCCATGCTCTCTACCGTAAGCGAAATCTATGAAAATGCGGGGGAACTTGGTAAAGCACGTGATACCTTATTTATTGCGTATGATAAAGCACCTTCCAGCAGAAAGGTTGTATACCGCCTGGGAATTATTTCTCTGAAACTGGGACATTTCGATGAAGCAGCTGATTGCTACGAAGAATTTGTCAAGCTTGCTCCGAAAGATCCAAACCAGTACATTCTCCGGTATAAGATCTTAAAAGCACAGAAAGCGCCAGTCAAAGAACAGATTGAAGCTCTTGAAGATTTCAAGCATTCTGAATACGTTGAAAAATGGGCATATGAACTTGCCAGATTATACGCTGAAGCCGGTATGACTTCCGAATGTCTTGATGAATGTGATGATCTGATTCTCTGGTTCAGCGAAGGTACTTATGTATACCAGGCAATGGAACTTAAAATGAAATACAAACCGCTGACTCCACTTCAGCAGGAAAAATACGATCATCGAAATGATGGTATCGGCCGTAAGGATTCTTCCAAGAGAAAACCTTCCTTCCGAAAATCCAAAGAACGTCCGGCACCGAATCCACGAATTGCAGACAAGGTCCGCAAAGATGTACATGTCACAGACAGTATTGATCTTCCGGATCTTCCAGAGCCAATGGCCCGGACACATGCTTCCGAACCAGAAGCTGAGTCACAGCCAAAAACCCGGATTCGAAGCACTTCCGATATTTCCACAACCATTTCCGGTGCTTCCCTTTCAGATGCCCTGAAAGCTGGTGTTGCCGTTGCAAGTGGTGCAGTTGCTCCTGAATCTGCTTCAGACGATTCACAGATGACCGGTAAGATGAAGATTGAAGAAATTCTTGCCAACTGGGAAGCAACTCAGCGTGAAAATGCAAAGATTCTTGAAAAGAGCCAGGAGGAAGCTGAGAAAGAAAAAGCCCTGCGTGAGAAGAAGAAAGAAGAAGAAGAGGAAGTTCTTGGAGCTACAAAACCAATCCTTTCTGATGATATCCGCAAACTGATGGAACAGCTTGAAAATGGTGAAGAGCCTGAAATCACCGATGAAGATGCTGAAGATTTCGTTGATGATGAAGAGGATGAAGCGACTGAAAGCCCGGAAGATTCATCCAAAGAAGCTTCAGACACTGACGAGGAAGATCCGGAAGAAAATGATTTTGAAGAAATCGTTGACTCCGAAGAAGATGATGAATCGGATGCGGTTTACGATGAAGAAGCTGAATACGAGGATGAAGACGATTCCGAGTATGACGACGACGAGGAATACGAGGATGAAGATGATTCCGAGTATGACGACGACGACGAATACGAAGATGAAGATGATTCCGAGTATGACGACGACGAATACGAAGATGAAGATGATTCCGAGTATGACGATGACGAGGAATACGAAGATGAAGATGATTCCGAGTATGACGATGAGGAAGAATACGAGGATGAAGACGAAGATGACTACCAGATCGATGATGAATTAGATGAAGATCATAAAGAGGATTTTGATTTTGAAAAAGAATCTGCTCTCGATATCGATGATCATGATTCTGACGAAGATGATGGTGATTTTGCAGACCTTGATTCCTTTGAAGATGAAGAAGAATTAGATAGCAGTGATGATTATCTTGATCTTGAATTTGACGAGAAACCGGCTCCTGAGCCAGAGAAAGAAACCTCAAAATCAGCGCAAACTCCTGATATTGACGAAGTTCTTGAAATCGAAGAACCGTCAGAAGATGAAATCACCGAACGCATGGGTAAATTCGATACCGGATTCGTTGTACAGGGTCGTTACGATCTGAGTGCAACAAGTGAGATTGGACTGAAGCTTGGACTTACTGAAGAGCAGAAACAGCTGTTCTCTTACTTTGTACCGATCCGTGGTGTCAGTGAACAGCTTGTTGAAATCCTTGATAACGACAAACGTTGCCGTAACCGTTATGGAACTTCCCGCACAGGCAACATCCTGATCCTTGGCCGCAAGGGAAGCGGAAAAACAGTCCTCGCAGTTGATATTGTAAAAGCAATCCAGAAACAGCGCAGACTCAAACAGGGTAAAGTTGCAATCGTAACCGGTGATTCTCTGAACAAAAAGGACATCGGAAGTATCATCGATAAACTGAACGGTGGCGCACTGATCATCGAAAAAGCTTCCAAGATGAATGACAGAACCATCCGTGAACTGAATGACATGATGGATGAACAGACCGGCGAACTTCTCTTCCTTCTGGAAGACCAGAAGAAACCGCTGGAAAGAATGTTTGCATCCCATCGCGAATTCAAACGTAAATTTACTTCCAGACTGGAGCTTCCGGTATTCATCAATGATGAACTGGTTACATTCGGTCAGACCTATGCTAAGGAAAACGGATACCGTATCGATGAAATGGGAATCCTTGCATTATACAGCCGGATTGATATGATGCAGAGAGAAGATCATGCGGTTACTGTTGCAGAAGTAAAAGAGATCATGGATGAAGCAATTTCACATTCCCAGAAAGCAAATGTAAAACATCTTGTGAAACGGGTATTTGGAAGAAGCACTGATAATTCAGACCACATCATCCTGAAAGAAGAAGATTTTAAAGCATAAGATTTCTACAAAGAACGCGCTTCCGGCGCGTTCTTTTATATATGCAGACAAAACCGATAACTATAAAGAAAGAGTTTTAGACATCTTACATAAGAAGTGTATAAGTTGTCCAAAACTCTTTCTTTTTATCGCTATTTCTAGTATAATATTCCTAAATATCTTTGATAGAAGGTGAATGGGATGGCAGTAAAAAAAACAACAGCACAACAGACCAACACGACCCGCAAGACGGCCGTAAAAAAATCTACTGTAAAAAAACCGGCAGCTGCTAAAACTGCTGCTAAAAAGTCTGTAAAAACTGTAACAACAGATAAACCCGCTGATTATAGAATCGGCGAATTAGATCAATATTTATTCGGACAGGGAACCCATTATGAAATCTATAAAAAAATGGGTGCACATTTTGTAAAAGATGGAAAAAAAACCGGCGTATATTTCGCAGTATGGGCTCCACACGCCAGATCAGTTGCCGTAGTCGGTGAATTCAACGGCTGGAGGGAAGATGCAAACGTTATGAAGCGTCAGGAACCACTTGGAATCTATACCGCATTTGTTCCGGAAGCACAGCTCGGACAGCTTTACAAGTACTGTATCGAGACACAGACCGGAGATAAGCTTTACAAAGCTGATCCATTTGCGAACAGTGCAGAGTTGAGACCGGGAACTGCCTCAAGGATTGCTGATATCTCCCATTTAAAATGGAGTGACAGTGTCTGGATGAAGCACCGGGCAGAATGGGATTTCCATTCCTCACCGATTTCCATTTATGAAGCACATATCGGTTCCTGGATGCGCCATCCGGGACGTGAAGATGATGGGTTCTACAGCTACCGTGAATTTGCGCATGCAGCTACAGACTACATAAAAAAGATGGGGTATACTCATATCGAACTGATGGGAATTTCAGAATACCCATTTGACGGCTCCTGGGGATATCAGGTGACCGGATATTATGCTCCGACCTCCCGTTATGGTACGCCGGAAGATTTCGCATATATGATCAATTACTTCCATAAGAATAAGATTGGCGTAATCCTTGACTGGGTACCGGCACATTTTCCACGCGATGCACACGGACTCGCTGACTTTGACGGCACAGCTACCTTTGAATATGCAGATCCTAAGAAGGGGGAACATCCGGACTGGGGAACCAAGATCTTCGATTATGGTAAAGCAGAAGTTAAGAACTTCCTGATCGCCAACGCACTGTTCTGGATCGAACATTATCACATCGATGGTCTCCGCGTAGATGCTGTTGCTTCCATGCTGTATCTTGATTACGGTAAAGAAGACGGTCAGTGGATCGCCAACAAATACGGCAGCAATGAGAATCTGGAAGCAATCGAATTTTTCAAGCATCTGAATTCCGTTACTACCGGACGTAACCCTGGCGCACTGATGATCGCAGAAGAATCCACTGCATGGCCAAAAGTAACAGGAAAACCGGAAGATGATGGTCTTGGATTCAGCCTGAAGTGGAACATGGGATGGATGCATGACTTTACCGAATACATGAAGCTGGATCCATATTTCCGCAAAGGCGACCACTACGGTATGACATTTGCCTTAACCTATGCATACAGCGAGAATTATATTCTTGTATTATCACATGATGAAGTGGTACATCTAAAATGCTCTATGCTCAATAAGATGCCTGGTCTTGGATTTGAGAAATTCGCCAACCTGAAGGTCGGTTATGCTTTCATGATGGGACATCCTGGAAAGAAACTTCTCTTCATGGGACAGGATTTCGGACAGCTCCGCGAGTGGAGCGAGGCGCGTGAGCTTGACTGGTATCTCCTTGCAGAGCCGGAGCATCAGGCACTCCAGAATTTCTACCGTGACCTGCTGCATCTTTACACACACAACAAAGCCATGTATGAACAGGATACCTGCATGGAAGGCTTTGAGTGGGTCAATGCAGATGACAGCTCACGAAGTATTTACAGCTTCATCCGTCATTCAAAGGGCGCAAAAAAGAACCTTTTATTCGTATGTAATTTCACACCGATCGAACGACCGGAGTACCGTGTCGGTGTACCGCGCGGCAAACAGTACCGCCTGGTACTGAACAGTGATGAATTGCAGTATGGCGGAAGCGGAAAAGCCCGCCCGGCAGTATATAAAGCAAAGAAACAGGAATGTGATGGAAGACCATATTCATTTGGTTACGATCTTCCGCCATACGGTGTTGCTGTATTCGAATTTTAACATAGCAAGTCAATGCAATCTGCGCAAAATATTCATCATACGAATAATTGATTCCACCAATTATTTTCTTAACATTTCCCGGATTCGTTCTTCCAGAGTTTCTTCTGGAAGAACTCCGGTTGTATATCCACAGATTTTTCCATCTCTGTACACCACAAACGTCGGTACGATCTCAATGCCTATATACTCTGCAATCTCTTTCGATATATCAATATCAATCTTATAAAAAATCCATTTTCCCTGATACCGGCTGGCAATCCTTTCCACAACAGGATACATCATTCCGCACTTTGGACACCATGATGCGTAAAACTCCACAATTACCGGCATCCTCTGCTTTCCGACTGTATTTTCATAATCCTTCGTGATCAATGCGATACCCATACACTTTCCTCATTTCTGCCATCTCAGGCTATGTAAAAAGGACTGGATTAGTGGCATCCACATTTCGGGTTTAAGATTTTATAGACTTCCTGAAAAGAATTTCTGAAACAGATCAGCTTTTTATTAAATCTTGGATTCTTATAGCAAAACCCCCGCATACAATTCTGAAAATGATGCTTTTTCCGCATATCTGTTCCTTCCTGACTTCCTCTTTCTACAATATATGCAAAAAGACAGCCGATGTGCGGATTGCTCCGTATCTGCTGTCTCTTATATTGCCAGGGATCATCTTACGCACTCAGCGCCTTTATGATCTGCCTGTTGCATTTTATTCAATTGTCTTACTGGCGCATTGCGATCAGTTTATGGATCGGATGTCCCTGCCCGGAAAATTTCTCCTCGTACTCAGTCATAACATTCCCTCTGCTGAGTGTCGGATCATTGTGAAGATCATAGGTCTTCGCCAGAAGTACCCAGCCTGCCAACTCCACCTGCTCCAGTGAAAAGTCAAACAGCTCTCTGTTGTCTGTCTTAAATTCAACGACTCCGTCAAAGGCAAGGATCTTGTCATACCGCTCAAAAAACTGCTTGGAAGTAAGTCTGCGCTTTGCATGACGTGCTTTCGGCCACGGATCTGAAAAATTCAGATAAATCTTGTCAATCTCTCCGACAGCAAAAACCTCCGGCAGATTTGTCGCATCCATACAGATAAAACGAATATTGTTGACATCCTTGTATTCCTCGTCATTGTCAAAGCGTTCCAGCGCCCGAAGCAGTACGCTTGAATAACGTTCGATACCGATATAGTTGATGGATGGATTCTCCTTTGCAAGTGTCAGAAGAAACTGTCCTTTTCCCATCCCGATCTCAATATGGATCGGATTCTCCGGATTCTGAAAAGTCTCTTTCCAGGTGCCGCGATATCTGGTCTCATTTTTAATTACAAGGGGATGAGCTGTCAGATAAGCATCTGCTCCCGGTACATTTCTTAACCTCATATATCTTTCTCTTCCTTTAGTGAAAATATGTATAACCTTATTTATTTTATACTATTCTGAAATATTTGGAAACCCAAAAATATATTTTATAAGTTTTGTATAAAATATTCTTATGATATTCTCTTATTATTTAGTAGATTTTTCCAATTTAAAGTAGTAGAATATGTATGCATTATTAAAAATGTATAAATAATTTCTAAGAAAGGAGTCGGACAATGGATCATATTGTTAAAAAGCTCTCCGAAATCGAACACGCAGCCGAAGCTGTTGTGGAACACGCGGAACTGGAAAAATCAGAACTGGAAGAACGCATTCAAAATGAACGCAATCAGTTCGACAAACAACTTGAAGATCACACCCAAAAGGAGCTGAACGATATCCACAAAGGATTAAACCGTCAGATGGATGAGATTCTTGCAAGGCAGAACCGTAAGAACCAGACAGCGATCGAAGAACTTAAAAAAGATTTTGAAGAGAAGCATACGGCATATGCCGAGAAAATTGTCAGACGTATCATAGAGGGATAGCATATGGGAAATTTACTTGCATACAGTGGCATCGTAACAAAAGTACGCGCCATGCAGGCGAAACTGCTCACTGATGAAGATTTCCAGAACATCGCCGCATTTCATACAGTAACCGAAGTTGCTGCTTATCTCAAAGAACATCCCGGATATCGGAATGTCCTTGCAGATATGGACGAAAACCGTCTTCACCGCGGTGAGATTGAGAAGCTTCTTGTGCAGTCACTTTACAGTGATTATACACGCCTGTACCGTTTTTCCGGAATGGATCAGAAAAAATTCCTGGAGCTTTATCTGAAGCGCTACGAGATGAATCTGATCAACTATTGTCTGCGTATTGTATTCAACCACTATCAGAAGCCTTTTGATCTGGATCATAAGAAAATATTCTTCGACAAATATTCGGATCTCTCCATCGATAAACTGATCACTTCGGGGAATATCGGTGAGCTGGTGGAAAATTTAAAGGGCACAGAATACTATGCGCCGTTAAAACGTCTGGAAAATGCGGAGAACCCTACCCTTTTTGATTACGATCTGGCACTGAATCTGTACTATTTTACAACCATGTGGAAGAAACGCAAAAAGATTCTGAAGCATAAGGAACTGGAAATTTTCACCAGAGATGCCGGAGCAAAGATCGACCTGCTGAACCTGCAGTGGATCTACCGTGCAAAAAAATATTACAACATGCTTCCGCCGGATATTTCCACACTGCTGATCCCGATACACTACCGGATTCATGTAGATCAGCTGAAGGATCTTGTAGAAGCACCGTCTGTCGATGAATTTTTAAAGCTGGTTACCAGAACGCCTTATCTGCGTCACACCGATACTCAGACACCAGCGTCCATCGAGACGATTTACAAAGACTGCCTGTACCGTCTCTACCTGGCAGACAGAAGAAGTAACCCTTATTCCATCGCAACCGTGAATACCTATCTTTTTCTGAAAGAGGAGGAGCTTGATAAGCTTACAACTGTGCTCGAATGTGTTCGCTACGGACTTCCTGCACGTGAGACATTAACTTATATAGGAGGAACAGCGAAATGATTGTTAAGATGAAGTTCCTGAGCATTACCGGACCACGCGCCGACATCGACCGCATGACAAACCGGTATCTTTCCAAATATGAGATGCAGCTTGAAAATGCACTCACGGAGCTCAAGACAGTAGATAATCTGATGCCATTTCTGGAAATGAACCCTTACCGTGATCCACTCGCAAAAGTGACACAGTTTCTGGGATATATGAAAGACATGCCAGCAGAGCCATCCTTTGATCAGAGCGAAGACGAGATCCTTGAGATGATTCGTTCTATCAATCATGACTACATGGATCTGCAGCAGCAAAAAGAAGAACTGAAAAAAAAGAGAGAGAATATCCAGGCACGTATGAAAGTCCTGGAACCTTTTACTTCTCTGGATTTTGACCTGCATGAGATCATGCAGTACAAATACATCCGCACAAGATTTGGAAAAATCAATGTAGATTATTATCACCGGCTGGAAAAAGCGCTTCTTGAAGACATTGATGCATTATTTCTGGAAGGCTCCAGAGATGCCTCTTATGTCTATGGCGTTTATTTTGTATCGGATGCTGATGCAGGAAAGGTCGATTCGATCATGCGGTCTCTCCACTTTGAAAAAGTCGATCTGCTGGAAGACTTTGGCGGAACCCCGCTGGAAGCTTACCGGAGCCTGGATAAAGAAGTCCAGAATCTGACCGATGAAATCCAGGCAGTGAAGGATAAACGTCAGGAGATGTTCCGCAAGAACGCTTCCAGACTACTCGGTGCAAGAATTCAGCTGGAACGTTTTTCCGATAACTTTGATATCCGTAAATTTGCGGCACGAACCGAGACAGACGAGCAGGAAGAATACTACATCCTCTGCGGCTGGATGTCCGAAGAAGATGCAAATGCATTTATCAAAGAGGCACAGGGAGATGACAAGGTTTATATCGTAGTAGAAGAGGACCGGGAACAGTATTTTGGAGAACCTCCTACCAAGCTTGAGAATCCAAAGCTTTTCAAACCATTTGAAATGTTCATCAAGATGTACGGACTTCCCAAGAGCGGTGAGATGGATCCGACCATTTTTGTAGGTATCATGTACAGCTTTATCTTCGGTGCCATGTTCGGGGATGTCGGTCAGGGGCTGCTGCTCTTTATCGGCGGTGCGATCCTGTATTTCACAAAGAAAATGAACCTTGCCGGAATCGTATCACTTGCCGGAATCTTCTCCACCTTCTTTGGATTTATGTTTGGAAGTGTGTTTGGATTTGAAGACATTATAGAAGCCAAATGGATCCGACCGATCAATCATATGACCACCTTACCGTTTATCGGAAAACTGAATACCGTATTTAT
>OGQO01003690.1_pt1 | contig 10292 bp, 9 predicted proteins | sample 1553241 | NCBI WGS metagenome assembly OGQO01 (sample SAMEA2579933, study PRJEB22360) | human gut metagenome | biome: human gut; feature: human-associated habitat; material: faeces | place: Denmark | collected 2008/2010
TAATTCTTTGTTTTATCCACCCCCTTTCTTGCTTCCCCCCCCGCCGTTCCAGAATATCCGCCATATGCTCCAACGCCCAGCCTACCAGCGATTCTATGTGCGGCATCAAGCTATGCCCCATCTCCGTAAGGGAATACTCCACACGCGGGGGAACCTCGGCATATACTTTTCTGATGAGCAGCCCGTCCGTTTCCAACGAACGCAGCGTAACCGTAAGCATACGTTGTGAAATGTCCCCAATCGTCTTTTGAATGTCACAGAAGCGCATCGTACCATTCGTCTTTAGTGTAACCATGATAAGCATTGTCCACTTATCTCCCAACTTACTCAAGACATCCCGTATGGGGCAACCACCTGTGTGATGAAAGTTTTCCATTTTTTAACTTTTACTAATTATCTGAACTTCAACAATGGTTACATTGTTGTAACTATCTAACATTCAAGTGCCTTCTTGTTTAAGAGCAACAGCAAGGCTAACTTTGCAGCACAAAAGTAATGAACTTACTGAAAATAACTATTGTTTTATTTAATAATTAAGATTATGGCAAAGAAAGTTGCAGTTTTAGCAGTAAATCCGGTAAACGGATGCGGTTTGTTCCAATATCTGGAAGCATTTTTTGAAAATGGCATTTCTTATAAAGTATTCGCGGTAGCGGACAGCAAGGAAATCAAGACAAATTCCGGCATTGTCCTGACAGTGGACGATGTAGTGGCCAATCTGAAAGGGCATGAAGATGAATACGATGCGCTTGTGTTCGCCTGCGGTGATGCCGTTCCCGTATTCCAGCAAAATGCCGGTAAACCGTATAACGTCACCATGCTGGAAATCATCAAGACATTCGGCGAGAAAGGCAAAATCATGATCGGGCACTGTGCAGCTGCCATGATGTTTGATTTTACGGGTATCACGAAAGGTAAGAAAGTAGCCGTTCATCCATTGGCCAACCCCGCTATCCGAAACGGAGAAGCAACCGACAATTCCTCCGAAATAGACGGTAACTTCTACACAGCGCAGGATGAAAACAATATCCAGACAATGATAGAAAAAATCGTGACCGCCCTAAAAGCATAACGTAGTACGTGAAAGCCCTGTGCCTGATATTCCCTGACGGCTATGGGGCTTTCTTTTTTATCTGCCAAAGGCATACGCAGTCACAGAGATTATTTGTACATTTGTTGCATCATACCCAGATGCAACATCCTATGAAAGTCAAGATAGAAGAAAGTTGGCGGCAACGTCTGCAAGAAGAATTCGACAAGCCCTACTTTGAAAGGTTAGTGTCATTTGTGAAAAGCGAATACGGACGCGCCCATGTGCTCCCGCCAGGACACCTTATCTTCCATGTTTTCAACTCATGTCCTTTTGAAAAGGTAAAAGTGGTTATCTTAGGACAAGACCCCTATCCCACCCCCGGACAATATTACGGAATATGCTTTTCTGTGCCGGAAGGAGTAGCCATACCGGGATCACTCGTCAACATATTCAGAGAGATACATCAAGACTTAGGTAAGCCGATTCCCACCTCCGGCAATCTGGACCGCTGGGTGGCCCAAGGTGTGTTCTCCTTGAACTCCGTCCTTACGGTACGCGCTCACGAAACCGGCTCACACCGCAACATGGGCTGGGAAACTTTCACAGACGCGGTTATCAAGAAATTAAGTGATGAACGGGAACATCTCGTTTTTATGCTTTGGGGAGCATACGCCAAAGAAAAAGCAGCCCTGATAGACAGAAGCAAGCACCTCATACTGACAACCGTCCATCCTTCGCCCCGTTCTGCCGAATACGGTTTCTTCGGATGCAAGCATTTCAGCAAAGCCAACAATTATCTGCGGAGCAAAGGCATTGAGGAGATAGATTGGTAGAAAGACCCGGAACTTACAACACCCCGTTCACCCCACAGCCGAACAATGCGAAATCTCCCAAACAAGGATCATCCGGAAAGACTTCCGCCAAGGCTGAGGTTATGTTCCTTACATTCTTTAGAGAGAATGTCTCCGTATCGGTAAGTCCCAAAAGACGGGCTACCCGGCAAACATGAGTGTCCAAAGGAATCAGCAAATCACGACGGTCAAAACTTTCCCAGATGCCGAAATCCACCTCCGACTCTTTCCGTATCATCCAGCGCAGAAACATGTTCAGCTTCTTTTGCGGACTCTTGGCGGAGACTTCCAGAAAAGCACACAACTTCTCCATCGGGATGCCCGGATAGCCAGAAAGGGCATCTTCCAAACTATCAAACCGAGAATAGGCGTCATGCAAACGGGCAAAATACGTATAAAAATCCGCATGAGAAAGCATGCGGTAAAAGCTGCTCCGGTCTGCCGGAAGGAAATCTTCTTTCCAGCGGCAGGACAAGACATATTGAGGTGAAGCTCCCATCAAGCCATGTAGTTCATCCGCTTTCTTCAATATCTGCTTGCGGTTTCCAAAGCTCATCAAAGCAGTGAGCAGACCGCTAATCTCAATATCCTGCTTCCGCATATACCGATGCGGGAACTGAACAGGGTCACCTTGTATAAAGGCGGCACAATGATATTCCCTTGCCCATTCCAAGAGTTTCAATCGGATTTCCTCAGTCATATTGTTTCTTCAGTCATATTTTATAGGATTCGGTTATTCGCAACTTGTGCAATGCCACGTCCTAATACAAGCTAAATCCCTTTCATGTACTTTTTCAAAAGTTATTCTGCACAATGTAATCCCTCGCAAAGGTACACATGTTTTATCTTTACCGACAAACCCGACAATGATTATTAACAAACTTCCACTCAACAGATTTCAACAAACCAGATTTATAAGAACCTCCAGCCAACTTCTCCCCCTTCCTTTTATTTTTGCATCACGAAAAGCCTATGGAACTTTCTTTGCAATATTTGCAAATTTGTAATTTTGTATTCGTATTTTTGCAAGGTATCAAACAAAAGCAAAAATGAAGCAAGAAATATTATTCATAATACTCAATGAATACGCCGACTGGGAAGGCGCTTTCATAGCCGCCTGCCTGAACGCAGGAGTAATGCCGGGCAGCGAAGTGAAATACACCCCGAAAGTAGTTGCCCCGACGTTGGACGCAGTGCGCTCCATCGGCGGTTTCCGCACGTTGCCCGACTACTGTTTCCAGACTATGCCCACAGATTATGCAGCATTGGTGCTGATAGGAGGTATGCAATGGAATTCCCCAGAAGCAGAGCAAGCAGTTCCTTTGGTGAAGGATGCCCTACAACGTGGAAAAATCGTTGGCGCCATCTGCAATGCCGCCTCCTTTATGGCGAAGCATGGTTTCCTCAATAACGTAAAGCATACGGGAAATACCATACAGCAACTAAAACTCTGGGGCGGACAGGAGTACACCAACGAAGCAGGCTACGAAGAGAAGCAGGCCGTCAGCGACCAAAATATCGTCACCGCCAACGGTACAGGACAACTGGAATTCTGCCGCGAACTTCTCTTGTTACTAAAAGCCGATACACCGGAAAAGATTCATGCTTCCTATGATTTCTATAAAAACGGATTCGTGAGATAAAGAAAGAACTTAGTTCAGGCTCAATCCATACTCACCTAAAGTCGCCAGTTCGTCTGCCGTATAACTTCCCTGCGCCTTGATGTGCTGTACTTCTCTTATGAATGTCTCAGCATTAGCCAGAAAGTCCCGGAAAGTTTTCATCTCTTGAGGATGCCCTTCCACTATCGGCAGACGTTTGGCTATGTCCAACTGAATAACCAGTTTCATCATTTTCATGTCCAGCCGAGGCATGTCGGGAGCAGGCTTGCGCATGCACTGTTGCAAAACACCCTGCATCGTGACAGACATACGGTTCATGGCGAGTATTTGCTCTTTCATCGGATTATCATTCAGCAACACCTTCTGCGCCCCTTCGGCAAAAGGCGACAAAACATCAAGAATATTCTCTTTATACTCCGCCATCTCAACACTCAAACGGTAATTGGCAGGCAGCAGTTTATCGGCGGCAATCTTATTTTTTACTTTTAGCAAGGAGAGATACTGATTGAAATTAGTATAGAATTGCCTTCTTGTCTGGAACAACTGCATAAAATTCTGTTTCAGATTACGCCGGGCCTCTTCATCAAAATACGTACCGGGACTGACAACCGATGCAGAGTCCTTCTGAGAAAAAACCGGAGGAATAACAGTTGCCAGCATCGGCGCATTGCCGCCCTGCTCCATATATCCCAATATGGAATTCACATCCTTTTCCAACACCAGATTCTTCAATAAGGCAAGCGAAGTGTTGTAGTACTTCATCACCTGACCGGCCTGTTCCACTTCCGCAGCAGAATATTTTTCGTAAGTTTTCTTCTGAACACCGTTACCGCAAGCAGCCAACATAAAGATAACTGCAAACGTTCCCACAAACATTAAAATCTTTCTCATAAGGTTTCCTTTCATTTTTTAATATGCATGTACCATTCGCATGTACGCTTTTATTCACTAATTTTGCAATTCATTATGTGGAACAAACAAATGATGAGAGAGATAGGTTCCGATATATCGTTTAATTTTCAAGAAAAAGATGCGAAACACTACTATAAAAGGTTTTCTATATGCAGCGCTTTCCTCGTCCACATTCGGACTGGCGCCTTTCTTCAGCATATCATTGCTGATAGCCGGATTTTCATCTTTTGAAGTGCTGACATACCGCTGGGGAATCGCCTCACTCATTTTGGCAATTGCCGGTATCATATTGGGAGAGCAGTTCCGAATCAGCAGAAAAGACTGGCAGACCGTATTTATACTAAGCCTGTTCAGAACCACCACCTCATTCAGTCTCGTGATAGCCTATCAAAACATTGCCAGCGGCGTAGCATCCACCATACACTTCATGTACCCTCTGGCGGTAGCCGTCACCATGATGCTGTTTTTCAAGGAAAAAAAGTCTTTCTCTATCCTGTTTGCAGTGTTCATTTCATTGATAGGTGCAACACTGCTATCAACAGGCGAGATAGATTTCGAAGGCGGAGATACTACAACAGGGCTGGTCGCTGCCGCCATTTCCATATTCTCTTACGGCGGATATATTATAGGCGTACGAAAAAGTCGCGCTGTCAACATCCCGTCTACGGCACTGACTTGTTATGTTATGGGATTCGGAACCCTGTTCTATATTATAGGCGGATGCCTGACAGATGGGATCCGGCTGGCCACAGACAGTCACACATGGCTGAACATCCTCGGACTGGCAATACCGGCAACAGCAGTCTCCAATATCAGTCTGGTAAAGGCTATCAAACATGTAGGCCCCACGCTTACATCAATCTTCGGAGCACTGGAACCTCTGACTGCCATAGTCATCGGGTGTTGCGTGTTCAAAGAAAGCTTCACATGGAGCAGCACTATCGGAATCGCCTTGATTGTGACAGCAGTAATAATCGTTATCACGCGCGAAAACAGCATGGGCAAAGTACGCAAGTAATCCTACTTCGTCCGCTTATAATCCGCAATGAACCCCTCCATCATCCACTTGGCCAATGCCTGACGATTGGAGCTGATCACAAAACGGCGTTGGTCGAAAGCATTCTGTATATTGCCCAACTCCACAAAAACGGAAGCCGGTGCGGCCTTCAGCAATACGTAGAGGTTGCGTGAGCTGACCGTCCCTTCAAATCCGCGGTTGGGCTGATGCTTGTCGTATTTCGACTCGAAAGTTCCTTTCATGGCAACAGCCAGCCTCTTTCCCAACACACTTTTCGGAGCATGGTAAAAGAAAACATCCGTCTGTGCACCCTTGCTGCGGCTGTCTACGTGCAGAAATATGGCCCGGCAATACTTATAAATCTTACGGTCCTTCCGGTAAAGCTCATTGATTTTGGTGCAACGCTGTTGCAGACGAGCCACCTGATTCAACGGAATGGCATCCCCCATACAAGTTTCCCGCTTGCTGTTGGAGAGGTAGCGGTCATCACGAATCCCGTCTTTGGCATCTTGAATGATGATACGTACTTCGGCCCCTTCCTGCATCAGGTTACGGGCAAGGCGCAAGGCAACGTCATAGGCATACTCATCCTCATGCAATTCCACCTTTCCTATTTTGCCGATAGCTCCCGGATCGGGTCCTCCATGTCCGCTGACCACATAGAAGCAAGCGCCCTGCAAGCGGTTAGAGGTCACCTCCACATCGGCAAGTTTCCTCCCGAAGAGGCGTTCACGAACAGTTCCTTTTTTATTGGCGGCAGGCTTGGACGAAGCAGTGGCAGAAGCCCCTTTCCTCAACTGGGGAAGCACATATTTCATTCCCAGCCGCAACTCCTCTTTCCCGCGCAGACGCTTCTCGTTCAGCCTTATAAACTCATTATAATAGGCTTTTCCCGGACGCTTGTTCCGCTCCAGAAAAGCAGAGATGCCCTCACCCGATTTGGGTGCGGCATATTCTCCCTGGGCAGAGACATCAAAAACAAGAAAAGCGCAAAAGAAGAAAGCCAGCAAACAAAATATACGTTTCATATTCCCGTTATTCGTCATTTATTCGTAGTCGGTAGCAGATTTTCGGCCGCTAAATTATAGCATTTTACCGTTCACGCGTACAAATTTATATTTTTTTCCCTACTTTTGCGACAACTTACGCGTTTTAAAGAAAAGAAACTCTAAAAACAGATAGCATTATGGCAAAGCAATTCAAGCCGGAGACACTGTGCGTACAGGCAGGGTGGACTCCTAAAAAGGGCGAACCTCGTGTACTCCCCATTTATCAAAGTACGACTTTCAAATACGACACCAGCGAACAAATGGCACGCCTGTTCGACCTTGAGGACAGCGGTTATTTCTACACCCGCCTGCAAAACCCCACGAACGATGCCGTTGCCGCCAAGATAGCCGCCCTTGAAGGAGGCGTAGCCGCCATGCTGACATCCAGCGGACAGGCAGCGAATTTCTATGCCATCTTCAACATCTGCCAGGCAGGCGACCACTTTGTATGTTCGTCCACCATTTACGGCGGAACGTTCAACCTGTTTGGCGTAACCATGAAGAAGCTGGGTGTCGACGTGACTTTTGTCAATCCGGATGCACCCGAAGAAGAAATCTCCGCCGCTTTCCGTCCGAACACCAAGGCACTGTTCGGCGAAACAATCTCCAACCCCACACTGGAGGTTCTCGACATTGAAAAGTTTGCCCGCATCGCCCACAAGCATGGCGTGCCCCTGATTGTGGACAACACTTTCCCCACTCCTATCAACTGCCGCCCGTTTGAATGGGGAGCCGACATCGTGGTGCATTCCACCACCAAATACATGGACGGACATGCCACCAGCGTAGGCGGCGCAATTGTGGACAGCGGCAATTTCGATTGGGATGCACACGCCGACAAGTTCCCCGGTCTCTGCACCCCGGATGAATCATATCATGGGCTGACCTATACAAAAGCCTTCGGCAAACTGGCCTATATCACGAAAGCTACGGCACAGTTGATGCGTGACCTCGGCAGTATCCAGTCCCCGCAGAATGCATTCTTGCTGAACCTCGGCCTGGAAACACTGCACTTGCGTATGCCGCAACACTGTGGCAATGCCCAGAAAGTTGCCGAGTACCTTTCCCGGAACGAAAAAGTGGCATGGGTGAACTATTGCGGGCTGCCCGACAATAAGTATTACGAACTGGCACAGAAATATATGCCCAACGGTTCGTGCGGCGTTATCTCTTTCGGACTGAAAGGCGGTCGTGAGGTATCAATCAAGTTCATGGATTCACTGAAGCTGGCAGCTATCGTAACCCATGTTGCCGACGCACGTACCTGTGTGCTCCATCCCGCCAGCCACACACACCGCCAGCTCTCGGACGAACAGTTGCTGGAAGCCGGTATCCGTCCCGACCTGATCCGCTTCTCGGTAGGTATTGAAAACGCGGAGGATATCATTGCAGATATAGAACAGGCGCTAAACGCATAAGCACCTTTTCACCTTGCGCTCAGAAGAAAGAAAAAAACAGATGGCCTGTTTTAGTAAAACACATCATCTGTTTTAGTAAAATGCATCATCTGTTTTAGTAAAACGCATCATGCGTTTAGCCCAAGCAGATGATGCGTTTTCATATTACTCTGTTTTCAACATTATCGGCAGACTTTCTTTGCCTTGATAGAATGTTTTCGCCTTCACCACCGGCGCGTCACATTCCACCGGCATTTCCCATAAGGCAGATTGCATAGTCGGCTCGGAGCCATCCGTTGTATAGCGTATCCCGGCGCCTTGAATGGCTGCATTGGCATATAGTTTGCCATCCTTCACCAGCAGTCCCGGATGCGGCAAGCGGAAATTGATGCCGTTCTTTGCCCAATAGGGCATCTCTATTTCACTGATTTTCTCATAATACAATGCCAGAGCTTTGTCGAAAGCCTGCTGCTCCTGTGCGCCTTGCAGACCCTCCCATGCCGGGTAAGCGTTCCATCCACGTTCCGCCAGTCCCATGATTTTCGGGAAAAGAAGATATTCCACGCCGTCGAAGCTGCGGATAGTCTCGGCAAACAATTGGCCCTGCACGCCCAGAATATTCTTCTTGCCCACTGCCGTCAGAGCGGTTTTTCCTTTTCCGGCTTGCTCCAAGTCGACTGGATTTCTCGCCCTGTCAGTACGCAATGACCGGTAGATGCTGAAAGGAAGCATGGAGAAGGAGACAGCCTCATCCACATAACCTCCCCAGTCGAGCCCGCGCTCGTCAGGATGACCGTTGTAGGCCATATCCATATAGAAATTGCCTACATTGCAAAGAATCACCGGATAACCGTCGTTGGCAATCCGGTAGACCACCTCCTCATACCCCGGAACTGTGTTCCAGCAATACACACCTGCCGCCTGACTCTTCAACTGCCGGTGCGCCTCTTCGGTATGTCCCAAAGCCACTTCCTGCCAACCGCTGAACTTCAAACCGTTCTTTTGCATAATGTCCGCCATTTGTGTAATGAAATACTCGGCCAAATCATGCGGCTTCGTCATCCCCTTCTCTTTCATCAGCGCCATGCACTTGGGTGATCCCAGCCATACCCCATGCGCCACTTCATCACCGCCAAGATGCACCGTAGACAGCGGTACGCCCGCTTCCTTATACATGGCTGCGAGTTCCCGAATCACTTTCTCCATAAAGCGGTAGGACGAAGGCAGAGCGACGTTTATCACATTGTCTGTGTAGTACTGGACGGACTCATAGCGGGAGGTGTCTTCCGGCTCGCTCAGCAGATATTCGGTGGCCTTTGCCATGTCCGTCTCCTTGTATTTATTATAACGCGCCTTCATGGAGACGATAGCCGCACGCGCATGTCCGGGCAATTCTATCTCCGGTATGACACGAATATGCCTTTCGGCGGCATAGCGCAACAGGCCGATGAAGTCCTCGCGGGAATAATGCCCGTTTCCAACGGTGGCAGCATCAGGATCCGCCGTCGTAGCATGGATAGAGGCACCGGCTTTCGTCAACGGTATGTCCGCGACGGCTTCCCACCGCGGTCAGCTCCTCCAAACCGGGAATGTCCAGACGCCACGCTTCGTCATCGGCAAAATGGAAATGCAGCACGTTCATTTTGTAGGAAGCGAAAATGTCTATCAGTTTCTTAAGGTTGTCTACGGTGGTGAAATTACGGGCAATGTCTATCATCTGCCCGCGATACAAGAGGTCGGGGTAATCTTCCACAAACATAGCTTCCAGCCGGTAAGGCACCGCCTTGCCTTTCAGTATTGACAGCAAAGTCTGTGTACCGTTGAAAATGCCATGCGGAGTAGCGGCGGCAATCTTTATCAGGGAATCTCCTATAACCAAATTATAATATTCAGCGTTCACTGCCCTCGCCTTGTCGGACAGTTCTTCCAAAACAATCGTTACGGGAGCCTCATCTGCCACTTCCAAACCGTACAAAGCGGCCAGCTTCTCTTTCAGCAGCTTTGCTTCGCCGGCATATTCGTCCGGATAGGTCAAAGCCACCTTAGCATCCAGCACGACATGCCCTCCGGCAGGTGTCACTTTCTTTACCGACGGCAGCCTGTCCCACTGCCTCAAAGCCGGCACACTGTCCAGACGGAGGTTCGATGCGTATATTTTGGCGGCATCCGGATAACCGGGAAGCGCTTCCGGTGAGGGCAACGGTAGCACGTCCAACGCTACGGGAAGCGGCTTGCCTTCCTTGCCGTCCGTCGTAGCCACCCAATAAGTACCTTCAGGCGCATGCGAGTTCCGGTCCAACTTATAAGAACAAAGGAAAGTGATGCGCATGGAGTCACCGGGAGCCAACGGCACAAAATCGTCCGTAGGATACATTTTAAAGAAGTTTCCGTTCACCGCCTCCACCCTGAC
>OGQO01003694.1_pt1 | contig 10289 bp, 8 predicted proteins | sample 1553241 | NCBI WGS metagenome assembly OGQO01 (sample SAMEA2579933, study PRJEB22360) | human gut metagenome | biome: human gut; feature: human-associated habitat; material: faeces | place: Denmark | collected 2008/2010
AATCCAAATTTATGCCCCCCTTGGGGGAAGGGGGGGAGCCGCTGATGCGCATAACTCACCAATGCGCGGCAGTCATCGCACAGCTCCTGTCTGTCGGCATGATGATGGCGATGGCAATATATAGCAATCATCTGAGCGACCACCTGTTTCTCCAGCTCAATTTTGTCCATCGTCTACCGGAAGTCCGGCTTCACTCCATTCAATGATTCCACCTTTGAGATTTATCACCTTGTATCCGAGTTCGGTCAGAATCTTCGCTGCATCCAGCGAACGCCTGCCACTGCGGCAGTAGACGAGCACGACAGAGTCTTTCGACAGCGCTTTCTCAGCCTTCTGTCGGAAATCATCAGACTTTACATTGATATTTAAGGCTCCTGCGATATGTCCGTCGGCAAACTCCTCCGGTGTGCGGACGTCAACTAATTGTACGGAGCCGACATTGATTTCTTTCTCAAATTCAGAAGCTGAAACAGAAACGACATTTTCGTTGCTGTTGCAGCCTGCGGCATGCATGATACACATCGTCATTACAATCAAAAATATTGTGCGCCTGGTTTTTCGCAACATGTCAATAAAATTTTTCACTACACCAATGTTTTTTAGCCGACTAAGTCAGCGTGAATGCAAAAATACTAAAAATCGAGCAATTGCCATCAGAGCCGATTCAACAAATTGCAAGTTAAACTGCGATGAAGATGTCTTCAAAACATTATCGACTACAACTATTTGACATATCTGGGTTTAGACAGACAAATGGCATTCTCTGTCTTTCCACAACTATAGGCATAATTATTCTTCCGCTTCGTCAGTATCATCGCTTTCCTTAATGGCAAATTGAATTATAGCTGCGGCCTCTTTGTTAGAAACATCATTACGTCCATGTATTGACATGATAATTGGATATAGTTTTTCCATCTCCTCCATAAAGAATTGTTTTGGCAATGATGATAGTTGTTTTGTAGCTCCAAGCATATTGAAATATTTTGAGATAAAGAGACCCCGAGTATCAACAGAATTATCAATTATTTCAGGATGAAGATTTATAAATTCAAGTATGCCGTGCAGAGCATCTGGCATACGCAAAATGACAGTAAGCCATGTAACACGTAACGAATAGTTCTGAAAAAAGACACGGCTCAAAACATATGGGTCCTCACCACGCTCTTTACGTTCCTGATCATAAGATAGATACACGCTCCACCAAAGACTTGCAAGAGCGTTGCGGATATAGTCTTTTCCAAAAAAGTAATGGTCTAATACATAATTCTTAGGATTTTTAGCACGTTCCCACGGCCATTCCATCCAGACGAATTCCTTAAGTTCAGTATGACAAAGATATGCCCAAAACGATTCATCACTTGCAATAAGAGGTGGAAGATTTTTGTACGCTTCAAACAATTCGATAGCTGCGCCAATCTGATGTCTCTTACCATCTTTTATTGAAGCTGATATGAGGCGTTGCTGCAATCCTATCGGTGTATAAACTCCGGCAATATGCCGTATTTGTGATTCGTCTATATCAAAATCACCGGTAGCATACGCCATTAATGTTCGTCCAGATTTCACGCCATCGATAAGTTGTTTCGTATATGTCTCTTTAAATGTTTTTTGAAGTTGATCAATCATTGGTAAACATTGAAGTTGAAGGGTTCATTGAATCAAGTTTGTGGAACATACGATTGTACGGATCCTTAAGAAGCATTGTGGCGACATGAATAGCATCAGTAAAACGAACTCCACAATCATCAATCTCATAATAACCTCTAAGGTCGGTATTATTTTTGACTAATTCGAGTATAGCTTGTGCCCAAATGGAAGTAGGATATGTATTTATTTCATATAATGCAGCTAATAACGCACTATGGGCTAATGACGAATGGATAACTTCTGCGCATGACAATCCCACTCCCGAATTGAAAATGTTAAATAACTCGGTCGGAAGTTTTATATCAATCGTTGTCGGTGTAAATTCGAAATTCGTATAGCTATTGTCCTTGTCTTGACGAATTTGCATGAATGAAGTTGCGGATTTCAATTTGTCGAATTTCGGGTCGGCGACAAAACTTCGCATCGGAAAGCCAACAAGAATGTCTCCGGGACCGAGATTGAAAAAAGCTCCTTGATAATCTTCATGAAAACCGCGATTCACATAATTCTCAATCGGCTTTATAACGGTAACATAACAGTTCAACTCGACATTGCCTGAAATGCTTTTGCGGCTTATCTGAAAACTAAAATCGGGTTCATTACATTTAACCGATTTTCGAAGATTGGTTTTAACGCAATCCACCTCACAAACATATTGGGCGTAGCCATTATTTATTAGTCTATGGATGTCAGGATTATCAAATTTGAGGGATATTGACAATCCATAATCCGTAGGATTGGATTTGTCAAATTTTATGACAACCGAATCTTCGGTAAGTGCTGGAGAAATGTCATCATTCACGCCGAGTACCGGATATGGGAATGAAATGTTACTTAACTTCATAAGCGGCGAGTTTTATGGAATGTTTGAGATTGTCGGCAAAACAAATTTCCAAAGAAGTTTTACCTATTGGCAAAGGCAAATTGACAATGGAATTCTGCAGCACATCACCTTTGGTTGAACTTGCAATACTAATCTTGGAATCAGAAGATTCGCCACCAATGAGCAAATCTATTTGACCACGCTCAATTGGATGTTTGTCATTTGTAAGAATAAGTTTATGTACAATAATACCATTTTTTATTTGAGCAAAGGTACGATATTTAACCATAATAGGCTCCAGCGAATGACTATCAGTATCATTGTTTTCAACTTGGTTTCTCTGACGTGGTTTAGCAGCAGAAATATGATTGTTGGTATGAGGTTTTTTGATGTGGGTATTGCCTCTACCAGTCAAGACTGAGCCATCTTCATTAGGTGAGGTGGCTCCCGGTTGCATAACCAGAACACTCCCAAGCAAAGCTGAACCCTCAGGAAGCGGCATTTTGCGAATGTCTGCGGTATTAGTTGTCGGAGAAAAACCTTCATCAAAGAATTTTCCAATAGGTTCACCCTTAACTGAAGACACACTTCCATCATCGTCAGCTTCATCGTCAGCTTCAGATGATATGTAAAGATATTGTTCCAAACCTTTAATCTTAACAGTTTCAAGTTCGTCAAGATTAAAAATTTCTCGTATAATCTTATTTTTTTCTTCATCAATTACTTCTAACAAAGCTTTAGCGATCTTCTTATCCCATTTGTTTTCAAGACGTTTATAATCCCAAATATTATGGGCAGGATTCTCCATTTTTCTAAGCCATGTGTTGCATTCTCCGTCCGGGCATACGATAACGCCATAATAACCTTCGCCATTTCTTGCTGTAGATATACTAACGGTCATTTTAAGACCACGCATATAAACGATACGATTAGTAGCTTGCTTATTTTTGGCAAAATAATAATGTATACACCCCCAAGATGATAAAGTCTGGATTTCGCGTAACCGCTCAATCTCATTGAGATCAACCTTTCTATAGATAAATTTATCGGTTGAACCAGATAGATTAACAGCCGTGAAGTATGGTCGCGGGTTGTATCTGCCAATGGAACCACGCCGCATCCTCTTGTTGACGTCATTTTCTTCGAAATACTCTTCCATCAAGGCTGCAATATTTGTCGAATCTACAACCTTTTCTTGATCACCTTTACCAATTCGGACAATTAATTTGTTATCGAGAATTGCAAGCCAAAAATTTTCGAGAGTAGCAAGCAGCATTTCTTCATATATTTCTTGCTCTGTACCCACATTCTCAAAATCAACACCCATAATAAAGATATCAGTACCTGATTCCTCTTCTTTCCCATCTTTATCCTTACGCTGAAAACGACCAGGAATTCTATCAAATTGAGTCGTAGGATTGCCTTCATTGTTATCATAGTAAACAATGTTGGAAACAGTTCTACCATCAATCTTATGTGAGCATAGCGAACAAACACCTTCAAAAAAGTATCTGTCATCATCAGTTTTTGTCGAAACTAAAATAGTTCTCAAAGGTGACATATAGAAATATGCAGCCTTCCCAAAACCGAATGAACCTCCAGCACTTTCGTCAGATTTGGATGATACACCTGCAGATCGCACAAACGCATAAAATGGGGAATCATTGTCCTCAAGATTTTCATATGGCATACCTTGTGTATTATAATCTGATACGCGAATAAAGTAAAGTTTACCTCCGGGACTGTTCACTTTATTTATGTACTTCAGCATGGGAGGATATATTCTCTTCGCCTTATCGTTGTTTGGAAAATTGTCAATGCATCCTTGGATATGGTTACTGATTTCAAAGAAATTCGGGAAATTTTTTGAATCAATAAAACCTATCGAAAAACGCATCTCGACTGGTTTATCAGAATCTTTCCTAACAACATCTAACGAGTTTTGAATAGATTCCCTGACGAGCGAGGCATATGGAGCTTGGCGAAAATTCTCTTGCATCGGCTCACTAGGACCAATGCCGTTATCATTGTCACCACGAAATATTGGATGCCAACGACAATTTTTTTCTGCTAAAGTCGATTTAAGCATTTCAGAAGAATAAATATGAGTCCAATCCTATCTTTACCTTGTTGAGTTCAGTTTGGCACTTGAGATGTGATTCCGCGTCATTTCGCATTTATACCATTAAACGTATATTCAAAATCCATTTCGGTATGTTTATTATCGTTCTGACTGGTACAGTTTTGTAAAAAAGTCTGAAAACAAACAATCATTTGCGCTTTAAAACAAGCGGCTTTTTCAAACCATTGGAGATTAGGAAGGAAATCCATTTGCAATAAACTTTATTAATGGCTGCAAATTATAATATATTTTTTTAATACACAACTATTTTTTTTATATTCATAGATAAATTTATATGTTTAATAACATATATCGCAAGAATAACATGATGAAATACAAAAAGCACTCTATTCCTATATGAACTATGAAATGCAAATCTCGTAATTGAAAACTTCAGAGAAACAATTCGTAAATACAAATCAAATTGTTAGGAATTGCTAAATCGGGATTTCGAGTTGTACGACCGAAATAAAAATGACTAATTTTGTATTAAAGACTGTATTGTCAATACTAACAATCTGGAGGATATGTCAAAGACTACATTGAAGAAGCAATTGAAGGAGCTTACGCGCGAGCAGCTGATAGAGGTGATGCTGGAACTGTATGACGCGCGTAAGGATGCCAGGGAATATCTGGAATATTACGTGAATCCCGATGAAAAGAAAATGCATGAGAAATACAAGGCTGTCATAACCAAGGAATTTTTCCCGCAGAAAGGAAGGGCGAAGGGGCGCACCTCGGTTTGCAAGAAAGCAATCAAGGAATTCACTACCCTGCACCCGAGTCCAAGGTTAATAGCCGACCTCCGCCTGTGGCTCCCAGGGGGTCTGTGCCCCCCCGGCGCGTCTCAGAGGCTTTCTGCCGCCATGCCGTTTCGTCAAGAGGATGGATAAAAGAGTCGCAGGAAGGCACCGCCTTAACCATGTTTGCCGACACATTGAACTATCTTTTTGCCAATGACATCCTGGAGGAATACCGTCGTCGCATTGACGACCTGCTTGCCTTGACACAGCGGTTGCGCGGACCGCTCCACACTCTTAAAGACGCTTATGCAGAGTTTAACGACAGCATGAAGTGACATTTTCAAAGTCTTCCGGAATTGCCTAAAAAGCCTCTGAATGTTAAAGGATTAAGTTAATTTGATAATATTAGCATTAATTTGTTATTTGATTTGCTTTTTTTAAGCGTTTTTAGGCTATAAAATCGCACAAACCGGCTTCCACAAATGGTTTTAGATTGTTATAAGTAATGAAAACAGTGATATTACCCGCTTTTTCACATCCCTCGTCCTCTTTATCGGGTAGTGATACCGGGCACTGAGGTTCTCATAAATAAATAGTTGAAACGTGAGAGATGGTATCGGACTTTTGACCGGTACCATCTTTCTTTTTATCCGGGAAGGAGAGATAAAATGGCTAAATTCTACCATAACCGCGATTAAAATAGCACAAATATTAAAATAATGTTAATAATGCGGCATTTTGTCACAAAATATTTTGGTATATACCAAGAATGTCTTACCTTTGTAACGTGTTTTTCATGGTATTAGATTTAAGGTTAACTAAGATTGGTTGTCGGGATGACAATCAATTTTTTTATTATATAGCACTCAATAGAAACAGGCACGGCATTGTGCAATACCGTGAAACGCAATGACACAATTCAACGCGCAAGGCGTATCTGCATGGATATGAATAATCAGTTCATTCTTGGATTCTGAGGATGATAAAGCCATCCCCGGTAATCGCGTCCCATTTGTTTCACCTGACGATGCCAATAAGCGTCTTCAGAACCGGCAAGCAGGTTCTCGGTATCAGAAACAGACGCAACAGCCCACACTTTTTTGCGCAATTCTTCGTCAAGCTGACCTGCACCCCATCCACTGTATCCAAGACAAAATCTGACATAGCCCTCCAAAGGCATGTCGGAGTTGACATAATCAATCAACATCTCAAAATCGCCGCCGACATAGAGCCCGTTAGCGATGAGACGTGAACCCGGTACAATGTCACCAAGCCGATGGACCACATACATCCTGTCGCAAGACATTGGACCGCCACAATACACAGGGATGGCATCGGGACGCGAAACATTGCTTATAAGATCGGATAGATTGTAGTTGGTCTGTTTATTAAGGACAAGCCCCATGGAAGTCCCGGAGGGATTATACTCAATCAGAGATATGACGGCATGATTGAAATAACATTCCCTGAGAAACGGCTCTGCAATGAGCAGCGAACCCTGGTAAGCCTTGCGATCAGGCAGGTTGATATTAAAAAGAATACTTTCGAGTTTTTTCATAGGCACAATTTTCTCTCGCTCTAAGATACGAATAATTTTTGGATTCACAATATTATTTTCAAACAAATAACATTAATTATTCAAGGACGTCTATAATTGCCACAAGGTAATACGGTCACATTTGTGTCAGCAAAACAGTCTGGTCTAATGAGGATTAAGAAATAAGCGCAAAAATACTTGAAAAAAGTTGCCAAAACATTTGGAGAATCGCGACAAACCTTATAACTTTGCACACGCAAACCGATAATAATTGCCTTGTGGTGTAATGGTAGCACGTCGGATTCTGGTTCCGCCTGTGAGGGTTCGAATCCTTCCAAGGCAACACAAAGAAAGAGCTGAATCATCAAGATTCGGCTCTTTCTTTTTATATCCGACACGCCAGGGTCGCTTGGAAAAGTCGGTGCAGATTGACCCCTCTCGGCGGAAAAATGTGACCCCTTTCGTCGAAATAAGATTGACCCTCGGCGACGAAATAAAAATGACCCCTGTCGGAATACTCCGCAGGGGATTTTTTTGTAGTTTTAGAAGCCCAAGTCCTGGCACGGCGGGGGTAAATCTAAAATTACAAATTTATGATAACAAATGTAGATAAAAATTCTGAGATTTTTACACCGGCAGAATAAAAGAACAAGGCCGACGTAGCGATTTCTGTCTCCTCCTGCGTGCTCTCAGTCACAATTTTAGTAATTTGGAGGAATAATTCAAATTCAATAAGATGGACAGAAACCGAACAGTCGCCGGCCTTGATGTTCACAAAGATAGTGTTTATCTCTGTATTATGAGGTATGACGAGGCCATAATTTTTGAGAAGACCTACGGAGTGCTGACTCCCGAACTCCGTCAGATGTGTCAGGACATGATTGAGTATGGAGTTACGGAGGCAGCCATGGAAAGCACGGCAGTCTACTGGGTGCCGGTATGGAACGAGCTTTGCAATTCAATGGAGCTCAAGCTTGTGAATCCATACTTCATAAAGCAGTTGCCCGGTCGCAAGAGCGACATCAAGGATGCGCAGTGGATAGCCGAATGCCTCCTGAAGAATCTCATCAAAGGTAGTTTCGTGCCCGAGCCAATAGTCCAGGATATGCGCAAGCTGAACCGACGCATCATGGACCTTAACGAGGACATGACCTACAACTGCAACAAACTCGACGCCGCACTTCAACGATGTGGATTCCGCCTGAGCAACTATGTCTCTACTATCAAATCCAAAAGTTATCAATCTGTGTTGCAGGCAATCATAAATGGCATGACCAATCCTGAAGAACTGGCAAAGATGGTACACGGACGAACCATCAACAAACATGGCCGCGATAAAATCAAAGCGGCGGTATCCGGATTATTCTCGGAAACCGACATCACGATATTCCGTCAGACAAAGGAATTTATTGACACCATTGAGCGGCAGATTGAGGAATGCCAGAAAGAACTGACTGCATTATGCCGGAAGCATTTCCCCGAGCAGTACAGACGTATTCAGACCATACCCGGTGTCAAGGAACGCGCAGCCACGGCAATAATTGCGGAGACAGGGGTTGACATGAAGATGTTTGCGACAGCGGCTTGCCTTGTGGGATGGTGCGGACTCAGACCGCGAAACGACGTCAGCAACGGACGATACAAAAGCAGGAAGGTGACACACGGAAACAGATACCTCAGGCAGGTACTGATAGAAATCGCATGGGTCGCTTCAAGAACCCGGAACTGTTTCTTCTCCAACTTCAGCTACGTCCAGACGACTGTCAAGAAAAAGAGTAAAATGAAGATACAGGTAGCCATAGCCCGAAAAATCCTTGTTGCCCTGTGGCACATGCTTTCCAAAGAAGAGGACTTCATCGACATCTATCTCAAGCGTCTTGAACAACAGAAGCTGATGGAGGCGAATCTCAAATCACTTGAATCGAAATTGGCCTGACGGCCCTACGACATACCTTCCGGTGCAATGTAATTAATTTTGTGGTGCATCACAGCCCGGTTCACAAATTTGCCAAAACATCGGAAGGAGTTGCACACCGGCATAAGCTAACCAAGCTTGTAGAGGAAAGTAACAATCTTATATCTGAATTCCGCTGTCGTAATGACTGCCGGAACAGGATTTCATGTGTATTGCTCTCAGTTCTTATCTGTTTTGGGGGGATATTACCTCTCGCGACGAAATATGTTTTAGAGGAAAATTAAAAAATATCCTTCGATGTTACCAGTCGGGGATGGGATTAAAGGAAATGGCCGCGATTTTCCATATATCCCGCAACAGCACGCGCAAATATGTGCGTCTGTTTCAGTCGAGCGGCAAGTCCATGGAAGAGCTTCTTGCAATGACGGAAGAACAACTCCGGCAGGAGCTTGGGCAGGAGAAGGTGCGACACAGCAAACCTTCAGAGCGTGAGACGGAGCTTGAAGCACTTCTTCCTGAGTATGCAAAACAGCTGACACGCAAGGGTATGTCCAAGGCACGGCTGTACGAGCAGTATCATGCTGCTTATCCTGACGGCTATGGACTGACTATGTTCAAGCAGGCTCTCCGTCAGTACCTGCATCAAAGTAAGGTGGTCGGACATGTGGAGCATTATGCCGGAGACCAGATGTACATCGACTTTGCCGGAGACCGCCTTGAGGTGGTCGACTGCATGACGGGCGAGACTAAAAAAGCAGAGGTGTTCGTCGCGATACTGCCTTTCAGTCATTACACTTACTGTGAGGCCGTATGGTCCCAGCGCAAGGAAGACCTCATCAAAGGATGTGAGGGCGCCATGCAATACTTCGGCGGCGTTCCTGCCGCGATAGTGCCGGACAATCTCAAGGGGGCCGTAAGCAGAAGCGACCGCAACGAGCCGGTGATCAATGAGGTGTTCGCCGCATTTGCCGAGCATTACGGATGTGCGGTATATCCGGCACGTGTCCGGCACCCCAAGGACAAAGCCCTGGTGGAGAATGCCGTGAAACTGCTTTACAAATCCGTCTATGCCGATATCGAGGGAATGACGTTCGGCAGCCTTGACGAGCTTAACACCGCCATCCATATCTCGTTGCTCGATTTCAACGAAAAGACAATGGCCGGGCGGAACGTCTCACGAGTGCAGATGTTCAACCGTATGGAGAAAGACCTGCTGCGTCCGCTGCCCGAGCGGAGCTTCACTGTGAAAGAACGCAAGCTGATGACTGTCGGAAAGAACTGCTATGTGTCGCTTTTCAAGCATCACTACAGCGTACCCAGAGAACATGTCGGCAAACGTGTGGTCATTCTCTATGACGCCGACACCGTAGAGATATACTGCGGACTGAATCTTGTGGCGGTTCACGACCGCTGTGACATCCCCTATGCCTACTCATGGAAGCGGGAGCACAACCTGCCGGGCCATTACGGGGCTTACGACAAGGACCTTGAGGAACTGTTCG